>Ga0228711_1000991_pt1 | contig 39596 bp, 25 predicted proteins | sample MedpolnodulmetaG_2_FD_177996 | JGI IMG/M metagenome (GOLD analysis project Ga0228711, IMG submission 177996) | Root nodule microbial communities from Medicago polymorpha collected in Santa Monica, California, United States - brown nodules | ecosystem: Host-associated > Plants > Roots > Nodule...
GTCCTTGTTGTTTTGGTTTAGTCCTTGCGAAATTGATTTATATTGGATTTAGTCCTTGTAATATGTAGGATATCCGATTTTAGTCGTTCAAAATAAGGACTAAAATGAATAGATTATAGATGTACCGGAAAAAAAAAAGATGAATATTATAGTGACCATTTTCAATATGAATAGATTTTATTGGGACTTAAATAAAAAGCGTGATATTTGCAATATTTGCAGGGACCATGAGAGAGAGAGGCATATAATGGGGCTATTTACAATATCTAGGTATTTTGATGTTCAAATCATACAATGTAATTAAGATAAGTATGTTAGAACCATATAGATTCAAAGAACAATATATGTGGATTAGGTTTTGATGATAACAAGACTGCGAATGAACAAATAATTTGTCTGCTAAGTGTGTCTACGGACATGCATATTAGTACAAGACAAAATAAAGAATGATGTCAAGCCTCTGATCTTAATGCAACGGTTGAATGTCCAAATAAAAAAGACATGCAACTATCTTTGGGGAAATGGCAAGTGGTCATCAAGTACAAGACAAGTTTATCAAGTTCATAGCAATTAAGAATATCTTTTTATCAACAAATTGTCAACAAAACACATAATTTGTGCTAAGCAGTCAAAATTAACATCTGAGCATGATGATCATCTGCACAGTCAGCTGCATTTACGCCTAGTATAGTATATGACCAAAAATCATATGGATAATTGATACATTTAAATTGGGTTCAGTACCTATCAAGATCTTCAAGTACAAAGAAGCAATTCTCGCAAACTCTTCAAATCAGAGAATTCACTTCAAAAAAAAAAGAGATATAACAAATACTTATACAATATGAATGTAAATTATACAAATGCAATATGATTATATTATATCTATTAAAAATACTTCATACATGAATGTCAGTTATACAACAAATTTATATTGATAATTAACGACGTGAAATTGAAGATTGAAATGAATGTTAAAGTTAGAAATATTTTATCAATATACTATATCATGCACTAAATGATATACTCCAATTCATTCAAACAACATAACTTACTTCTTTCCTAAAAAAAACATAACTTACTTCTTACAATAAATTTTTAGATAAATACAAAATATTTTCTTAAAATAGATGAATTAATAGATCTATTTGTGCTATCGTTTGAACTACTAAAGAATGTATAACTTAACATAAAAATGGTAAAATTTTAATACATGGTCATGGTTACTTTAGTTATTAAATTATTTTGTTTGAAAGAAGGAATAATAAAAGAATAATAAAATGTGATGGTTATATGGTAATCCACTGTTATTCTCATGGATCTTGCTGTACAATACATTTTAACTCTAACGTCTCTACTTTAATATTATCATCCGATTGAGCTTCACAACTTAACCTTATCTCTTTCTACAAATACTCATCTCAAATTTACCATTTTTTTTATTAGTTTTATCTACATTAACTCTTAATATATGACAAATGTTAATTTTTTATTGTCCTTCCCTTTTTCTTTCTCTTACATTTCATTTCATTTATGATTGCATTAATAAATTAATTAACGCAACTTATCTATTGAAACACAATTGAACAACGACACTAAAAAAACTTGTTCTCTCTTATATTAGCTTAATACTCAATTGACAATGCAGTTTTTAATATGGAATATTAAATGTATTAATATTGTCGGTAAAACCTTTCTTATCAAAAAATATTTTTTGGCATTCAACCAATTGTTATTTGCTTAATTACAAAAATACATGATGATTTTACTGAGACAAAACTTTATCAGTGGTGGAACAAAGATAAAATCATGGAATGTGTAGAATTTTTAGGATAATAATGGAAGGAAAAAAATAGAAGCAAGAAATGGAGGTATGGTCTTAGCATGAGATAATCGTTATTTCACGAAATTAAATAGCCCAACGAATGGCAAGAGACGGATCCTGGTTGAGGGAAAATTGTGGAATGAAGAAAGTAAAAACCTTATTATTGATGTATCTTTTATGTTTGATGTATATAACAAATGATAGGAGACAAATAAATATTTGATATGGGGATGTTGAGAAGTTTAAGTTGTCAATCTTATCTCCTTTGTTGGTGTCAGGTAATTTTAACGAAATTTTAAAACCTGGATAAAAATAAAATAAAATCAATCTATGATTATATATATGTGATAAAGACTTCAGGACATAGATGATTAACATGGACTTACTACATTATTTTGTTGAATACATCCTTCACTTGATATTTTGGAAACTCAGTGAGTTGATTGGATAGAGTGTTTGTATAGACAAGAAAAAAAGTTAGAGGTGCATAAATATTTAAAGAAATTGAGACATTATATCATAGAACGAAATTTTATTTTTTACAAAATATAAAGATCGAAAACCAAAGACGTGGATAAAAAAATTGTTGATGATAATATTACCGAGATAGAGGATAACCTATAAGTATTGATATATATATAAAAAAGAAATGAGATAAGCAGTGTAAAGAAGATAAAGAAAGAAAGTTAGATATGTAATCGTTAAATATTAAACAACTCGTAAAAGTTTAGATAATTATGAAGGATATAATAATTGAATCGAAAATGGTACATACATCATTTAAATACTATTGAGACTCTAATTTTGAATCAAGTAGAGATGATACTACATGAAATTGATAAATTTGAAATATACCACAAGGATAGCGACATGACAAACGATGAAATTGTTCAAATATAGATAAATCAATAAAATATTTGACAAGTAGAATTGAAGTCATTGACCTATCTAAGAAAAATAAAAATCTTGTATGTGAAATTTTTTATATTTACGAGTTAGTATTAAAAGACTAAATACTCATTAGACTACGGGTTAAAAAAACATACAAATAGAATATGAGTATATCATATCTATTAAAAATATTTTAAATATAAATGTCAATTATAGAACAAATTTAGATTGATTAATTAACAATATTAAATTGAAGGTTGAAATAAAGGTTACAAAATTAAAAATATAAGAAAATAATTATTTGAGTTAATCCTTATAGCAAATTAGTTAACAAAGTTGATAGAGTATCTAAACCCCAACTTTGAGTGTAGTCGCTTCTATTAGATATAAAAAATGTTGCCAGCTAAAATACAATTGTTAGTAACAAAGAAAATCGCATGGATGCCATTATGATTTATATCAAAAGAAATAAAGAGAAAGTCCCTTTCAAGAGTGAAGTGAAAAAAATGCAGCAATTGAAATTTGATGCTTCAAAAGTGAAGCGATGGGAGAATGATGCAAAAAAAGGGTGGATATGAAGAATTGTATAGAGAGAAATGAGGATTAGGAAAGGCACATGAAGAGGGAAGCATCTGCATTTAATGAATAGTTGAAAGTTGTAATTATGGAATACAAGAGGAGACACGTTTTACAATGGAAAATGAAGAGGGAGCGCGTTTCACAAAGAGGAAAATTCAAATAAGTATTTGTGAATGCAGGTGATTAGTTAGAGTTTTAATTATGTTTAAAGATACACTTGGCATTAAAGGATTGAGCACACGGTAGCATTTGGGTGTGATTCTAAAAGTTGAGACCTCAAGAAGGATGATAGTTTTTCGAACTTTGATTTTAAAATGTGAATGATAGATAAAGATCGCAAATACTTGAAGGAAAAGTTAGAGATGTATAAAAATTTAAAGAAGTCGATATTGTATATCAGTAAATGGAATCCATATTTTTGGCAAATATAGGAAAACATCTAAGTCAGTTGAGATAGGCAACAAAAAATATAGATAAAGAAATTGTTTAACAAAATGTTACTAGATGAAGGATAATCTATTAGTATTGATATACGACTTGAGAAGTTGGATAAACTGTATAAAGAAGATAAATAAAGAAAGTTGGATATGCAACCGTTAAATGTTAAACAACTTATAAAAGGTGCAGATAATTATGGAGAATATAGTAATTGAATCGAAAATATTACATACATCACATACGTATTTAAATACTATCGCTTTTTGTTATTTTCAATTTTTAACTTTCTTTTTCATTTCTCTCTACCCGAAGCTAGGGTTGTTGTCCAAGGAAGTTCAATAGACAATGAAGTTCTTAAGCCGTCTTCATATGTTCAAAAGTCTACGAAAAGCATCTCATCATGGGCGCATCATGGCCCTCAGATGTGGGCATGAAGCGTACTGGAGTCTCGTACTCGAATCTGGAAATCAGAGCATGTTCATCAAAGATAAATAATCTTGTTCAGATGTGCGATAAGTATGATAGGCAAAAGAGTGATTCTATGATTGCATTAGAACTGATGAAACTGCTTAAGAAACATGGTGTCAAAGGCCTTGTCAATAATATTGACAAGACAAATATCTTGGGCAATATTAAATACATGTTCCAATATGAAAAGTTCTCTACTCAGGATGCCTTGTCTCAAATACGGTATTTGAAGACGCCTACAAAGGAGTATCAGGTGACACACAAGTTAGACAAAGATATGGTCTCTGCCAATGTCATACTTGAGAGGTACCTACGTTTCGTGTATCATAAATCTAGCCCATAGACTAAAGTTTTTCAATCGATCTTAGGATAATCTGTTGTTCTATTTTCGTGTTACCGATCGTCGTATTTTTCTTTGTATAACTTGACGAGATTAAATTTGGCCAATTCGCTTCATTAGATACGGTAAGACCTTTTGTATGAGGTTTTCACTCTTTTTGTGATTTCATATACCAATGAAAGATCAACTTTTTTGGCTGAATGAAAAAAAATACTATCGAGACATTAATTTTGGGACATATAGAGCTGATGTTACATGAAATGAATACATTTAAAATATACGACGAGCATAACGATATGATAGGGGATGAAGTTGTTCAAAACATAGATAAAAAAAAGTATTTTACAAGTTGAATTAAAGGCCTCGACATATCTAAGAAAGATAAAAACATAGTACGTGCAATTTTTTATATCAATTAGTTAGTATTAAAAGGATAAACACTCGCTAAACTATGAGTTAAAAAAGTACAAATAAAATATGAGGATATTATATATATTAAGGATACTTTAAATATAACAAATATAGATTGAATAATCAACCAATACTATATTGAAGGTTAAACCGAGGGTTAAAAATTAGAACTATTATATCAATATCATAAATGTTGCCACTAAACAATGTACTAAAATTTACCCTAACAACATAATAACTTACTATTTACAACAATTACTTTAATAAAGACAAAATACATCTTGCTAAAAAAAATAGAAAATATATCACATTCATTACTTAAAATGGATCAATTAATAAATTATTATTTAACTTAATTTATTTATTGTAAATGAAAAAAATGCAAAACAACAATAACATTAAAAAAAATATTCTCTTATCTTAGTTTAGTGCTTTGTTGACAATGTAGTTTTTAATATGGAATATTAGAGGTATTAATAATTTCAACAAAACCTCTCTTATTAAAGAACGTTTTATTTGACACTCAACCAATTGTCATTTGCTTAATTGAGGCAAAACATGATGATCTAGCTGAGACAAAACTTTACTAATGGTCAAACAAAGATAAAATTATATAATGTATAGAGTTTTCAACAACAATAATATGATTTATAGAGTATAAACATCAAAGATAAAATTATATAATGTATAGAATTTTCATCCAAACAACATACTTTACTGCTTACAACATTTTTTTATATTAATAAACATCAAATATATCACATTGATTTTATGATACGACATATTAATTGATTTATTAGCATTATTGTTTGAGTTACCAAAGAACGTATGACTTAACACAAAAATGGTGGAATTTCGGTCAATGGTCATGGCTATCCTAGTTCTTATATTTTTTATTCATTCTTGCCGATTTTTCATGCTTTTATATTATTTTGCTATGTCTACTATGATCATGAATGAATATAGTTTTTAGTCTCCAGATTTTGGAAGAAATCCAATGATATATTTTCTATAATCCGAATTCTTTCTTTTTGTTACGGGCTCCAAAACTTTTTAATTTAGTATTATTGTTCTTCATATGTGTAGCCATAGAAGTATAGTTATTTAATCTTAGATATCGAGTGATAGATTGAAAGACAAAGCTCGCGACAAATATGATTAGATAACTATATATGACTATAATCATACGATCTTAGACATCAATTGATAGACTGAAATGTGAGGGTTGATGTCGAATATATAAGATTGAACAAGAGATTCCAAGCATTAAAGTAGTTTAGTTTCTCTTGAGATTATATAGAGAAAATTGATCTTAATGAATTTTGTCAACAATTCCACTGTAAAAATAGGATGTTTTGTTGCTTCAAGACACACTTTTGCATCTTCGAAAGGAAAGGGGACATTAGTTTACACCATCTTTAGAAATTTGATTCCCATTACAAATAAGAAGAATTGATGTTGATGTTTCTATCTTAGTAATGAAACTGCAATCCTAAGGCGTTTTTATATTATTGCATATTTTCTATCAAAAATTGTTTCTCCAAACTATCAATCTTTTAGCTAATCACCATAGAAAGAAATTAATACTCAACAAAGTCTATGTGGGATCAATAACTTTACTATGCTATAGAATCATGCACATCCGGCCTATTAATAAGCACACAACGTAAATCAAATTCAAAATTAACTTGTCTTGTCAGTTGCCATTATATAACAATAATAGGTTTCATGGAATATGAATTTCATCTAATGAGAATGAATAAATGGGTCTTTTTAATTTCGGAGGAACATGTTAAGAAATTCAAATGTAAAAATATTACATTGGAACTATGTTTATATTAAATTTCTTAATATATATGACCTTAGAGTTAGATTAGCGTATGTATTTGCCTAAATAATTAATAGTATGGCTATAATTTGTGTCTATATGAATCTGATATCAATTGTTAGCATATACTTTAGATGTGATTGATGAAAAAAGGGATTGAATTTGTGTATTACCTCTAGCAATAATTAATTCAAATTAATGAAGTATTGAATTTGGTAGCATCATGGGAAAGGTAGCTAGTTGCGCACATGGTGTGCTTATGATAAGCAAAATGCGTTATCTTAATCCAAAATCAAATAATGCAACAATCACATGCACATTTTGACAAAACTCATTGTGGAGATGTGAATGTCCTAATGTACGGTGATATACGACCTCATTATAATCATTTGAATCAATACTATAGCAATTTCTTCCTTTTTATTTAATTCATGCTTTCAAGTTTCAATTATCATATGCATGCATCCAAAGCACATGATTTCTAGAGAAGCCATATGATAAAACATCCTCACATGCCCTTAGTATGTAAAACCGCATTTGCCTTTGTACAAAGACTTGAGATATCTCCCTAATTAAATGAAATCGGTTTTCCGTTACTTAGGAAGAGTGATACGCAAGCAAAGAGATTAAGATATTGTCACAAAACCAACCATATATGACCGTATACCAACCATTCTATAAATTTTAAATCTCTAGCACATATTCTATTATATATTTTATGTTTTGACTGAATTCATTTTTATATTGTGAAAAACTTGACACCCATATTTTATTTGTGAAAACATTTTTTTATGTTAATTTTTTATAATTTTACTTGTTAACAAAGAGATAATATATTCTTGAAGTGGAGAATTGTGTGCACTTTTTAGAAACAATGAAAATATATATGTGAAATTTTTTTATTATTCTCCTAATGCATCATCTCTAGCTAACGTTTGATCATCTTTTTCCTATCACAATGATTTATTTCAAGAGTTTTATATCTTTTTATTAACAAGTTATAAGTCGTATATATTTGTATTTTTATTTTTTTGGTACAATATATAATTGTATTTAATTATCTCAAAAAAGTCTATTTGTCAAACATTAGTGGAAACAGGAAAGTAATTTTTTTTTATCACTTTATAGATAAATTTATTTGTCTGGTTTTGACATTAATTTATAGTCTCTGAAGTAACTCTAGAGAGAGTTTTATCAACAATGAAAATTGTTAAGACTTAAGACAAGACTCAAATATAAAATAAACAATGAATTTCTTGTATATAACTTAAACATTTACATTAAAAATAAATTGCTAGTCTGTTTAGCACAATGTAAATCATGGATAAATTTGATTCCCTTGAATCATAGCTAAACTCAACTTTTTTAAAACATTTTTTTTCTTATTAGTTAAGCTAATTAATATATTATTATTTAATATAAATACATAAATCTTTTGAGGGAGAGTTTTATCATCCATTGCAGTCGTACTCGGCTCAAGAAATTAGTTTATGCATTTACGAGCAGATGATACAAAGTTATTATTTTTTTTGAGAACACATATGATACAAAGTTCACACCAAATATATTTTTTTCCTCGCATGTATTAAGCTAGCTATACGACTGAAGATATATCAGGGGATATATATCCGTCTTCTTAAAAATTAGGTTCGTAAGAACGATTTCGACCAAACATAAAAACTTGTATATGACATGGTTCGTCCAGTCAGAAAATAATTGATCCACCTTACAATTTGATTTGTTATGATAAGTTAGGTTTAATATGAAAATTTAATAATAAGCTATGCAATTTTTTCATTAGGAGTCGACACATCATCGTACTATTACACACGTAATCCAGAATACATTCTCTTGATCCAGTTTTGCAAGTTATTCAAATTCATATTGGACGCTACTATTTCTTGATTTGACTAAATTATACATTCTCACGATTTGATGAATTTAATTTAATTTAGCGTATGATTAGAGATAACCATTTCGTATGATTCCTTTATTGTCATTATGCACACAATGATGTCAACAACCTGTTTACAAGACAAATCAACTAATATTTGTCTTTCCTTCTCAAGTGATCAATTTTTCCGTTCAATAAAACGTGAAAGAAGCCACTACTATGCCAAATTTGCATTATCTATAGTTTAATTCCATCCAACAGTTGAGATTCCTTGGCTGCTTAAGGATGTACTTTCTATATTGTTGAATTGTGAAAAAAGCCAAGTTCTAAATAGAAAATTGATAGAGCTTGAAAATAATTTATAATCAAAGACAAATATTAGTATAGTCGATTTGTAAGAATGAGATAGCTTCAATCTATAATCAAAGATGACATGGTCTATCTATATTTATCAGCTTATCTTCTTATAATATCCACACTACACCCTTCAAGGAAAATATATATACTCCTATAATCTAAGGTACAAGTCATGTGACGACCGACGCTATAGGCTATTTGATTTTCATCTAATCATTGAGATTCATTACTAGAAATTTTTTCCTTCAATATTTCAATAATTACGTACCTTATCTTTTCCAACTTTCGAATTCACCTAAATTATGATTATTTTGTTTCCATTAATCACAACATATCAAACTTTTTTTTCAACAAAATAAAAAATATCTTCTGAAAAGGATGTGCCACGTGGTAATCACTTTTGAATTAAAGTGGATGAAAGTGGAGAAGGAGAAGGATCAATATATCACTTTAAAAATTAATTTTGAAAATAAATCAACATGTGAGGGCCATGCATAGAGGGAGATGGAGATAGGTAGCCATTAATGTTTAGCATTCATAGCCACACTACTCAATTGGAATCTCACTGTATTGGTCTCCTTTTGACGAAAAAAATGATCCACCCAAAATCCAGAGTAGTTTAGTTTTAGTTTGGTCCAATTTGAAGAAGCTCGTTTAGACAAAAATGGGGTCAATGAGATCAAGGGCTGAGATTAGCCACTAAATCTGTAGGCCCCACCTTTTGTGAGAAGTATTAAAGGGAACACAGCCCACATGGGTGAACATGCATTCTCATCTGTGTCTCAACCCATTCACGGATGGTACGGTTTTCCCATGTGTAAATTAATTTAGTTTCTATTTTTGAAGAAAGAAAAAATTAATATGTCTATCACCTAAGAATTATAGCTCATATTTATTGTATTTAGGACAAAAATGCAGTTTTTATATTTAAAAAGTTTAATGACTATGTTTAACATTTTACACATATTTCATATTCCTTTACAAAAAAACACTTTACTGATATATATGTCATTATAAACAACTTGTTTGTATGCTATGAAACATTGATATTGATATATAACAGACATGAGTATCAACAATAAAACTAACACCGACACCCTCAAAAAGAAAATGACACTGACAAGCCATTACATAATTAGATAAAATGGAATAATTAAATAAATATAGCTATGTGTTAGTATCGTGCTGGTATCACACACATATCAGATATTAAACATGTCTTCGTTGTAAAGTGTAGATGTTAAACAGATATCCAATTGTCTAAATTTCTTGCGTGAATATTTGAGGCTAATCCTAAAATATAATAGAAAGAATTTAAAATGGAAGCCAAAAAAGTCATGTAGATAGATTCCATCTCAGCACATTTCGTTTCATTTCATTTTATTTTCCTGCGCAGTTGACGCTCATGCATGTGTTATCGTCAGACCATTTAGTGTTACATCATTTTCTTAATTATAAACCATTTTATTTTATGATTGTCACAATTAATTCCCTTGCTATCCTGATCCCATCACTTTGTAATGCTCTAGATAAGGCATCATTAATCTTTTATATAGTTACCACTCATGGATCACGTCACGTCACACAAATAAATGCACAATGTTCATTTGATAATGTCTAAGACAAGAAATATTTAGTATTTACATCTTCAGGAAAAATAAAATCTAATCAAAAGAAATATATAAATATGTACCTTTTGTTGCAAAAGTTGAATTGCAGAGGGAAATAAATTTCACCACAAGGAAATGGAACAGGAATATGTGTGGATGGATTATTATAATATTAGTAACACATGGATGTTGGTGAGGGAATGGCATGTAATAAATGATGTTTGTGTTATGTTTAGAATGTATAGAAACCTACTTCAACGGCCATGGCTGAAACTATAGTAATAATAATGAGTTGAAATTCACTAAGGTGGGGTGATTGGGGTCTACTTGGTGTAACTGTAAAGTCCAAAGAGTATACACACTAGATATAGTAATGCAAATTACCCAAAAAATAATAATTCATCTATGCAAAGTGTCGGCACAAAGTTAATTTGTGATTAAACATAAACATTCTAAATTACTTCATTTTGAATATATTGCATTTTGAAGTAGCAATTGAAACAAATTGAGTGCTACCTAAGCAATTAGATACTTGTATAATTTACCATAACCAAAATACTTATCAATAATGATTACCTTAAATCATGCAAATATTGGGTCTAATGTACCAAATATTTATTTATTTAATGAGGCACAAACTCCCATTTTGTTCCCTATATATAGTATAAACTGTCCTTACATTTCTTCATAAACAAAGTAACTCTACCTTCCCTGTTTCTTTTGATTGAGGGTAGCTCAAGAAGTTATGGCAGTTCCACTCTCATTCATGCTACTCTCATTACTACTTCTTGTACCCTCCTTCATTCAATCTTCCCCACTTCAAGATCCTGAATTAGTAGTCCAAGATGTACAAAAGTAAGAAACTATATAGTATATACTATACATTTTTTCATTAGCCATTACCATACCACATTTATTAATCTCATGTGTTTTTTAATTATTTCAGGAGTATTAATGATTCAAGGAGAAACTTAGCATTCCTTTCTTGTGGAAGTGGCAACCCTATTGATGATTGTTGGAGATGTGACAAAAATTGGGAAAAGAATCGTCAACGTTTAGCAGATTGTGCCATTGGATTTGGCAAACATGCAATTGGAGGAAGAGATGGTAAAATATATGTAGTAACTGATCCTGGTGATCATGCTGTGAATCCAAAGCCAGGAACATTAAGATATGGTGTTATTCAAGAAGAACCATTGTGGATAATCTTCAAGCGTGACATGGTGATTAAGCTTAAACAAGAGTTAATGATGAATTCTTTCAAAACAATTGATGGTAGAGGAACAAATGTGCACATTGCTGGTGGACCTTGTATTACTGTACAATTTGTGACAAATATTATCATTCATGGGATTAATATACATGATTGTAAAAGAGGTGGGAATACTTATGTGAGAGATACACCAACACATTATGGTTTTAGGACACTTTCTGATGGTGATGGAGTGTCTATTTTTGGTGGGAGTCATGTTTGGGTGGATCATTGCTCTCTTTCTAATTGCCGTGATGGATTAATTGATGTTATTCATGGATCTACAGCTATTACTATTTCCAACAATTTTATGACTCATCATAATAAGGTTATGCTTTTGGGTCATAGTGATAGTTTCACTAGAGATAAGAATATGCAAGTTACCATTGCCTTTAACCATTTTGGAGAAGGACTAGTTCAAAGAATGCCAAGGTAAAACTTTCTCTTTTATTTGATTATACTTTTTTTTTTTTGTATTAGGGGTAGCTTAAATTTTTCATTTTTCTAATATGTTTGTTACATTTGTAGATGTAGGCATGGATATTTTCATGTGGTGAACAATGACTACACACATTGGAGAATGTATGCCATAGGAGGAAGTGCTAATCCAACTATCAATAGCCAAGGCAATAGATTTCTTGCTTCCAATGACAATACCTTCAAAGAGGTTAGATCCATGAACAAAAATAAGATTTTTCTATTTTCAAATTTGAGTTCAACCTAATTCAATCCTACTAAACCGGCTTATAACTTTTCTATAACAGTATCACTGATGATCTTTTTACAACCGTCTAATTTCAGGTGACAAAGCGCGAAAATGCAGGACAAAGTCAATGGAAGAATTGGAATTGGAGATCAAGTGGTGATTTGATGTTAAACGGTGCATTCTTTAGGCCATCAGGGGCAGGTTCATCTTCAAGCTATGCAAGAGCATCTAGTTTGGCAGCAAAACCATCATCTCTAGTAGCATCTCTCACTGCATCAGCTGGATCACTAAACTGCAGAAAAGGATCTCGCTGCTGAACTAAGAAGCCTAAAAGTATATTAAGTTACATTATTAGAAATAAAGGCAAATATCAATCATTAATATGCCAACTGTATCTAGTTTTTTTTTTTAAAAAAAAGTGGTTCAACTTTTTTTTGTAAATTGAACTTTTTAGACATATTTTGTTTTGTAACTACAACCTTGGCTTGTGTCTACAACAATATCTACTAAGTAACATGATGATGTTGATAGACACAAGTGATAGAGTTGATATAATTATATGTTTAATGAAAAATCAGAAATGATAAAGAAAAAAAAAAGGTTCAATCTCAATGAAATGTTTATTTATATATGGCTATATGATCTGTTCATACTTTCTTTATGAATTGATTTGATCATATGAGGATGGATAGAAGATAGATACACATCACATGGAATAGAAGTGAAAATGAATTATCTTCATTGGTAATTGTAACCATGAAGATCATAGAAAGGGGACCCATAATGCATCTTTAATTACTTGTGTCAGCACTGATGAATTTGAGACATTATTTAGAATGGATTGATTGAATTTTTTCCCTGACATGCAATGCAATGTAGGGCAAGGAGAGTTGATAATAATACAACAAATCTAATGTTATTGAAAATCAATTAACAACGAATATAAAGTGACAATGATTGAAGTTTGTGTCTCAGACAAGATGCTGTTGTTATAAATGTCACCACCAAACACTTTAGTTTTCATAGTTATTAAGTATGCTGCAATGCAAAATGGAATTTTTGGCATTTAAGCTAATGTAGATTTGTCATTTTTTGTCTTATGTCTCCTTAATTAAGTCTAGATCGGGAATAAAGATGGGTCATAGGCACCATGACCTACTTGATTGTTACAATTCTCAACTATCTGTGATTATTTAATACTAGCACAGTGAAGTTTTTGATCGATTTTCTTTCTGGTAATTTTTTTTGATTGATTATGATTATACAGCAAGCTGAAATTACCAAATGTTTAGTTTTTTATTACATGTATGTTTATCTTGTATTATTTATCAAGTATCTCTACATCAAAGACTAATGTGTTAATTAAGACAAGTTCGTAGAGGTGACGAAACTCCTCCTCAAGTTTTGCTTCTCACTATTTTAATAATTATATTCAAACGAGATCGCTAATTAAATTCCGAAAAACCTGAGTCATCGCATCATTAAGATAGATCGTCCCAATGGTAGAAGATGGGGGATCCAACACGAGATCGTCCCAATGACTAAGGCTCAGTCCTAGTGAAAGGTACACAATTTCTATTGCATTCCTCTACTCTAACTCATTCTCATATTGATTTTAGCGTTGAAGTATTTGCAGGCATTACACCACCTCTAAGGCGACGAAGTGTTGTTCAACTCGTTCACCTATTCAAGCAACCTCTTTCAGTACATTCCGGATCAAGCTGTATGTGCACATTTTTTTGTTACAAAAGACACTTAATTTCTCCCAATGCAAGAAAAGTTTGTGTTTGAATTGGAATTAGCTAGAAAGTAGAGATGTTTTCAAAACCAACAGCAATGATAAAGGTAGCAGACTAATGTCATATAGAATAAATTTAAACCATTTCAGGTATATCAATAGAGGGGTCGACCTTCATTTAATGCGATAGTTGATAGTTAGCTGTGTGCATTAGTCCTCCAAATTGGTCACCACTTAATGCAATGTGCACTTCTTATTCATTTTGGACCCTTGATAGCTTCATTTCCTTTGGCCACTCCCAACGTTCTCGTTATTTCTGAGTGCTGCTTCATGGCCCTTTTTCACCTCTACCTTCCAAAATATCATATCTGATTTCCCACCTCTACATTTCAGGCATAAAAACTTTTTTTTTAATCAATATTTGGAAGTAAAATCTATTTCACCTTGCATTAATCTAACATCTATGATTTTACTAGAACGATCATAATTATAGATGATAGTGTCAATTCTAATTTTATTTTTCCAATATAAAATCAAATACGAACTAGTCTTGTAAAGTTACGACTTTTAAAAACCAAATGTATAGTGTTTGAATACACACACAAAGACATTTTTTTTAATAATAGAAAATATTTAACATTTTGAAAATAAGTGTCTTTTGTGTGTGCGCCAAGCACTATACATTTAGTCTTGTAACGATACAAGCTCACAAAACACAAATAAAAGGTTATTGGTAACAATTGAATCCAATTCCTAATTGGTTTGATTCTCATATACCTAAACTACATTGATCTTTTAACATTGAGGATAGCTTATAGGATAGACAGATAATTTGTGAAAATTAAAAAACCGGCATAAAGAAAATAAAGGAACTCAATCACAACATAAAAACATAACGTGGAAACTTCAAAACCAGAGAAAAAATCGTGATTGTTGTCAAATGACAACCGGAGAAAAAATTGTTACAAAACATAGACTATTCTCAAACACCTATCTCATGGCCCTTCAGTACACTTACACTCTTCAAAGAAGTCTTGCCGTTCAAGAAACAGTCTTGTGGACTACAAAACTTTCCAAGCAAGAAAGTAAACAAGTGAAGAAACCATTTTGATTGTCTTCCATTCAAGAAACAACCTTACTTATCTTTGCACAACATATTCCTTTATAATTTTAAGTGATATGAGACTTTTTCAACGTAGATATTTTCAACCAACTTAATTTGCTCAAGCTCTAAAGAAGTGGTAAATTTCATGCAACACTCTCAATTCTTGCACATAAAAATATCAAAAATTATCTAAAGTTTAATAGTAACTATAATAAGTTATCATGCAACACTCTCAATGCTTATAATATTTCACTAATGTTGGATATTTTAAGTAGTAAGTAGTAAGAGCATGATGAACAAAGAATCTCTGAACTCCGATCAATAAACGCAAGGCCGGCTTCTCATTGTTTTCAAAGACGTTTAATGCACTCTAAATAAATTATCTTATTAATAAAAATACATTTCCCAGTTATAAAAAAGACCGTAAACAAATATAAATTATACTAGAACAACAACGATTGACAATCTACATCACAGGCTCAACTCAACAAATAATATTACTCTCTAAATTTATGCTTTCGGCAATCTTTTATTTCATGGTGAGAAACCAGACGGCTGTTTAGTTAGCTTTAAAACATATAAATGAATAAATTATGATTTGTTAGTTATAAATTAATTAATTTAATGAAGAGAGACCGTTGGGAGTTTGTATCCTGCAGTTGAGCTGAGTAGAGTACTAAGATATCGTAATTTTAGGATTAGATTGGTGAAGTAGACGTTCCTCACTCCAGTTGAAACATAATATACGAACTTTTCACATAGAATTAAGGGCACTAGCAATTAAACAACTTTGTTTATCGTGAGGAATCTAACGTGATGAAAGCAACATGCATTTTACTACCTATATATTTTAATACAACCATTATATTTCAACATCCCCTATTTTCTTAAACATATTTAACATATCATTTTATATTTATTTCTCTTTCAATCACGTCATTAATCTACCACATCACTTTATCTTATCTCTTTTACTTTCAAGGTGTATACACCAATATAGATGTATACCAAGCATTTTTTTTATTTCAATAATAGGGTTTTGTTGAATTATGACGTAAAGACGCGTGTTAATATTAAGGAATCTAATAGTGAAAAAATTTGTGTTAAAAAAAAAATCAACTTTTATGGCGGTATTTCCGTATTGAGTTTCTCAACATGTATAGTAAGAGCACATGTTAGTATTTACCTTCATATATTTCAAACTTAGGTGTTGTGCTTCAAGTTAACAATTGAGATAAGAATTCCGACATGTTCATCGATATTGTTCATTAATAATTACACAAATTTTTTTAGCAAACACTATGGTGGTGATACAGTTGAGAGTTATGTAGCTTAGACGCTTCATATTGAAGTGTTAAGTGTACAAATTGACACATGTGAATTTTGATTACATTCAATTATTGATTTCTTTTTCAAATTCTTATTTCACTGTTGCCAATGTGTCTGTATCGACCCGTGTCTTGTCTGAGATCTATGTCGGTTCAATGTGTGATGTCAATATCAGTATCAATGTCGTGTCTAGTGTACATGTTTGTGTCATGTTTCATATTAATACAATTGATGAATTTAACGATTTTTCCATCACATATCTAGATAATGATATTATATCTCATGTAAATGTTGATTCTGAATTCATGCAGAATAGGTCTAGAGCTCATAAGTGTCACATGAGGTTAAATAGAAAACGTAACTTTATTGCTCCGTGAATTTGTATTTTTTTAGGGAAATTAATAATATTATGTTTACTTAGAAAAAGATATTATTCATAAAAAAAAAAAAAATTCATTGTCTTAGAGTATGAGAAATCAAAGTTGAACATATTTCCATAAAAATGTATATTTTACGAATTTCTATACGCAAAATGAACACAGTCTGTATGTTAGTAGTATTTCATAATTTTCTTAATATGTCTAAAATGTAAAAAGGACATATAGTAAATTTTTTTTCTAGACCAGTATCATTGTTCGCCAAAATAACATGTTAGGGTTGTACCAAAAAAAATATAACATGATAGGATGTACAAGGAAAATGTGAAATATGTCAATCATCAATAACAAACACAATTTTACCTCATTTAACGACCAATGCTATATGCAGCATAATTGATGATTGATATATAAAAAAAGACAAAGTGAGAGATTCTGATGCTGTCATCTCCAAGGGTACTGTCTTATATAAAGACAGAAAACTCATATGGCTCAAATTTGATTGTGTTGTAATTCTTTTTCTTCATTACTATATTTGTAATTAATAATGTCCTCCTAACTCCTGAAAAGGAAAATTTGTTAACCAATTAATCAGTTATTTAAGTAATGGTATACTATCGAGCTCCTTAACCGTGTATATGAGTTGACCTTGGAAGAAAGATGCCTCATATATAGGGAAGCAGCTATAGGGTCCCTAAATTCACAAATAACATTTGATAAACATATTTGTTTAATCATAAATTCAGGATCCTCACCCCACAGCTTGTTATCTATATAAGCTTCTATCACTCTTATAGAACAAGTCACTACAATTTAAGTTTCCTACTTAATAAAAAAAATCTTCCAAAAAATATGGCATTTGCTACCATACTAGTGTTCCATTTCTTGCTTCTTGCTCCAGTTTTGATTTATTCTTCTCATCACGTTGAAAATCCTGAATCAGTGGTCCAAGAAGTGCAGAAGTATGTTATCCCCCACGTCCTTTTTTGGTTTAATATTTATTTTGTTTTATTTTTTGATGAAAAACATTAGGGTGATAATATTTCTTTTATTAAAGTTACATGTTGTGAGTTTAAAATTATATACTAACATTTTTTTAGACGATCTATGTACTAACATGTAGACAAGTTTTACATAGACATACAATCATATTTCACGATCTTATCATGTTATAAATAACTTTTATGAAAAAACTATTCGGACATACGAAATCAATAAAATATGTTTTTTTAGAGGAATAAAATATGGTTTATTATATATGTAAAATTTATTTGTATTTTTAATATATAACTATTAAACTTTTTTCATATTCTTCAAAGGAAAAAACTTAGGTATAATTTCTTAGGTGCTTTTCGTATGGTTCTTAACTAAATTCATCATCATTTCTTTAAATCCATAATTTTCTCAAAGTTTGTTATATTAAAAAATAAGTATTTTTAGTTAAGAACCATACGAAAAACACCTAGAGAATTATACTTAAGTTTTGTCCTTGCAGTTCCTATATGTATTTGGAGTATATGTATTTGGAGTATACTGATTCTTGAAAATAATATCATTAATAAATGACTGTGGTATCATATTTCAAACACTATTTTTTATATAAAAACAAAAAAATAATACTTGTTAGAGTAGTGCTAACAACACACTCCTTTATAATGATATCTTCATTCATTCCATGGTTTGTTTACTCACACTTCATGGGTAAACAAATATGTTAATAGTAGTGAGCACGACTTAAGCTTCTACACTCTACAGCAGCACTTAAAAAATGAAACATGAGTTAATTAATTTTGTTTGTTTCTATATATATAGGAGCATCATTGAGAATCAGAACAGAAGAAAACTGGGTTATTATGATGCTTGTGGTACAAACAATCCAATTGATGATTGTTGGAGATGTGACCCGAATTGGGAAAATAACCGCAAGCGTCTAGCAGAATGTGCTATTGGATTCGGTAGACGTGCAATTGGAGGTAAAGATGGCAAATATTACATGGTCATTGACTCAAGTGATGACCCTGTGAATCCTAAGCCAGGAACATTGAGACATGCTGTTATCCAAGAAGAGCCTTTATGGATCATTTTCAAACATGACATGGTGATCAAACTAAAGATGGATCTTCTCATGAATTCTTTCAAAACAATTGATGGTAGAGGTGCAAATGTACACATTGCTGAAGGACCATGTATTAGAATTCAAGAAAAGACCAACATCATAATTCATGGTATACACATTCATCATTGTGTACGAGGTGGTAGTGGCTATGTGAGTGACTCTCCTAACCATCGTGTTAGGAAAGAAAGATCGGATGGTGATGGGATTACAATCTATGGTGCGGCACATATTTGGGTGGATCATTGTTCCTTGTCAAATTGTTTTGATGGTTTGATTGATGTTGTTCATGGATCAACGGCTGTTACCATTTCTAATAATTATATGACACGTCATAACAAAGTTATGCTCTTTGGTCATAGTGATTCTTATGAAGAGGACAAAAATATGCAAGCTACTATTGCTTTTAATCATTTTGGAGAAGGGCTTGGAGGAAGAATGCCAAGGTAGGTTTGTTGGTTAATTTTTCTCTGCCACGATAATTAAGCCCTACTTGCCATTTGTTATATGTTTTTACTCTCTTTATTTTGAGAGATTAGTTCTAACAGTTTGAATATTTTTCTACACAATGTTGCAGATGCAGGTTCGGATACTTCCATGTGGTGAACAATGATTACACACATTGGCAACAATATGCAATCGGTGGAAGTTCGTCCCCGACTATTTTTAGTCAAGGCAATAGATTTCTAGCTCCAGATGATGATGACCACAAAGAGGTGAGAGATGCATAAAAAACTAAAAACAATATGAGTGTACTATATTGAGATACAAAATCGCTTTTCACAACTAAATTTGCATGTCTTAGCATTATTTCTTAAAACCAAATATTTAAAGTTTTATAAAAGACAAGGTAATAGAAGAGAAATATTTAATGTAATTTAGTGCAAAGCTATTAGTTTCTAGTAGTCTACCATGTCTTATTGATTTTATGCCGATTTGATTATGAGTTACTGATTTTATGTGTTTTTGGAATGAACCATTGGGTTATTTATCAGATCACGAAGCATTTTTACTCATCAAAGGGTGAGTGGGAGAACTGGAATTGGAGATCTGAAGGAGATCTAATGTTGAATGGTGCCTACTTCACACCGTCTGGAGCGGGAGCATCTTCGACATATGCCAAAGCCTCAAGCATGTCAGCACGACCACCTATGCTTGTGGCTTCAATGACCGCTGGTGCTGGAGTTCTTAGATGCAAAAGGGGTTACCAATGCTACGACTAGAGTACTAGTCGCCACTGCGCCAAGAAAATAATTTACTTGAAAAAATTTGGTTTGAATTTTTGGCACTCCAGAATTTGGTTTCCTAATGAGCATGAGGAATACCAATATCGATTAGGAAAGTAACATGCATTCCCATAAAGGGCAATGTAGGATAGAAGTGTGTGTTGTAAAGTACGTAATTACGAATATTAGAGAAAAAGTTTGTGTTATTGTCTAAAGTTTGTGTTATTATCTCGGTTGACAAAAATTAGCTTTGCTCAAACTACTACCTTTGTTGTTAGCAACAAACAAACAAAAACTACTGATGCATCAAAGTTTATACATAGTTCAATCTATTAGAAAATATCAACTCCTTAAATAGATCTCAAAAACAAATAAAAATCTCTAAAGTTACATGCAAAAAATACCATTGATTTAGTTATAACTTAAAGTTTAATCTAAATTATGTGCAAACGATACAATTGGTTTAAATTATGTGCAAAAGATACATTTGGTTTATTAGAAAAAAGTATGAAAAGTTTGGCTCTACATTCCAAGACCCTCCAATCGATGCCTCCATTTGCAGTCTTAAATAATTTGGCTAGTCGAGATAGGAGCGGTAGGATATTGACGGATGAAACAAATACCGAGTATAAACATGAGTAGTGTTAATAATGATTATTGCAACTTTACTTCACGTTTTGAATACACATGAACTCATACAAAATTTTACAAAGCCGTTCAATCAATTTTCACCATTTAGATATCTTACCATATTGTTTTCTAAAACACACATACATATATGTAATCTGTAGGATTTAATTAGACATGTATTATCAAAAACATACATATCAAATGTTATATCTGCAGCCTGCACCATTGCAAAATGTTATGGCTTATCCAGCACACAATCCTGCAATGTAACTCAATCTTGACAACAGTGGTTCAACTTCCCAGGACTTCACGAATTCATAATATTCAAATTAACTACAAAAATGCATCAAACAAAAGAACAATCAACCTTTATCAGGAAAAAGGAAAACAGCGCCCCAACTCCAATACAAAGACGTGCCAAAATCTTAACATAAATATACTTCCAAGTTAAAATACAAACTCTGACTAAAATCATACAAATCAAACAAAATTCCATCAGCAATCCTGCATCTTGACATGCAACATGAGTTCAAGAAAAGATATATTAGTACTCAGATGGGGAAATAACATCATCAATTTTTAATATCATCTTGACAACTTGAGTAGCAAGCAATATCTGTTGCTGCTTTCCGATCAAAGTCTCAAAGACGTTTTGCTCCCTCATGTCATTGGTGCCAACATCATTGCAATCAATGCCAAAGTGAGGATTTTTCTCCTGCAGGCAAGGTTAAAGTCAGTGTCATGATGTGCGGAAAATTATAGACACAGATAACTGTTCATATAGTACAACTTAAGTGCATGTGCATAGTAATAACCAGGCTAAAAGCAATCATGTCCAACCATTACCGTTATTTGCTGAGACTTCACAGAAGATAATGTTTCAATTGGTTGGAGACCACTATTTTCAGCAAGGGCCATAGGAATCGACTCCAAAGCATCCCCAAATGCTCTAATTGCATACTGCAGGGGAAAGAAAAACCATCGATCAACAAAAGCATTAAAGAATAACCAAATGACGGTAAATTATAATTAGTAATGAGAATACATTTGATCCATTATTTAAAAATAGCAAAGTCAATGGTCTTTATTTGGGAAATTCTGTTCTACTCTTTCATTTGTACTTGTCTAAATGATTGGCAGACTCCATTTGTGTCAATTTACATGCCTATTTTCAAACTATTTCTCATTAGGATACACCACTGCGTTTCTTGTTAAATTCTATATGTATGTCTATTTGAGATGAGTCGTGGAGAACAAAATTCTCGCATTCTTGTAATGTAATGTATACATTCTGATGTTGACATACCAAATGCTTAAAATTTATAATCCTTGTGATTGGTGTGGCTATTAAAATTCATATCAGAAACATAACTAGAATACTCGAGTGAAATTTTGGATTATCAGATATTGCATATTCCCATGACTCATGCAGATTCCCTCTTCATACCTTTCAGATGAATTTTTTATCACAAGACAAGATTCTTAAAATGTGAAATTTAGTTGCATTTGAATTTGCTGCAAGAGTAAAATCTTAAAAAAAAATTGGTTTCGGTCTGATATGTTGCAGTTTCTGGGTTTTTTATATCCTACTTATAAATTTTTATTCCTTTGTTTTGTATGGATTATATTGTATAAACTTCATACTCTGGACAAAATAAAAAACAAGATTTTCAGTGAACCTGATACAGTAACAGTTCATTTCACCCCTACATTTTAAGAATTTTTGTCTATGAATACTGGCAAAGTGAAGACTAAATATGGAGATAGATGGCAAACATCATGACAACAGACAGTGTCTCTTTCGCTATTATATTTATCCCCTTTTTCCAATTTGGAAATTAATAATTAGATTAATTGCATAATTTGAAGTTAAATATTTTAGCTTAGATTAATTTAATAAAAATAAGCATGGTATATCTATTTGCCAAATTAAGAAATTAACCACAAAGTCAAAGATCTATTGTTAACACTTAAAAATAACACACTTAACAATAACAGGAGTTTTAAGTTTAGGAACAAATTGATCTGAAAGTGAATGTTCAAGAGGACTACTTGTCAAAACGTAAAGTTTAGAACAACTTTAAGCACATCTCCCAAATAAATTAAACCGTGGGTTAATAATATAATATGCATACCTGTTCAACACCAGGGTATCTATCCGCAGCTGCCTCCACGGCAATAGAGCATGCAATCTCTGCTGAACCGCCACCATACACAATTGAATTATTGCGAATAAGATTTCTAGCCACACACAACGCATCATGAATACTGCGCTTTGTCTCCTCAATGATCATTTTGTTACCTGCCATTACCAGACAACAAGGCAGCTTTTTTAAATTTGTCAAGATTGCTCAGACATTCATCAGTCTTCAAATTTAATTCTATAAAGCTCCATAAAAGATTATAATATTCAAACTCTGAAGTAGTAAATACAATGTTGAACAGCAATACAACTAGAAACCACCTATCTCCTAATAGATGACACAAAATTCAGTACAAACCACTAAAACAAAATGTTAAGGAGTACACCTCACCTCCACGAATGAATATTGTCACAGCCCTTGAGTTAGCACAATGCTCAATGTACAGCATTCGGTCTTTAGTTGTTCCAAATGCTTTTTCCCTAACGATGCCAGCCTTGAATAGATCATAAATTAATGTTACTTATAGACAAATAAAAAAAACAGACAATAAGAATCATTGGCACACGTCCTAAATTACTTTTCCCACAGTTGCAGATAAATTCAAAAAAGAAGACACAAAAAAAGGAAAGGTCGAGGTAAGCCATAAAAAGAAGTAAGGCTGAGATGATACCTTTCCCAACTTTTCTGCAGTTAACTCCTGGAACCTAGGAACAATTCTTCCACCTTCATTTACAAAAAGATAATTACTTTGTTAATTAGCAATATAGAATAGATTACACTCATTACATGCATGATACAGAGTTATCGAAAGAATATTCGAACTTCCAGAACAAAAGAACCAAGTTGAAAGCATACCTGTTGCTATGGCAATCAACTCCAACTCAACACCACCAACCCATCTAACAGCTGGCAAGTTCCTGTGCATCAAGAGATGATTTGCTTCATCGTCAAAACCCCATTGGCAAATAACAAGGGTTGCACCTACATCCTGCAAATCGACATAAATAATCCTTTTCAATAAATTTCAAACGCATTCTAGCAGGCAAAAAAAAAAGTTTATAGGTATATCAATTGGAACATAACTTCCAATTCGCTCATATACCAGCTAAGAGCAAGTGACAGTGTCCTACTTAGATAGGTAAAAAAATCATAAATGAAGTCCAACCTTGCATTGTTGAACCATGTCATCAAAATATTTCTGTTCTTGTTTCCTCAATGTCTGAAACTTTTCCACTGTATCAATATCAACCTTATGCTTGGTTTTTGGCTTCGGGGGCTCAAATGGGCAAGTCAGAATAGCAATTTTAGCATCTTCAATTTGCTTTGGCATTTGAGGATGGCTCATATCCTTATCAACAATGATTCCATATACCAACTCAGTATCTTCCAGTTTCCCACCAACCTTTCCTTCTACTTTAATTAGATCCAAATTAACGTCTTTCCTCTCTAGATCCGCAACAGCAAGAACAGCTTTTACGGCAATCTCAGCCAAGCTACGTTTGCACCGATTCACACTGCAACATCAAAACAAAAAATTCACAAATTATAAACCTGGAATCATCATAACAAGGCACAAAATAGATTACATGTTGATTCACTAAACCCTTACATTTTCGACGACAAGGTAGTCATACAAGTCTGAATCAAAGGCTCCAAAATAGTTTCACCAAACTCAAACTTATTAGCAATCTTCTCTAGATTCTCAACGGCAATCCTCGACGCCATTTCATACCCTTCAGCAATCCTAATCGGATGAATACCACGTTCCAAAAGCCTCTCCGCTTGCTCAAGAAGAGATCCAGCCAACACAACAACCCCAGTAGTTCCATCACCGATCTCATAGTCCTGACTCCTCGACAACTCCACCATCAACTTCGCAATCTGGTTGTCTACATCCATCTGCTCCAATATCGTCGCTCCATCATTCGCTACACACAAAAAAAAATCACATATTATACACTTGCTCCGTGATTTATTATATATAATAGTTAGTTACGCTAACTCATCTAACTTAACAAGCTAGTTTAACTAATTATTGTAGCTAAGTATTACATCTAATAAATCAGATATTAGGGTTTCATCTTAGATTTTAGGGTTTAATTTAACAGAACGGAAATGAAAATGAAACGGAGAGAAATGGAGAAACATACAGATGATGACGTCACCGTCAGGGCTTTGAAGCATCTTATCCATACCCTTCGGACCGAGGGAGGTTCGAAGAATACGAGCGACGGCTTTACCGGCGGAGATGTTAGCTTTCTGAGCATCGAGACCACGAAGACGGTTCTTCGATTCTTGTTCTCTGAGGATAATGAACGGCCTTCCGTACTCGTCGAAAGCCAGCGCCATATTGGTTTACACGGTCACGATCCAAAACCCTATGGCGGTGTTTTGGTTCGAAACTGCGATCGGAAAAATGAGAGTGGTGTTGTAAGAGAAATGTAGAACCCTAAAGAATGTGAGAGTGTGAAGTTGCTATTATGCTACTAACTTGTTCCTTATGTTCCCACCTTTTTCTCTGATTTCTTTTTCAATTACAAGCCCGGTAATGTTTGGGCTGGGCTGGGCTGGTTTGTTTCTTATGGGTATCTGTTGAGTTCTAAATATTTCACTACTTTTAATTACAACACCCCCTTTCCCTCTTTTTGAATTTTATTGTTGTCCAAAATTTAACATTACTTACTCTGTTTCATAGTAACTCGCCTAGTTGACCAATTCACATAGGTTTAGAAAAATTGTGAAAATGAAAGAGGAAGAATAATATGCCCTCGTGAACTTAACTCAGTTGGTATAGACAATGCATAATATATGCAAGGTCCGGGGTTCAAACCCCGGCCACCAAAAAAAAACATATATATATATATCTCTTTGCCAAGGTATCTTTATATTATATTGATATATTTATGTTTATCAAAAGCATTAATTAAAAGATATTATTGAATAGAAAGTGATAAAAATAGTATTAATTAGAGTGTATAATTAAAATAACAAAAAAGTAATGAATGTTTCTTTAAAAAAAAAAGTAATTAATGTTGTGCTGAAGATTGAAGATTGAAAGAGGATAGTCATTTTAGAATAAATATTTTTACAAATAGGTAAGTTATTTTGGAACCAGTACTATTTAAGATTTTTTTACATGTGTTGTCTCATAATGCTCCTTGCACCATTGCAATTTTGAGCAATGTGTTTGATTTAACTTTTACACTTGCAACTTCTACAAAGCTCTTATTAGATGTCTCTAAGTTCTAAATGCCAAGATTGTATTCATTCTAAGTTTGAAAAGTTCCAAGTTATCGACTTGTTTCACATTTGTCTTAGATATTATTATTCCTATTTTCCATTGCCCCTTTCATCACTGGTTTGTAACTGGGGCAAATTTCATATGAACTATGTGGTCAAATCATTTGATAAACAAAGAAACCAGTTGTTACGTCTAGATCATCAATTTAGCCTTTGAACTATCAACCTCTCATCAATTTAGTCTTTAAACCATAAAAATTTACTAAATAGTCCTTGAATTATATCAATTCCATCGATTTAGTCCTTGGTGTTGAGATATTGGGGGCCAAATTAATGGATTTTTATATAATTTAAGGACTAAATTGAGAAATTTTGTATAGTTTAGAATCTATTTGGTATATTTTTAAAGTTTATGGACTAAATTGAAGATATATAGTGATAGTTTAGGGAGCAAATTGATGATTTATTCTGGTTATTACGATTGAATTTCATGCTTTAATGTTATATAAGCCGATAACTGAGAGTAAATATGGTTGATATGCTTAAAGATATAAATGTTGATGTGGTGTTTACTTAATATCTTCATTTAAGTTTAGTAACTTTCCATCATATTATATATCTGTTGATTAGCCATTGATTAATGGGAAAGCTTTTGTTGATCTAAATAAGTCTTGAGTAGTGGATTGTCAATGTAAATGTTTTTTTTATGATTCATTAGTTGTTAGATGAAATGGAATGATAATTTTGATTTTTTTATGATTCATTAGTTGTTAGATGAAATGGAATGATAATTTTGATTTAGATTCTTATACTATGTTGGCAATTCTTGCTTTAATAATATGTAACTCCTTCCACATGTCTTTCAAATATTGGTGGAAATTTGTTATATCAACTTATCCATGGAAGTGAAAATTAGTTACTTTTTTTTTTGTAGAGAAAAACCTGACTACACCTCCTTTTTTTTATAATTAAAATACAAACAATGATTTAAAAGTATTCCAAAGACTTATTAGTTTTGCATAAAAAAAAATTAAGTTATTTTTTGAAAACTTGGTAAAAAAAAAGTCATTTTTTGAAAAATAAATAAATTGAATCGATAGTTATCCATGAAAATTTGTTAGAGTTGTGATGACATTATCTGTAATTTTTTTAAGAAATTAATAAATTTCATAGTTATCCGTGAAAATTTGTTACAGATGACCATTATCCATGATTAATTTTAAAAAATTAAAACAATTAAATTAAATTTTGTAAAATGACCATTATGCACATAAAATCAAGGAGATCATGAATTTTAAAGAGAACGATTATGAAATTTTGCTATACTTCAACTTTCATATATTGTTAGTATATTTACATAATTCATTTAATTATTATTTTAGTAAATGATTAATACATACCATTTAAAGTACCTTTTTGTGCAAAATAATTCATATAGTAGTTTTTGTTATTATTATTTCATATTCTCATACATATTCAATTTGACTTTTTTTTTTCTGTAAGTTTTTTTTGTTTTAATTCAACTTTACTATTTGAAATGATAATAACTAGTGCTTATATAAGCATTGATTCGTTTTGATCAACAATTAAAACAAAACTTGCACTTGCACTTGACCAACTAAAAAGAAAAACACTCAGGTATTAGGCAATTGGTTCAGACACCGCATAAATTGAAAACAAAAGGATAAAAAATGGAAAAACAGTGATATTTTTCTTCTCTCTCGTGTTTCTTCGCTAGTTTGTGGAGATGCAAAAAGGTGTGGGTCCCAGTCCATTTTAATCTGTCGTCTCAATTTCTCTCATGCTCCAAACTGAAGAAACAAAGCATTTCTCTGCAACTTTTCTCGTCCATATCTCTCTCTCACCTTCTTCTCTTGTTCCAAACAAGCCGTAAATGTCCAAACATGAAGTGCCACAACCATGAAGGATCTGAAATAGATACTTTAATTTGAAGCATCTGATTTCCATACATCTAAACATGGATCATGAATTTGATAGGTTCTCTTCTAGATTACAATTGCACAACATTTTACTAGCAATGGTCCTAAGATTTTCATAGTGCTTTTAAGTTCTGCTACATATTACACAATATCTTCTGACATAAAGAATAGAAAGACTATTAGTTACTCCTCAACCTTAATATGGTATTCTTCAGGAATTTAGGTTTGGCATGCATAAATGAGAAACCAGTGTTGTTGACTATTGATGCCTAAATTTGAGAACTCTTATATTTCTTTGAAATTGAATGTGATATAACTCTTTACTCTTGTGAAGTGCTAATATAGAAACTTCAAAGTAGTTTCTCTAACATCCTCAAAACACACAAGAAAATGTTGAAATCATTCTAAATGTTTGAATATGGAAACAAGAAATCATGTAATTTATGTTGTTATTGGGTATTATTTAGTTGAGCATTAAATAAGGAAACAATAAAGTAGTCTCTTCACTACACGTATATGATAATGTATATTGTTAATCCCACATATATTGTTGCTTCTGCATTGCTTAGATTTTTCTTTGCCATTGTTACTGCAGTCAAAGAACAAACAATAAAGTTCTGCTACATATAATCAACTTATCCTCTTCATTCTCTTTAATCAGCTTATCCATGCCATTTGAGATCACGGCCTGTTGAATGCTAAGGTTCTTGAAATGTATTGCTAGTATTGGTTGCTAAGATTCTTTTATTGGTTAAATAAATTTTGATTATCTATACTATACACCATCAGGTCACTATTATAGCAAAACTTTGTATTTTAGGTTCATTCATTAAATGATGCATGTGGTTTATAATAAAGATCATATACATCATTAAATGAATGAATCTAAAATGTAAAGTTTTGCTTATAATAGTGAGCGGAGGGTGGTGTATATATATATATAAAGAGAATACATGATTAGGAGGTGATATTTTTCACTTTCAATTACACTCTTAAATAAACTTGCCCGTAACAATGTTATATTGTTGGTGTCATTCAAAAATATAAGTATAGTTTTCTTTTTTACAAAAAATATAACTATAGTTTGTTATGATATAAAGCGAAAAACATCTATATCTATACTTTCAATCAAAATAATTTTAATCAATATCAAAATTTCATTGTTTTTAAGAGGAAAAATAAATGGCTTAATAGCAGTTTTAGCCCCTTAACTTTTCCAAAGTTGCGATTTTGCCCCCCTAAAAAAAAACTACAAAATCGCCCTCTAAGTTTTGCACTTGTGGCAGTTTTGGCCCCCAAGGCCAATTTTGACTTGTTCTACGCTGATGTGGCACCGTAATTGAGGTGCCACGTGTTTTTTTTTTTTGCCTTGGGGGACAAAACTGCTACAGTTGCAAAACTTAGGGGATGGTTTTGTAATTTTTTTTAAGGGGCCAAAATCGCAATTATGGAAAAGTTAGGGGGCTAAAACTGCAATTAAGCCAAAATAAAATCCCATAAAAATCATTGTTCATAATTTATAGGGTTATATAAGTTTTGGTCCCCATAATATAGACAATTTTTTCAATCCTCATACAAAATTGACATGTTTTAGTTCTTATAAAAAATTTCAGCATAAACTCAGTCCTTGAGAAATCAAATTTTGTTTAGTTATACTTAAACTTTTAAAATAATCAATGATTCTTTGCATATTATTTTATACAATAAGTATGAGTCAAAAATTAAAGTAAGAGTTTTAACAAAATAAGAAGGAAAAAAAGTTGCGTTTTTATTTGTAAAAAAGTTATAATGGGTTTTTATTTGTAAATGTAATGTTTTTATTTTATCAATGTTTATGGTCAATTTTATATTGTGGAAAAATAGTATTTTTTTCACAATATATATGCGCAAAAGAAAACAGTGATTGATTCCCCAACGTAGAATGTCAAGCAGAGCAAATTTCAAAATTTTAATGCCAAAAATCATCATTTGTCAGGATAAATAAAAAGTACTGTACTACTGAACAATTAAACCTAAATACAAATTAAGAAAACCTAAACACTATAGAATCAAATTAAACCGACAATCTGCCTTTATGAAACGAAACTAAGGGTGTGTTTGTTTCAAGTTTATCAAATTTATTCTTAGGAATAACATTCCTTGGAATATAAAGATGAGAATTTTATTCAAAGGTATTTAGGAAAAATATGTTTGGTTAACTTTATAATATTCTTAGGAACCATAAAAATAAGGATTATAAAAGGTAATTATTTATGAATTTATTCTCATCTCCATGAGAACTTTATTCCCATCATTTTTTTTGGGAAAATTTTTCTATTCCCAGGAATATTTTATACCCGGGAATAAAATTAGGCATATATATTCCTATCATTTTATTCCGGGAATCAACAAATATAATTTGAAACAAAGACATTCTAATTAATATAATTCGGTCTGATGGGACTGGCTTGCTCGAGTTACTGATATCAGGTTCAGCAGTTAAAGTGCATGTAATATCCTCCACCGGTTTTCACTCGTGGCCCCACTCCCAAACGAGATTGTGCTGTTCAAAAGTTGCAAAAAGCAATAAGCAATTCAATTTGTGTAGGTAGAGGTCCAAAAGTCATTAAATCCAATGAATTTTATTGGATCAGATTATTATAGTCAACTCTAAACAATGCAGTATATCCTATGATATGATATGATGGATATTCATATTACCCATTGAATAAACCCAAACACACCATCACACAAATCACCATCGTTTTTATTTACATCCAACAAAAGTAACGAATCCCACCCAAATTCATCGTTCAACAATCACTTTCATTCTTACCAAATTACCCAAACACCCTTACTCCTATCACTATCAATAAGAGACACATATGTACTTAAACGTCATTCCATACGCAACATTTCTCATCATAGCAAATGGGCCTGGCCCAAAGGAAAAAGAGACATTTTTCGAGCTGAGTTTTGGATGGTCACAAGTTCAAATATATAACATCTAGACTCACATACACATCGATACATATCTTCAAAATGTAAGATTGTTTATTAATATACGAAAAATATTTTTTACATGTGTCTAAACACTATATATTTGTTCTTGTGACTATACAAAAATTGCGTCGTTTTCCTCCTCATCCAATTGAAAGAGTGAGATCAACTACTTTAAAGTAAGAAAGTCACCGTAATTTTATGTCTATCGTTTTATATCTCTAATTCATTTCGTTTGCTCCTGTAGTCACGATAACTTTCTCGCCAACAAATTGACATAATCCTAATCCACCAATGGATTGAAAACACCCTTCCCTACTCTCTCCCTTCAATCACTACCCGTGCATAAGTGCGCACGTTAGCTGTCCTCTCTCCCTTCGCCACTTCTCCCCACAGTGAAAGAAAGAAACAAAATACTCCTCAAAACTTTACTAACTCTTCTGAAATCAAAATGAAAGTTCCATAGTTCATTTAAAATGAATGGTAACGTAACGAAAACAATTACTACTACACCAGTAACATTTATTAAAATGCATGATGACATAGTAGTAGAGTTATACAGAGTGGCAGGCAAGCATGTACTACTGAGAGAGTATAGTGCCTTAAATGGATGTATGTAGGCAGTGGTTTTATAGCCTGCCATAACAACATCAACAACTGTACATCACTTTCTTTCTCATCTTAACTTTAACACTCTTTCTTTCTTTATTCATCATTCATTTCATTAAAACGCAACCGTTTCGTTTCTTTCACATCTCAAATTTTCGTATCTGAATCTCTGATCAGAGTATAACCGTTGCGGATCGGAGTTTTTCCGATGAGTCAACAATGAATCCATTATGCTGCATTGCTCCGGTTTCGATCGATCGAGACCGGAGTACTCCGGTGGTGTCGAAGTCAAACTCTCAGTGTCAATTAGGGTTAGATTCATCGATCAGAACTGTGAACTGTGCTTCTAAATCGAGTTTCTCAACTCATGATTCATCGTTAGCAGGGGATTCGGTGAAATCCTCTTCTGCGGGTTTGAATCATGATGAAGATGATGTGGTGAATGAAGTTCGTGATTCGAAGGTGTTGAATGGTGGTGGTGTAGCTGGGAGTGTGGCGGGGATATTGTACAAGTGGGTGAATTACGGTAAGGGATGGAGGTCGAGGTGGTTTGTGCTGGAAGATGGTGTGCTTTCTTATTATAAGATTCATGGACCGGATAAGATCTTGATGAGTCCTGCTAAGGATAGGAGTGTGAGGGTGATCGGTGAGGAGTCGGCCAAGTTTGTGAAGAAGGCAAATTGGAACGTGAATCGAGGTAATGGAGCTACCAAGCAATGCAAGCCCTTTGGTGAGATACATTTGAAGGTTTGTGTTTCTTGTAATACTAGATTCTGATTCATAGGATACTAGATAGAATCTTATAGTGTATGTTTGCGTGAGTTGATTATGTAAAATCAGATTGAAAGTGAATTAAATTTAAAGTAATTTATGTTTGAATATGTTCATATAAAAGTGATTTTGAGTGTTGGATCAAACTATTATCCAAACATGCCGTAGTCATATATGTATGAAGTGCAATGGGTGAAGGGCTGAGGTAAGAAGACTGGGATAATTTCATTGGTACCCTAATTTACGCAGGGTATTAGATGAACAATCTCTAGACTGACTCGCATACATCGCTTTTGCTATTGTATTTGCATGTAAACATGAACTTTATTTGGTCCTTTCTTAGTTTACGGTTGGTCAATTTATAGTCAACCGTTGGTCAATTTTAGTCAACATGTAATTGAAGGACCTAATTACAAAAAATATGATAGTTCAGGGCCTTGATAAAGTGTTTTACAATTTTAGGATGCAAGAAATGGTAGATTTTTTTTTTGGGAAAGGATGCAAGTATGGAAGATTTAGTAAATGATATTGAAGTTATCTCTTGGAAGTGGTTTCTTGCTAGAAAAAAAAAGGGGGTCCTTGCTTGTATTACGAATGGTTCTCCAACCCTCTTCTTTGCATTATTTTTTAGTCGGTAGTGTTTGTTGTTTGGTGGGTCGAGTACCCCTTGCACTTCTCCCCGTTTAGTGGGACAAGTACTAATTGTACTTCTCTCATTCATTCATATAAAATTCATTTTGCAGTTAAAAAACTGCATTTACATTGAAATATGTTTAAAATACATACTCTCTCTGTGGTTGGATGGTCATTTTTTTTACCACAACCAAGTAGTGATGTATTTGAAATATGTACCAAACCATCCTTGCTTGTTTACCCATATTCTTGATGTTTGTGTTAAAAGAACGATCTGGGTTGTTGAAATATTGGGTTCTTCAGTGTCTTCACCAACTGCTGCTGAAACCACATTTGTAGAAATAGTTATGACTTATGAGGATTGTGATTCTATCCTTTACACTTGCATTTTATCGTAAATAAAATCTACCATGAGTGTGCTTTTGTTTTTTTTTTCGTTTTTAAATGTAAACTTTCCTTGCTTGTCAATTCCCGTGAGTGCCAAATCTAATTATGTTTGTTTGCAGGTTTCTTCAGTTCGCTTCAGCAAGTCTGATGACAAGCGGCTTTCCGTATTTACTGGGACAAAAACTCTTCATTTGAGGTGTGTATCTAGAGAAGACAGAGCCATGTGGATTGAAGCCCTGCAGTCTGCGAAAGATCTTTTTCCCAGGGCTCTGACAAGCAGCGATCTTGCAACTCCAGAAGATATCGTAGTTTCGACAGAGAAGCTGCGATCCAGATTGTCACAGGAAGGCATAAATGAAGAAATCATTAATGACTGCGAGTCTATTATGCTCTCGGAAGTCTCATATCTTCAAGGCAAGTTAAAGTTTCTTCAGCAGAAACATGTTATGTTGTTGGACACCTTAAAACAACTGGAGGTACTGATCTTCCCTTTCTTAACACAACTCGGAACGTTATATTCTGATTCATAATATGCATTTCTGTTGTGGATGGTTATAACAAGATAATGGTTTTCTGACCTGGCTGCAGAATCACTTTTTTTGCGCGTTTGGTTTTTAATTTTCCCTAGCAGTAGCTCACCTAGTCAGGCTTAAGATTTCAAATTTAACTGTGATTATTGATAACCTAATGTTGGAAGCATGGAGTCTTACACTTTTACCCGACTTTCAATTCTACACGAGCCTTCTAGTGTTTCAGGAAATTCAAGTGTGAAAAGATTTTAAGATGAAGCTGACATTCTTTGCTTCATAAAGAGTATTGTAGGATTATAGTATCTTGTCGGAACCTCCCTAAATAGTGAAAAGTAATGTTTCTTTCGGTGACATTTCATGGATATATATGCTCATCCCTCATCTGGATTACTACCTCTATCCCTAAACGTAGGACTTCGTTGACTAAAAGAACAAGAGTTGAGAAAGCTGATAGCTGTATTAAATTTGTTTATAATTGATATTGTATTGTTTTCGTAACTTTAGCCTTCATAGTATTGTTTGCTTACTGTTTCAAAAAAAGATGTAAAATAATTAGGAGTATTTTGGCAAAGAAGCAATCACTGCAGTAGAAAATTTTAAGTGGGTCCTATAAAAAGAGACGGTCTTCAGTGATAGAGACGGTCTTTAGATTTTTCTTGTCCCTAGGTCAACCATTGTATTGATATTATTACTGAGAGTAAAACAGCACTGAGTTTATAGTAATACAAACTAGAATATATTTTTCCCTTTAGCATTCTTGCACTTTGATTTGTGGCCATTACTGAATCAGTAAATACTGTTGATATGATATTTTTAATGGAAGTTATTCAATTTACGTCCATTATGATCCTGTATATGTTGTATTGGTGCCTTGTTAAAAGATGAAGTTCTTATCAGCCAAAATTTTGATTTTCTCTTAAAAAAATTAATGCAGACGGAGAAAATAGAGTTGGAAACTACTGTAGTAGATGAAACAAAGGAACGTGAGTCATATTGCACACAAGGGAATAGAAGATATAGTGGTGAGTGTGGTGTTAATATCCTGACATGTCTTTTTCCTTGAACTGTCATTAAAATATATCTTTTGCCTTGAACTGTCATTAAAATATATACTTGCATAGAAGCCAATATCAACACCATTTTAGATAGTTGCGTTTATTGTGGTCATGTATTATAAATTCAAGAATTTTCTATATTTATGCCAGTCTGGGATTGAAATATTTATATTCCAGAAGTTATTTTTTCTTCCAAGTTCCTACATGGTTGACCTCTGGGTAGTTGTAGCCTGTATGAAGTTATCAACTGATTGTTTTGAAGTTTCTATGTTGGTGGCAGTCATCTTACTCCTTGATTTGACCACTTGTGTATCAGATTTCTATTCTGTTATGTCGGAAGGCAGTGCTACAGATTCAGTAGTAGATAATGAAAGTCAAGATGGAGCAGATGCTGAAACAGATGATGAAGATGGAACATATTTTGATACAAATGAGACGTTATATTCAGACGCCCTAAGAAGTGCTTCCTATCGAAGTAGAGAAGGTACAGGAAGTGCCAGTATATATGATAGAGATTACATTCTCCATGATGGTTTGCATGGGTTTGAGATGGCAATCAAGGATATAAGCTATCCTTATGTCAAAAGAAGGGATAATTTACCAGAACCAAAAGAGAAAGAGAAACCTGTTGGCTTGTGGTCAATTATTAAAGACAATATTGGGAAGGATCTTTCTGGAGTTTGTCTCCCTGTTTATTTTAATGAACCACTCTCTTCATTGCAAAAGTGTTTTGAAGACCTCGAGTACTCAAACCTAGTTGATAGAGCATTGGAATGGGGAAAGCAGGTCAGGTCCTCAGCTGTGCTTTCTTTTGTCACAAAGCAGTTTTAAAAGCATGATCTCCTAGGTTCATTTTGTCAAGGTAGATAATATGTTCGGTTAAACTTAAGGAAATAACTACTTAAAAAAATTTCATAATTTCATGTAGCGTGATAGTTTCCACTTGTTCAACATGTTGTAAAGTATTGTTCTGGTAATTCGTCCATCTAGTATTTAGGGCCATCAAATCTGTGCTACTTTTTACCAAATTATTTTCCCAATATATTTTCCACTTTTGTCTTGTGTTTTTTTTTTTTTTATAATCTTTTCTCTTGTGTTTCTAAATCTCTCTCTCTCTAATGAATTGCTTTCTAATACCATTGTCAAGATTCGCCAGTTATATAGATGCTAGTATTGAAAAATCTTGAATTTGTCACAAAATTTCAACCACGAGATTGGAAGTGAAGTGATTGAATGTAATATTCAAGCTTTTTTTAATATTAATGTCAGTCTGGAATTAAAATCGACACTTGGATGAATTTCAACCATGGATTAAAATATACTTACTTTGTCCCACAATGAGCGACACTTTGCAAAAGAAATTTGTCTCAATAAGATTCACTCTTTGTAGGGCGGTGGGAGTACATTTTACTTTGTATTTCTTGTTATTCTTTTTACTGCTCTGAAAGCCTTTCTTGGAGTTGGGTTTTTATTAGATAGATGTCGGTGGTTATAGATTTAAAAAACTTCTGGGCTGCGATAAGACAACTGAAACAGTAGGGATTAATGTGTTTGGTTTAAGGTTTTCTTGACTAAATTAAGGGTATTTGTAAATTATGGATATTTTTTTAAGAAAAAGCTGTAGGTTTTGATGTCGTTACTTAGCTTGTTGGCATGACCAGATAAATTATGAATTTGGACATGATGGGATTTCTGGATAAATTTAAACTAAAAATATAAGGCTATGATAAGGTGTTTCAAATATTACAACCAAGCTCCCTAGTCATAGATAAACTACTAGTATAATGCTTGGAAATTGGAACTTAATATTTGTTTTTTTCTGACATTGCACCCTGGTTCACACTCATCAAAGTTAATTACAATTAGATGTTATTCTACTTCTAATGTTGCTCAGATGTGTAGAATAAAGGTTTGTTGGTATTGTTCAGTTGCATTATGTTAGGTAATCAGTTCCCCAGGTTCGGGAGATTTCATTAATTGGAAAATGAGGCAGACATATATCAGGCAGGCTTGTAAATGCTGGTGGACTTGCTTTACAAATACTTGATGAAATTTTAAACCACCTCAGTTAGTTACATATTGCTTTAACTAGTACCGTAGAACTAATTTGACAGTTGACACTGACACCATGTGCCACATTGATCTTTAGAGGCGTTAGTACACATGGTTCTAGACAGTCTCTTGTACTGTTTTTCATAGGATTGTGAGCCCTATTCTTTGCTAGGGACTTTACGATTTAGTTTGATATCAAATAATGCAGTATCATTTAAAATTCTATAATCGTTGAACGTTGAGAAAGGAGAATATTCAGTTGTCAAGTGCATGTTTTTTTTTATTTTTTAAAGCACATGCTTGATTTCCTATAAAAGTAAAAGTTGATGCTTGATATGTTTCATTTTTATATGCTTAGCTTGTTTCGTTTTTTAAAGTGCATGACTTTAATCAAGCTTTTGCATGGTGCAGGGGAATGAATTGATGAGAATTCTAAATATTGCAGCTTTTGCTGTGTCCGGCTATGCGTCCACCGAAGGTCGACAGTGTAAACCTTTCAATCCTCTGCTTGGGGAGACTTACGAAGCTGACTATCCAGATAAAGGAGTTAAATTTTTTTCTGAGAAGGTAACCGAATTTTTCTTCAATTTTTCAGGAAAACATAGCAATAAGATAAGAGAAGTCATAAATTAATTGTTTCATTATTGCCTATCCATTGAATCCAAAATAGCTGTAATTGATGTCTATCTAATGCTGCTAATATCATCTAACAAGAAGCTGGCTGCAGGTTAGTCATCATCCAATGGTTGTTGCTTGTCACTGTGAGGGAAGAGGATGGAAGTTCTGGGCAGACTCCAATTTGAAAGGAAAGTTCTGGGGGCGTTCTATTCAGTTAGATCCCGTGGGTGTTCTCACCCTACAGTTTGAGGATGGTGAAACGTTTCAGTGGAGCAAGGTCACTACTTCCATATACAATATTATACTAGGTAAAATTTATTGTGACCACTATGGTACTATGCACATCAAGGGCAGCGGAAACTACTCTTGCAAACTTAAGTTCAAAGAGCAATCTATCATAGACCGTAATCCACATCAGGTAGAATTGTGTATACAACTCGGACATAGAGACTGCAACTTCCCTTTGATTATCAATAAACTTTATTTTGATTAAATATATTGTTCTTTCCTCTTTATATTATTTGTCAAAACATCTTTGTTTTTTTTTTCCTCCCCTACTTTATCTCCCAACATAGTTTACTAAATTCCTATCGATGTTCTATTTTAACGATGTGGCAAATAAAGCAGTGTTTGTTTGATTGGAAAAACATTTTTGTCTTCACTATTACAGATCTGTCACAATGTTTTCACTTTGTTCCTTGTACATAAATGTTTGAAAACAGTGAAAAGAGTGAAAGCAAACTACCGCTGTTGTAATTGTCAATGTAACTGTGAAATGAAATCTTAAAAATATTTCATCACTAGAATTTGTATTCCTTTTATGGTTGAGCCGTTAGGGTTAGACTTTGTAAGGTAAGGCTGCTTATAATTGATTCAATTATTATAGAAGTTTATAGCACCAAATTTATATTCCTGCTATTCTGTTGTATTAGTTTAAACTAGTTTTGCCTCGTCTCATTTCTTTGTTCTGGGTTTTATAATTTTAATCATATATCAATCAGGTCCATGGGTTTGTTCAAGACAACAGAACTGGAGAGAAGGTAGCAATGTTAATTGGAAAGTGGGATGAAGCAATGTATTATGTACTCGGGGATCCAACTACAAAGCCCAAAGGTTATGATCCTATGACAGAAGCTGCATTATTGTGGGAAAAGGACAACTATGTCCCCAAGACGAGATACAACCTCTCTCCCTTCGCAATTTCCTTGAATGAAATAATGCCTGGTTTATTGGTGAAGTTGCCTCCAACTGACTCAAGGTTGAGACCAGATCAGAGACATTTGGAAAATGGAGAGTATGAATATGCAAATGCAGAGAAACTAAGGCTTGAACAGTTACAGAGACAGGTAATTAACCCACAACTCAGCTTTTTGTCCTTCAAATTAGTGTGTTTGGTGGATATGCTATCAGTTTTTTTTCCTATTTCTTTTCTAGGTTGCTGATCAGTTTTCTTTTACCCCTTAAATTGGCATTTTTGTCGAAATATTTACTAGGTTTTATATATATATATATATATATTTT
>Ga0228711_1000993_pt1 | contig 39558 bp, 24 predicted proteins | sample MedpolnodulmetaG_2_FD_177996 | JGI IMG/M metagenome (GOLD analysis project Ga0228711, IMG submission 177996) | Root nodule microbial communities from Medicago polymorpha collected in Santa Monica, California, United States - brown nodules | ecosystem: Host-associated > Plants > Roots > Nodule...
CCAAGACAAGAAAGAGTCTACTCACTAACGATCCTTGTAGACATAGAAGAGAAGAAGAAGAAGAAGAAGAACATAAAATAAAGGTGAACTTTTATTCAAGGAAACAATTGTCACTTATTATTTACAAAAACAAAAGATGAATTGTTGTGATAGCTAGCTACTCTATTTATAGCCTACAAAGACTTAAGCCCTAAGAAATATAACAATAGAATGCTCCATAAGAACCCACGGGCTTTTAGGTCAGAAGTAGGCAAATAGGCAGCTTGTCTGGAAAGCAAAAGCAGCAAAAGAAGGCTTTGAAGGGTGGCACGGCCGTGCTGCTGGAGGCACGGGCCGTGCCATGTCTCTGACTTTAGGGGTGACATATTTTTGTCCCATATTTCGTATTTTCATCCCGAATCAGCTCCTAATCCTCTTTCTTTTGCTCCAAGACTGAATCTTCAGATATTTGTTCCTGAAATATAATTATTTGCAATTGAAGTAAAATAGCTCAAAAAGGAAATAATATTTAAATAAAACTAAATCAAATCTAAATATAATAAACTCAAATAACATATTAAAAATACTAATTTATTAACTCATCACACGTCACTTTTCACAACACACTCTGTCTCAGTTCCATTACTGACTTGAGCGTTGGAGTGCTAACGAGCCTGCAGACACCTTTGTTCCACCGCGAAGACTCATTGTCGTCGTGCCGAAAGTCGTTACTGTCACACTAGAGCTCTCTATAGCCGTTGCCACTCAACCTTTCTCATCGGACAGATCAAGCACTTTGGTTGTGTTTTTGATAAGATGTGTGACACCCTTAGGTGCTTTATTGTTATTTGTTGAATTTTTGTTGAAATATGTTTTGTGGGGTTTAGGGTGTTACACCCGTCAGATGATAAAATATCTGATAAGGTAGATTGACCTTCAACTTGATACCAAGAAACAAGATGAGATGCATGTGATCCCAGTTGATCTGATCAGTACTTGAGTATCTTGGTTGAAGAAGTTCAAACACTATCTTGAAGGACAACTTGTAGATTTTGTGTGTATTCGTGGTCGTGCCCATGTTCGAATGATATAGGTGCAGTATACTAAACAATGACAATGAGAAGATTCAAAATAACTGATCCATTTCTCCAGTTATTTTTACAAACCTTTTTATAAGTTTTATTAGTTATGCAAAATCAAACCAAACCGATTGCCTTTTGCAATCCTTAATATTAATGGCATTGCCATGTAAAAATTAAAAATTTCCATGTGAAGAAGAAATTATAAATTATATTACTTCAATATAATTTAACTCACTTGCTAAATTTGTGTCAATATGATTTTAAAATATGAATTCGGATTCATCTTGCACAAAAAGTTAAATTGTTCTATCTTTTGAAATTAACCGACCAAAATAATCAATTTTTGAACCTCAAAAATTGATTACTATTTATAAAAGGAAAATGCTATGTCTCCCGACAAAAACCATCCCGAGAGTTTCGAGAATGACGTGTAGATGACATCCTCTCGTGGGCCCCGCTTTTAATTCAATTTCTCTCTTCTCTCACATTTGCTTTCATCTTCCACCTCAAAGAACAACAGCCATGAACAAAGACAACTCTGCATGTTGTCATCTATGGAGGAAATAATCAATCTTTCCCAAATCAAAAACACACAATCCATAATTCTTCGTTTTACCCAACTTCACTGAATTGACGTTGTCATCGTGTTTCGCCCAACTCCACAGTAGCACCTTCAAATTGTGTAACATTTCAGAAAATTGTTACCGGAAACTAGCTATCAAAGCTTCCTTACATGTTATCTCTAAATCGAGCGTTTGTTCCATGGCGAGATTTCAAATGGGTTCGTACCAACAGCACAAAAAGCACATTCAATAGTTCTGAAACTTATTCTGTTTGGGAAAACTTTTATCCTCCTCCTGTCCTCCGTCTCCACCAGTTTAGATTACTACCGGCACCGACATCATTCTCCGTCGTCGAAAAATCCAAATTCCAAAGCTCCACGATCTGATTCAAAATCCTTTTATAACATGTCTCGAAAACTCTAAGAAAGCAAAATTGAGACCAGAAACAGAGTGAGTGTTGAATCAGTGGAGGTTGGAGCATAATAAATCTGTGAGGTTTAATCACAAAGAAAAGTTTTTTTTGGTTCACAAGAAGCGTTTTGCACAGGAAAGTAGTTGAGTTTTTTTAGAAGAGTATTAAAAAAATAAAAACTCTCTTCGTGAAATTTTCGCTATAATCTCCGTCGCGAGATATGGCATCACTCTTTATAAAAACATCCAACTCACTATAACTATCAAACATGATTTTTGAGCATTCAAACATTTAATGATTAGCACTGTTAACTCAAAAAAAAAGTTGGAAAAAAAATACCGAAAACTTGGATGTTACATTCTCCAAGCACATGCATATAAACAAACTGGGATTCAGAGTTAATGAACTAAAAAAAAACTAAAGTTTAACATAAATAAACAGCAGTATATAAAATAAAGACATTATAATTGCCATTAGGAAACAAAAATATAGTCAATAGTCATGACTCATGAGCAGCAAGTTGGGCATCTTATCAAGCCATTTTCATTACAATCAATGCATCTTTTTTCAGACGATGAATCATTGTATCTTCTCAATTTCCCTTTTTCCTCTTCAAACACTCTCCTACTACCATTGCATTTTGAGCAAGGAACAAACCTTGCATCTCCACATCTCTCACACACAAACCCAGAATCCTTAATAGGAAAACCTTTCAACAGATTTTCCAATTCACCAGACTCATGTAGCAACCTGATTTCCTCAGCATTTCCCACATGTTTTCCTCTGATGAAAACATGTGGCAAAGTCACCACTTTGTCTCCAAGTGCATTCTGCAATTCCTTCCTATAAGATGAGTCCATTGAAATGTCCCTTTCATCTACTCCAACTCTGAATCCCTTCAATATCATCCTAACCGAACAACAATCTTCATAGGTCTTGCGGATACCCCTTAAACTTGTAAAATACAACACTATTCTGTCTTCAGCACCAGGTAAACAGCACAAATTGTTAGAAATTAAAGAACAACTACAACTCAAAGGGCTATTATTACTACTACTACTACTACTAGTACCGCTACTAGATTCCATTGACCTTGATAAATGTTTGCTGCTTCCATGTTTTCTTGATAACAATGCTCTCCTGTAACTCGAAACAACATTTGAGTCCAATTTAGCAAGCAAAGCTTCCTCAGATAAATGTTGCCAAAGTGGCTTCTTGTTCAATGATGATGGGGAAGAAGAAGAAGAAGAAGAAATGTTCTTCTCCGTTTCAGTTACTGAGAAAGAATCTAGCAGTGAAGACCCATCAAATTCTTTTTGCCTCCATGAACTTGGCTTCTTTGAATAATCCATTGGTGTGTCAAAATTTGGTTCATCATCATCATCATCAAGGCCATCCATGAGTTCCCAAGCGTTGATGATTGAGTCAGGGGACAATGATTGTTCTGACTGTGTTTGGTTCACTTTTTGCGGGTCACCATCGTTTTGGTTAATCATGAGAAGGGAACCATAGGTGGTGGAGGTGAGGGAAACAAGGTGATGAGTATCACCTTTTCTTGTTGGAGGATGATGCACAAGAGGCATTGGGAGAGACATAGCTTTCGGAACTTGTGAAGGTGAAGGTGAAGAATTAGAATAGTGGTCCTCGGAATTTTTAACAACTATGGTAAGGTTTTTTGAGACCGGACAACCCATGAATGAATGTGTTCAAATTGAAGAAATTGATGGAATTTGTGTGTGTATGTCTTAGAACACTACTTTTTAATTTCACCTTTAAGGTTTGTGGTTGTCTTGTTGGGAAGACATAAAGAAGAAATCGAGTAGTGTCGGGTGAAAGTGATGTTTCAACATTGAGGTAGGTTTGGGAAGGGTGTGATGAATGGTGTATGAAAATATAGATCCATAAAAATCGTTATAAGTTTATGACTAATAAGAACTTTTCTTAAATTAATTATGAGGGAGAAATTAATGGAGGACTAGGAACTGGGGCAAAATAGTCAGTTGGAATTTATAAGATTTCTGTTACATTTGATTTGCATGAATTTTCCTCTTAGCGATGACTATTGACTAAGCATCCTTTTAGCTTCCTTCCCTTGTGTTACGTCTTTATTCGGGTAAACAGTAAACACAATGCATTTGACTTTTCAAAAGGAGAACTCGTGATTATACTGAACATTAAACAATAATCATTTTAAAAAATTTATTATCTCCCTTATATGTAAAAAAGTTAAAAAAAATAAAAGTATGTTTTTGCCCGTAGGCCCGATTGATACATGACAATAATATAGTATTAGAAAAAACACAAATTCTACGTTGAATAGATACAACCACTTGATAAGAATTTATAAAGAAACACTCCTCTTATTATAAGTCGGTTGTTTTTTTTGTTGAATATTATTACAAGTCGGTTGCGTAAGGATGAGTTATGCCCCAATTTCAACATATAATAACAAACCCATAAAAAAAATATTAGTAATTGTTTCAAATCGGACTTCGGTCAAATATAATGGAGGCCAACGGACCCATGAACCGAATAGACATTGCAGCTCTGACACTCCGACAATCAGAGTTGTTGGTAGGATCTCCAACTAACTCCAATGTTCTTTCGGGAGTCTTTGATACAATCTCCAATGTTCCTTCGGGTTTTGCGGATACATATATGGTCGAACACCCGCGTATAAGGATAATTGCGCGCCATTTCAAGGGAGATTCATTATTAACCACTTTTATCAACTCTTCTAGAGAGTCTTCGCTATATTATCTCTTGTTCTTGTAATGCCATTGTACACACACTGGAGCATTACCACCATCGTAAGCTATCATAGCACCAACGAACCTCTTGTACGAGATCTTGTCTACACTTGGAAATTAATTTATAAATGAGGGATGTAATTTTGTAGGAGTAGTAAGACTTAACTCCAACTTTAATATTAAGAGTTTAATCTTATAATTCTAGGGTAATGAGTTTAAATTCTCAAAAGGACAATATTAAGAGAAAATGACATCAAATAGAATAGAGCACCTGAGAAAAATTCTTGAGGATCAGGAAAAGCCACATCATTTAAGCGTTAAACATATCATTTGTGCTTTAAAAAAATATACACATTATCAAAAAAATATATCTTTTACTGCCAAAAAAAAAAAACTTTTTGTCGCTTTTTTAAGTTAGTATATGTGTCTAAATACTATGCTCGAATGTTTGTGACCACTCAAAACATTTGTGAATTCAATTTTAACCGGTCGTTCGTCCAACCTTATTATCATGATTGTTATCTTCATCATTGTATTGAGTGTGAAAAATTTTTTTATTAAGTAGTTTAATGATTAAACTCATACATTATAAATATGAAGATCTGAGAAATTTGAAGTCAAACCTCCAAGGACTGTATATCAATGTCCATAGAGCTATCAACCAAGCTAACTTATAGATGAGTGTGAAAGGTTTTATGTTGTGAATTTAAGGTGTTATTGTTCGCGTGCTTAACTATTACATAAACATTAACATCTATTCTCGTCATCATTAGTTGTAAATTGCTGGAAAAATCCCATGTCGTATAGGATATCTTAGCTTAGCTAGTTTAAGCTGGCAGACAACAACCGATTCGTAACATAAAGACACTAAGGTTTGTCGTTCCCATGTAAGAATTTAAGCACAATAATTAAAATAAGCATATGTGAATAAGAAATAGTACATATCTATGTTGATGCTAATAAGCATATTATGTGAATTCGACCCTACATGCATGCACAAGTGGGTAGCTATAAAGAGCCAAATAATTTAGTGCATGCCCTCGCAAACAGAATGAAACAGATATTTGTTCAATTAATGTGGAGGACCACAAGTCACACAAGTCCTTTATTCTCGTGCGGTCTGTGCAGCTAAATTTGGTGTTTGATCTTTTCTTTCTTTTTTCCAATCATAACCCTTTTTCAAATTTCAAAAGAAAGGCCTGAGATCACAATTGTTAAGGGGGGATTCAGAGTTTGAGTGTAGCTTTTTTTATTAAGAAAAAGTTTGGATGAATTGGATTTTGTAAGAAGATTTTAAGACTCGTAAAATGTTGACGTTTAAGAGGTTATCAAGCCAACAACGAAAGTTAAACACATTGTCGGGGTATGAATTAATTCTTTAACAATTAAATCAACCTTCATTGGTTTATTGTAGCTTTTCATGTCAACAAATTAATCAAAATATTATTTTCCTAATAAAAAAGAAAACCTAGGCGTGTGTCATACCCTCAATAAAAAGAGGTCGAAGAAGAATGTAACATTTATGAATTATGTGATAATAATATAAGCAAATTAAAGGAAAACCACCGATGATTAAGAAAATAATTAAGTGACACTTTGTGGTTGTTAAAGTGTGACATCGATTTTAAATTCATTTTTTTGTCATTGAAGTTGTATGTTGTGTCTAAAAAGTGGGCGAACCCGTGCATATTTGGGTAGTTTATTTGCAAGCATAATGTTATTTCCACAACAACAATTATTATGAATAAATTCCAATTTCTTATCCATAATATTGGCAAGCTTTCTTCTTTTATAGGCAATGATAAATTTCAAACCCAAACGAAAAATGGTAACCTTCACTCTTTGAAACAGTTGCAAGCAGCAACAAACAATATCATCAAATCAAGAATAACATTCTATCAAACACCAATCATCTTCATATTTTTCTTCTTTAACTTGTTCTATAATCAACGGAAACCCAACTGCTTCATCCATGGTGCATGAATGATTGACATAATAATCATTGTCAACACTTACATCTTCCACATCATCATCTTCATCATCCATGTAGAAATCAGAAAGATTGTTTAAAGTCGTGGTCGCGGACAACCCAATAAGATTCGAATCAGGTTGATCCATGACCCTAAAATGCTTGTGATTACCTTTGGATTTTTTCTTTGACTTGGAGACCGGATGGAGGCGACAGCCAGGGCACTGTGGCGTGCCGCATTTGCCGGTGAATTTGGAATGATTGGTGGGCTTGGAGGGGACTTTTGTGAAGAGTCCAGCAGTTGGAGGGGAATCGAACCGGGTGATGATTCGAGTACCGGGCGTCGGGTTAGGAAGGATTCGATATGTCCTCACCATACCATGTTGCTTACCCTCTCTCTTCATTTTTGTTGAATTGGGTTGTGGGCTAAAGAGATTGATGAGAAATAGATGAAAGGATTTGTGATTATATATTGATAACTATGAGGTTGGTGCCTGCAGGGGATGAAGTGAACCTTGTGAAGCAAGGTGTATGTAGTCATAGTTATGCGTGGTGACCAAGTGTTGACAAATAATGCACCAAGCAAAACAATTGTTATTATAAAGAATTAAAATATTAGAATTTATTCGAGTTTGACAACTCATTTAGATTAAATAAGTGTAGACAAAAAAATAAAGCAATTATATTAAATAAGTTGAATGATTCCTTCTTTTGTTTTACCTGTAGATAAAATGGGAAATATCATAAACTCACACAAGTGTGAAGTTTTAAATATAAGTTTGAGTTGAAGATGAGGATTTTGCTTCAAGTAAAAGCCTCTTCCACTATAAAATCGGGGAGTCTAGCAGTTCCTTCATGTGGTATGTTTTCAATCCAGAATTTCCATCCAAGGACATGGTAATTACATTAACTTTATGCATAATTTCATGACAGTTTTTTTCTCTTACATGTAAAGCAATAATATATGCATATGTCCAAAAGACACTCATAGTAAAACTGAGCACATCATCACCAAACATATATAACCGATTTTTTTAACATGGGCTTCTTTACTTTTTTTTTTCCTTTCTTTTCTTGGATAGGATTAATACGTTTCATATTTATTTTGATTGTGCTAGAAAATTTAATAGTACGCTAATATAGTTTCAATAAAAAAAAGTTAGTGATACCAAATCGCATTTTGCCATTAAAAAAAAATAAAATTGACACCAAATCGCACAAATAATAAAATAGTAAATCGTCTCGACAAATATTGTTGTTTCTACTCAACAATTAAACTATGCTTAGTTAAAAAGAGTAAATTATGGGGATATCAAGAGTTCAGTTGCAATTGAAAATTAAATAAGACTTGGATAAGATTGATTTCACGGCAGATCAACAAAATAGATCAAGACCAATTTCTTGGTTCAAGATCCTGTTTATCTAATATAGAACTCTAATGTCTTAGCTGAAACTCATATTATCAAAAACGTTATCAGCTATTAAACTATCCGCCACACTTTCCTATATCCTATGACTAGGTGACTTGATTGGATAACATTATTATTTTTTTCGATAAATAAGAATTTTATTAATAGAGTCCAATCTAGTTTCAAAGTGAGAAAACTCTACCCACCCTCTATAAAGGGGCTACGGAGGACTAACCCTACTAAAGCATTAAACTTTTTCCCAAACTATCAGTAACTTGCTCTAATCCTCTAAATAAATCCTACAATTATGAAAGACTACGAAACACTAAGCCCGTTTGCTATAGATTTTTTAAGAAAAAAATCTTTTTTTTTTTAAATAATCACTTTTAAGATTATTGCATCCGTTTGTTATAGGTTTTTTTAAAAAAATATGAATATAAAAGCAGCTTCAAATGAGAAGCTATTAAGAGTAGGATCTCAAAAAATAAATTTTTCTTAGAGGAGAGAGAAACTAAAGATCAAAAGATTGAACTGGTTTAGTAACAAAAAAATCTCTTTTATATAGTTGTGTCCAAACAAATAAATTATTTTTTTTTAAAAAAAAGTGATTTTTATTACTGTAGACAAACGCAAAATAGATTTTGAATTTTTGTAAATTCACTAGAAAATAATCTCTAAATTATTTAATATCAAAATTACTTTTAAAATATTTTAATCTGTGACAAACAAATCCTAAAATACATATTGTGTGAGGAGTTGTCAATTACTAACTAAAGCTAATGAAAAAACTATTTAAAAGACACATTATGAAGAAAAAAAACATAAAATTTACAAAAATGTGGAGTTTTGTAGAAATGACAACATCATCTCACTCATTTATAGAACAAAATAAGTTATTTATAGAAAAAAGTAACAAAAAATTGAAATAATAGAACAAAATATATTGTTACCCTTATTTTTCGTTATTAACATGCTTCATGTATGAAGATGCTAAGACTGACTTCTCATTAAAATTCAGGAAAATGCCAACAAATATTCTCAAGATGTTATTTAAGCATTTAAAAATAGTAACTTTGTATTAAAATTTGGGTAGTTATGAATTTAACTATTTATTTTTTCAAAACAAAATTTTCTTTTATAAATTTCTTAAACAATATTCTTAGGATGTTTCATAGCAAGACCATGTAAAAAATTTCAAATAACCGTGGATTCTTCCCTCTCAAACGGCCACTTATTAGGTAGAGCTGTCAAAACAAGCTACCCGACCCGCGACAGGCCGGTCATGACGGGCTCAGGTTTTTGCGGGCCGGGGCAAAAAGGCCCGAAAGATAAACGGGCTCAAAAAATTTGTCCAAGCCCGACCCTTTACGAGCTACGGGCTTTCGGGCCGGCCTGATTACTTAACGCTTTTAATTTAAAAATAAAATATTGCAGTAAAAAAAGTCTACCGACAACTCAGTTAGCAATTTACCACTGTTTTTTTTAATAAAGTATCTCACTTCTTAGAATAGTCGCCCAAATTTGTATTCATAACATTTGAAGCTAAAATATATGTTTACTACTTGTGTTTCAGTATCAGTGCAAAATGAATCTAAGTAGGACACACGTACGTCCAAATATATGTAATAGTTAATAAAATGATATTAGCATGGTTGCAGACTGCATAACAAGACTATAATCATGTTAATTGTTAGATAAATGTGTCTCGTTGTAACTATTTTTGTTCCTACATAGCATTCTTTAGTTAATGTCATTGTACTTTAAATGTACTCAATTGAATCATGACTACATCTTCATGGTGGACTATAGAAAATTATAATGTCAAAAAATAATTATAAATTAAACGGGCTACCTGCGGTCCAGTCGGGCTAGCCCGCGACGGGCTCGGGCTAAAAAGGTCCGGTTTTAAACGGGCCCAAATTTTTGTATCCAAACCCTACATTTTTTCGGGTTTTTGCGGGCCGACCCGGTCCATTTTGACAGCTCTATCATTAGGTGGGTATATCCAATCCATAGTCGGTACCCTTATCTAATCTAATCCCATAATCTTGCTACCTTCTCCAATCATTCATTCTCAATGGAAACCATTTCCCTCTCTTCTCATAATATTCTTCTTCTCAAACACTCTCACTCCTCATCTTCATCTTCACCACAAAAACCCCATCATTCTCGTAACCTCATCACTACCAAAAAACCAATTTTTCAGCAACCCAATTCATTACTCATTCACAATCATAAACAAAAACACTCTTCTTCTTCTCCTTCTTTACCTTCATTGATGTTACACTACACACAAAATGGTTACTTTCATAAATCACAAACCACATGGGAACAACTCCTAAACAGTTCCTTTCACCCTTCTCTTCATTTCATTTCTAAATTATTCAAATCATACGCAAAACATAGCAAATTTGATCATATCATCAACATTCTTCATTCACTAAATTCAAAAAATCTGACCCTTTTGCCTCAGTTTTACTCATTGGCAATCTCTTGTTTTGGAAATGCAGGAAATTTAAAATTGATGGAAGAAACAATCAGTGAAATGGTTTCAAAGGGTTTTCGAATTGATTCAAAATTAGGTAATGAAATTCTTTTGTATTATAGTGTGTTTGGTAATTTGAATGAAATGGAGAATGCTTATGGAAGGTTTAAGAGATCTAGGTTTTTTATTGAGGAAAATGTGATTAGGGCTATGGCTTATGGTTATATAAAGAAGAGAAAATTCTATGAATTGGGTGAGTTTGTTAGAGATGTTGGTTTAGGTAGGAGAAATGTAGGGAATGTTTTATGGAATCTTTTGTTGCTTTCTTATGCTGCTAATTTTAAGATGAAGAGCTTGCAGAGAGAGTTTGTTAGGATGGTTGAATCAGGGTTTCGCCCGGATGTTACGACGTTTAATATTAGGGCTATGGCATTTTCGAGGATGGCACTGTTTTGGGATCTTCACCTTAGTATTGAACATATGATGAGTGAAAAGGTTGTTCCTGATTTGGTTACTTATGGTTGTGTTGTGGAGGCTTACTTGGATAGAAAGCTTGGAAGGAATTTGGAGTTTGTTTTGAATAAAATGGACGTGGATGATTGTCCGAGATTGCTTACAGATCCGTTTGTGTTTGAGGTTTTAGGTAAAGGTGACTTTCATTTGAGTTCGGAGGCATTTTTGGAATACAAGACACAACAACAGAAATGGAGTTATAGGATTTTGATACAGAAATATCTTAGGAAACATTATAGGAGGAACCAGATATTCTGGAACTACTAACTAATTTGACAGATGTATTGGGTCCTTTCCATTTCTTGATGAAATTTGTCATGCTTCATGACCTTGATTTGATCACATTCAGTAATATGTTGTTGATTTGAAACAAAGTTGTACTTATGGTCGATTCTTATGAAGATGAAGTATCAAAGTGGAAGAATACTTGCTGAAACTGAAAACTGATATGGTTCATTGTTTGACAGTTTGCATTTGAAAATCCAGGGAATTTGTATTTATTTATTCTGTACAACATTCCAACTCTTGGCAAGTATGATTGGTATTAAGGTTCTTCAATGAAAATTCATTCGCCAATCTCTACAATACGTTTGTAATCTGACAAGTTTTATCAAATGGTTTCAGAGCCCCTTCTAGGAGCTGTGAGTATTTGATGGTTACCACAGGCCTGGAGTCAAGATTGGAGTCTATGGAGCACATTCATGAAGCTTGGGCCAGAGAAAGAGAGGCCAAACAATTTAAGGAAAAACAAGAGAAGGAGAATTAGTTACCGTGGGAGTTTAATGATGCACTGATCAAAAGTTTGAAACAAACAGTTTCTCTAACAGCTTTTATTGAGAAGCTCAAGAAGTATGCAGACGGTTATGGTTTGTTTAAATCTACTATGGTCTACGGGAATGTCCAGAAGGAGAGTGGGGGATATAAAAGGCTTGTTGTCGTTGAGGTTGGAATACGCTATAAATCAGAAAAACGAAATGTTTTAGATGTGATGAGAAATGTGAGCCTGACCATGTATGTCAAAATCAAACAATATTAGGTGATGTTATAGCAGATTGCTTACCGAGTTTGTTCAGTGCTTGCTAACCACTGGCCCTTGAAATCAATTGTAGATCTCTTTGTAAGAATCCTTCTGTGGTATGACAAATTATGAAGGAATGATTGAAAAGTGAGTCAATTTTGAAGTCTAGCAAAAGACTTAGTCGAACTGGAATAGCTTTAGATATATTTCAAGGTGAGTCCTCAATCAAGGAGAAGGAATGTTTTGTGGATCTAGGGCTGTTTCCTGAAGAACAAAGTATCTGTGATCCTGCCCTGATCGGCATTTGTGCTGAACTGTATGTGCTAGATGAGAATGGAAAGAAAGCTATGAACATCATCCATACTTTAACCATAAAAAATTTGGATTAAATTTTAATTGTCCCTTTGTATTTACGATTTTGATTCCATCAATTTTAAGTTTCCTGCATTTCCAAAACAAGAGCTTAGCCAACAAGAATTTGGTTAATGCGTAGTTACACAAATACTGAACCAAGATCGTAGAATGTCAATCAGGTAAACATTATACATGGATGCCTTAGGACATTGGTGACTTACATAATCTTAAAGCAAGTCTTTCTCCAACACTGAAGGTTGAGTGAACTCTATGTGTTTGTTCAAGGTTGAGTGAACTGCTACGACACTGAAGAATTTTGGGCAGTTAGAGCATGTAATGTATGTCATATCATATATACAATAAAGAGGTGGCTTCATTGTGAGGAAATTTATCTGATATTTCCAGTCTGAAGATAAAGATACTTGAAGTAGATATTAGCTTTATACAATAATTTTAGGACCTTTTTATTTTACAATTAACACATCTGTGACAAGAAAGAATGTATAAGTCAGATAATGTAATTGACTCTAATCATTATATTTTAGTGATTATCCCCTTTATTTCACATGTTTTGGAGTTACTATTTTTAGCTCGATGTTCATTATTTAATTGAGCAACTATCCTAATGTAGCAGCTCTCATTTAACTGATATGATCTATGAACTAAGAGAAATCATAGAGAGAAAAATGAGAAAAAGAATCAACTCATGATCTTTTGATTCAATGAATATGAAGTAGTTACAGAGAAAGAGTTTATATACATATATCCTTTTGTATCACTAAATGGTAAATTCCTGTAACTAATATTATAACTAGGTGATTATTATCTAACAAACTTCATTATTCTTCTAAACCTGTAATACCCTCCCACAAGGTTAGGATTGATAAATGTTTATCAATCTGAGCTTGTCAATAAGATGAGAGAAAGGTTGAGGAGCAAGGGCCTTAGTAAACAAGTCTGCAATTTGGTTGACAGAAGATAATGGCAGTAACTTCATCAGGCCAGCTGACACTTTCTCTCTTACCACATGGCAGTCAATTTCAAGATTTGTTCGTTCGTGAAAAACAGGGTTGGCGGCAATATGTAACGCACTTTTGTTGTCACAGTATAAAACTGGAAGTTCTTTACAATTAATCTTCAAATCATCCAGCAAGTAACATAACCACTGTAATTCACATGTCGCAGAGGCCAAGGCACGGTATTCAGCCTCTGAACTAGAGCGTGCAATGGTAGTTTGCTTCTTGGAACACCAAGTGATTAATGAATCTCCCAGAAAGAAGCAATAGCCACTGATGGAACGTCGCGTATCCGGACATCCAGCCCAATCCGAGTCACTGTAACCATGCAATTGCAATGAGGATTTTCTACTGAAGAAAAGACCTTGACCGGGCGCTCCCTTTAAGTAATGTAATACCCTCTGAGCAGCTCGAAAATGACATAGAGTTGGCTTGGATAAAAACTGAGAAAGTTGTTGTACAGGGAAAGTAATGTCGGGTCGAGTGGTAGTCAAATAGAGCAGTCTACCAATCAAGCGTCTATAACAAGCCACATCCTCAAAGAGTGCACCATCATCATTGTGTAGATGTGAACCTGGGTCCATAGGTGTCGAGACCGGCTTACTTCCAAGAACACCAGAATCTGTCAACAGATTGAGACAATATTGTCTCTGACACAAAGAAATACCAGAAGAGGAATGGGTCACTTCAAGTCCAAGAAAAAACTTTAAAATTCCAAGATCTTTAATGTCAAAGTTCTGATCCAAGATCCCTTTAATCTTCTTGAATTCATCAAGATGAGTACCAACAAGCACAATATCGTCTACATACACGAGCAGTGCCATATATGAAGAAGATGTAAATTTTGTGAAAAGGGAATGATCTGCATGAGCTTGCTTAAATCCGAGACTCAACAACAGTGTAGAAAGACGGTCATACCATTGCCTACTTGCTTGTTTAAGTCCATAAATCGACTTTGTCAATTTACAAACTTTGTTAGGTGAGTAACACTTCATCCCGGGGGTTAGAGTCATATAAACATCTTCCTTTCGCAACAGGGCGAGCTTTATACCTTTCTAAGGAACCATCTGCTTTCCTTTTCACTTTGTATACCCACTTACAACCAATGGGAGTGATATCAACTGGTTTATCGATGATAATCCAAGTTTGATTAGACTCTAATGCTTGTAGCTCTTTATTCATGGCTTCCACCCAACAAGGATGTTGACTAGCTATATAGTAACTTGGGGGTTCTGGAACCATATCTAGTGACTCAATATAATCCTTATGATTGGTAGAAATGTTGGCATAGGACAAGTGCTTGTGAATAGGTTAGGTACACGAGGTGGTTGTTGAGGAATTACAGAGATAATCCTGAAGATGACATGGTGGTTTATGTGGTCTAAGTGATTGTCTAATAGGCACAGGATTAATAATCAGTTCTGGGTTAGGTGGGGAATCACTCAAGTCTTGTGGTAAAGGTAAAGGACTCAAGTCTGGTGGTTCAGATACGGGTGAGGTCAGTGTGGATGTTGTTTCAGGTGGTGACTGGTGAGAGATAGGTGATGTAGATGAATCAATAATTGAACCACTAGAAGGATCCCAACACTGAGGTTGGTTAACAGACAAAGTGCCATGATATGGAAAGACATTTTCATGATAAACTACATGTCTAGAAATAAATATTTGTTTTCTAAGAACATCGTAGAGAACTGCACCTTTCATATGTGGTGGATAACCCAGAAAAACACACTTCTTAGCCCTATGATCAAATTTGGACCTGCCGGCTAAAATAGTTGAGGCATAAGACAAGCAGCCAAAAGTTTTAAGATCATTTAAGTCAGGTAAGGAGTTATGGAGAAGCTGAAATGGGGAACACTTGTCCAAAACCAAAGACGGCATTCTATTGATCAAAAAAACAGCATGAAGAATTGCATAAGTCCAAAGATATTTAGGGATGGCTGATTGCATCGTAAGGGCTCGAGCTACTCCCAAAATATGTTGATGTTTGCGTTCTACCCTAGCATTTTGCTCAGGAGTTTCCACACAACTAAATTGATGTATAATACCTTGCTTTCTGCACAAATCTTCTAAGTGAAATTCTGTCCCATTATCACTTCTTAACACTTTGATTTTCTTTGCAAACTGATTTTCCACTAGAGCAGTGAAATCTAATACTTTATTCCTTACTTCAGAGTTACTTTTCAACAACACAATCCAGGTAAAACGAGAATAGTCATCAACTATTTTAAGAAAATATTTGTAGGCATGAATTGAAGGCAAAGAACATGGTCCCCAAACATCCAAGTGTACCAAATCAAAAGAAGCTGAAGCTCTATTATTACTTAAAGAAAAAGGCATTTTTCTTTGCTTAGCAAAGTGGCAAATGTCACAAATCAACCCTTTATTAGCAACTATTGAAGGAAAATCTTTACATAGCATTTCTAATTTTGAAGAAGAAACATGACCAAACCTATAGTGCCATAGTGCAGAGGTAGGAATGGTAAAACTATTCTTATTACTTACAGAAATGTTGCTTACAACTGCATCAGATGTATTTCCACCATATTCCAAATGATATAGACCACCAAGAAGCTTACCCGAACCAATCTTCTTGAGTGAAAGGTCCTGAATCACACAGAGATTACCAGAAAATGCAACACTGTAATTATCATGCTGAGTTAACCGAGGAATGGATACTAGATTAATCTTGAAATTAGGCAAAAATAATACATCTTTCAACACCAAGTCCTTGTTGACGCGAATTGAACCAGCAAAATAAGCTAAAACAGAACTTCCATTTGGTAATCTAACATCCAAAGGTTTAATATCATAGTAAGACTCAAATAATTGCAAATTGTTGCATACATGATCAGTAGCTCCTGAATCAAGGATCCAATCACAGTTCCTAGAACAAGAGTTAATGGTACAAGAGGTTACCTTCAGCATCAATTGTATGAATCTGATTAATAGAGTGTGCCTCCTTTGAGCTGGAAGAAGGAGCTGCAGATTCAGGAGGACCAGAAATCCTCTTCAAAATATTCATAAGATGGTGATAATCGTCCTGAGAAATAACGGTATTTACCAAGGCCTTCACCAATCTCAGTTTTACCATCAGAGTCGTCAACTACTGAAGAATTAACACTAGATTTACTATCCTTCTTGAATCCAATGGGAGTCCAATTATTCTTTCCTTTGCCAGAAAAACGCTTACCATCAGCAAGGTTAACAAGAGAAGAAGATTCATCCTGAGGTGGAACCAAACCATTCTGGCGCTCGTGCTCAATCACCATAGAAAAGACAGTAGTAATTAGAGGCAAGGGATTAAGCAAAAGTATTTGAGATCGTAGCATTGCAAAGTTATCATTAAGACCTCTGAGAAAGCACATAACATTGTCCTCTTCGCGATATAAACGAGCATTTCACATAGCTTCACACGAACAAGGAACGGTACATGAACAATTAGGGATTGGACGATAGTTTCCAATTCTTCAAGAAGAACACTCATTTCAGTGTAGAAATCAGTCACAGATAGAGAATCTTGCTTCAATTGATAGAGTTCATACTTCAGATCTGCAACACGAATGTGATCGACTCGAGCGAAACCTTCTTTGAGATTGCGCCATGCCTCGGACGCAAGATCTTTATAGATAATACTCTGAGCAATTGAAGGAGAGACAGAATTGATAATCCATGAATGGACAAGATTGTTATACCTCTCCAAGGCATCGTAACTCGGATGAAAAGGATCAGGAACCGGAATCGAACGAACTTGAATTTGTTCTTTCCAATCAAAGCCTTGTGCATCAATCGTGACCATGAATGGTAATTGCTGGGAGTCAAGAGTTTCGTAACGAGAGAACTTGCTGGATTTTCGTTAGGATGAACATAGTACGGACTTGCGGTGTTCAACGCTGGATCTAACACTGGCGGCGGCGGCGGAGGCACCGAGTTGGAACCGCGAGTCATAACGGAAACGATGAAGAAGCAAGAAGCTTCTAGAAATCTACTGATACCATGATATGATCTATGAACTAAGAAATCATAGAGAGAAAAATGAGAGAAAGAATCAACTCATGATCTTTTGATTCAATGAATATGAAGTAGTTGCAGAGAAAGAGTTTATATACATATATCCTTTTGTATCACTAAATGGTAAATTCCTGTAACTAATATTATAACTAGGTGATTATTATTATCTAACAAACTTCATTATTCTTCTAAACCTGTAATATTAACCCTTGAAATAAACTCTGCAAATTTTTTTCCATGTTTTCTTTCTACACAAGGTAATCAATACAATACAATACAATACAAATACAAACAGTTGAAAATCGCAGTTGAACTATCTTTGACTAATAAATCCATTGCCTTGAAAGGCCAATAAAAAGAAATTTGCCAAATTAATGTTGGAATTCTACAACAGAAAAAACTGTAGAGAAAACTCCTGCAGGCCTAAAAGCAGCTTCCTTATTAAGACTCAAATTTCATCCTCTTCAAAGGGATCTCGTTCAGGGAAGTCACCAACCTGGAAAGAATTTATAAAGATAAAAATAAATCAGGGTTTTTTGGACAAATATTATTAGATATATGAAATCAAATATACTTTTTGCCACCATCTGGTGTCACTGTCGGAATTTTTCCATTTACATGTTTAGAAAAATTCTACAAATCATTTTCATGTTATAATACTTTGAAAATAAAAAATATATTAATCATACGTATTCTTTTATTGTTCTCTACATAATCACTCTAAAATGAGGTGGAAGACTTCTCTTCTCTCTTCTGTTCCCTCTCTTTCCCTCTCCCCAAAGCCCTTTCCTCCAAGCTCCCCAACGGAGCCTTAGTGTGTGCAGTTAGCAAGAAAAAATCAGTACAGCACAATACTAGATTTGGGATAAGAGTAGGGTTTTGGATGTATTAAGTTATTTTTTCTCTTGGTCATTTTGTGTTTTATTCTTATGTTAAGCAGGAGTCCTTGTCATCGTATTTTTCCTTTTATTTTATCAGGCAAAAAGAAAACATGAATGAAAAATATTCTGATACTAAAGGACTACTCTACATGATTTCCAACAAACCTTCACTTTCTCCGGCCTAACTATTCCCCCGTGAGATGGAGGGCATTGGAAGTAACGTACTCCTTTAACCCTGTAGCATAACCAAGGGAAATTCTGAGATAAATGTAGGCATAATTGTTGTTTTTGAATGCAAAACAGAACACAATAGCTAAAAGCAGGAATTAGCATGATGAGTTGGTCGTGAGTTGATTGATTTGCATAGAAAAAGATGGTAATTTTACTTACATGCCATCATGTTTGCCCAAGGGTTCATCATATTGAACTCCAACCCAGAAACCAGGACCCAGTGGTTCTGCCTGACCAACAAATTTTACAACACCTCTTTTTGCCCCAGGTTCAACTTCACATCTGGATCCTACCTTAATATTTTGGAAATTGGAGTAACAACAAAGAAATTCAAAGAGATTCAATTCAGAAACACCAGACGAATTGATCGACATTACAATAACAGGAAAAACAAAATATGCTATATATCCCTTTTACAGCAAAGCAAAACTGCAAAAACATATGAACCATAACTAAAAGAAACAAAGAAAACTACACATGATTGAAGGATTCAAAAAATAAGTCCAATTCATGATGCATCTAACAATAAATATTCAAGTAACTGAGGCTACAGTATACTGCTAGAAAACAATACCATATCTTTAGTCAAACCTATTTGTTATATGACTAGCAATTGATAGTTGATACAAATTGATACTAGCAAACATTAAATTCAAACCGCTAAAAACATTCAGATTCGTACAGGCTATCTGGTGTATGTTAATCCCATCCAAACTACACATTTAAGTTAATCCCCCTCTAAATCTTTCTTGTTTTTTCAAGAACGGACGTCCTCAGTCCTTTTCTTCCTTAGTCTCTTTAAAATAAAAGCAGTTTCAATAGAAACCAAACTAACCAAATACTTGTTTCATTCATTCTTCAAGGGAATAGGCATTAATGAAAAAGTCATCGTGGAAAAGAAATGATGCCACAGTGATGTACCGTAAGCAGTTTTTTATTTTTTTAAATATTATCATTTATTCTGTTGTCTGAAAATACTTAATTATATTTCATCAAAACCAGCTCTTTTGTTGTACTAAATCACAAGTTTTCACCAAATTCATCAAGCAAAAGTTAAACAAATTATCACAGTTTGATGATTTCAAGGACATTCAGGTTGTCAAATCTTGTGCTTTATTCCAGCTGTCTCGCCAAGCTATCTTCCCTACAGTGCTCAGCTTGCTTATTGCATCTAATTCATGGTTACTCTTTCCTGCTATGGTTTTTAAATCCCATATTATAGGAAGGCTTTTTGAAGTTTATTTGTTGTTAGATATATAAAGCAGTTCTGAGATTCCACCTAATAAATACTTTACGCTTTTGTAATACTTGGTCCTTGACATGTTCTGTGAAGAAACGTTCATGAATTTTATTCGCGCCACTACTTCTTCTTCATAGTTAGGTTTGATTTAAGCAGAAGGTAAACTAGACTTGCATAAGGGCATGCATTAGATATACATATAATATAAAGTAACTCTAAGAATATTGGTCCTTGACATCTGTAAGCTAACTTGTAGATGTAGGAAGAGTATTAGAATGTAAGATTTCTATTATGTTAGCAGTTTTATTTGGGTAGGCTTGTACTGGTTTTACTACATTGATACATGACCATAATAAATTAAAATAAGAATTATTAGTTTGTGTTTTATACTTATTTATCATAATAAATAAATCTCTTATCAATCTAACCTTGTATTGCTCATTGTATCTTTATTCAGTTTTCATCCTTATCCACCAAATCCTTGAAATTTCAAGAGAGAAAAAAGGATGGATAACAGTAACTTGCATACATGTTACAAGCTACAGTGAATTATTGAAAAGAAATTCTGATAGCAATGAGTCTGCCGAACCTAACCCAACGGCTTCCCACCGCAGAGAAAATATTCTCTGAAGTTCCTTACCTCACTATGACAGAATTCATCATTCTCCCCTCTCCTCATTTGTGGTGCACTCTCCACAAATTAGGCCTATTACCTTCATCTGGATTCAGCTGGCCCACAACTTCATTCAAATTTCTATCCAAATTTCCTGTCAATCTAACCTCGCATTTCGCATTGTATCTTTATTCAATTTTCCTCCTTATCAACCTAAACCTTATAACTTTCAAAACTATACTAAAATAACCTATACAACAATTATGCTCGTAGTAGAAAATAAAACATAAAAATGATAACTAACAAACCTTGATATTAGCACAGATGTCTTCCATGTCGGTGTCTGGTGTCTGCACGAGAAATGCCAAATCAGTGAAAGTGTCCATTGACCATTACCCAAAAGCAAGGACATGAGCCCATGTCAAGTAATAGACATATTTTGAGCCCAATAAGCGTTTGTTTGGTAAGATACATATTTGAGCTTATGGCTTAAACTCGCATGACTAAAGAAAACCGTTAGGCAACTGTCATTTCCACACGAGCTTATAGCATTTTTTGATAAGCTAATTCAAGTAGCTTATAGCTTATCACCTTTTACCTCGATTTTACTCCTGCAATCTTAATTTAATACACCTTTTTTTACATCATTTTATATTTATAAACTACTTCAACCGCTAAATAACAAACACTACAAATTCAATCAGTTAGATTATCCGCTATCAGTTATAAGCTAGTTTATTAGTCATCTACTAAAAGCTCATCTGTTAAACTAGCTTATCAGCTCTCCGCTATTTTTTTACCAAACAAAGCCTGACTTTGTGCCAGGATAAGTCAATGAAATGCTTACCTTTGCCTCAATAGTCGATGGAGCATGCGAAGTCAATTTCTCCCTATATTTTCTGAAAGTGTCTGCTATAGCATAATGAAAAAAATATATACAATAAGCTACAAGAACCAGTTTTCACAAATAAAAAAAATTATGTTAGATGGGGTGATAGAGGGACATGCCTCCTCGCTTATTATAGGCTTCTTCAGAAATTTCATATTTCTCCACCAAAGAAGTATCTTCCAGCCATCCACCCGACGTAACAGAGGCTGGATCAAGATCAACGACGTGCAAACGAAACCTGCCAAAGTCCACATTGAATAAAAAGTAAAAACACTAAACAAAACAATTGATGAAGAATAAAATAAAAAATAGAAAGAAAAAGAGAAAGAGAAAGTAACTAACCCATCAAAGGGAGAATAGAATCCAAGGAGTTTGGAATGATCAGAGAGATCAGCGATTTTGTTGCGAAGTTCGTCGTATAATTCGAGGTGCATTGAGTTGACAGAAGTACCGCATTTTTTCCATAGCTTGTCCTTGACTGCTTCCACTGTGAGCTGAAGGGAGAAGCGAATGTCGGGGTTGAAAGATTTGAGATTAGAATGAGTAACGCGTAATAGGACGGACTCGTCCCCTTCGATTTTCTGTAAACTTGACGCCATTTACTAATTTGATTAATTTATCCTACAGAATAAGCAGCTTTAATTTAAACACATGTAGAGGAAAGCGGTTGCGACGGTGATGATACAGGTGGTTTCGTCGGTGGAAAAGGAGGGCGGCGACGGAGAGGGGCGGTGGTGCACAGAGCAGAGGGGGCGATGTGTTTGACAGGAAGAGAGAGTGAGAGACAGAGTTCTACTTAGGGTCTTATTTTAAAGCAACCCAAATTTAATAGTTAGTCTTGGTAAAAGTCAACTATTACAATTTCTAATACATTTAAAACACAACTTTTCGTTAAAAACTTTCTATTTAAAACAAGTGTTTCGGAGTCACTTGTTAACATTTCAATTTTCTTCTTAATTAAGTAAGTAAGTTTATTTCTTAATTTAAAACTTTAAAATCACAACCCTGGGACTAAATGGAACATTATTTAAGGGGAAAATTACTACACCTCTCCTGACCAGGGAAAATAACAAATCAAAATACAATTTTTTGACCTTGGTAGTTTCAAAATGACTGTTTTGGAAGAGGAGATAACAATGAAGGAAAGGTTTTCAGTTGGAAGAGGAGAGAACGATTGCAAAGCTTTTGGTTATTTGAGGGTGTTTATGTCATTTATGGTGTAAACAATAATTATATTAAATTATACTCCCTCTGATTTCAAAATGAGGGTCACTTTAGCCAAAAAAATTTGTTTTAAAATGAATGTTACTTTACATTTCCAATACAACTTTAATTTTTTTCTTCCAACTTTACCCTCAATAAATACTCCAACTTTTCTCTCATACAATTTTCAATGCAACTTTAAGTTTGTCCTTTTTTTATAAAGTAAAGGGTAGTTTAGTAAAAATGTTATATTTAATTATTATTTCATTTCATTTATTAATCTGTGTACCGAAACATTAAATGACACTCATTTTAAAACGGAGGGAGTATAATTTTTTAATATGTTTATCAAATTAATTATTTAAAAAAAATTGCGATGGCATGTTCTGAGTTTTGTACATAATTTTTTGAAAGAAAGTTTTTTTTTTTAAACCAACTGCAACACCCTATATATACATAATAACGAAAAGAAAAACAAAAGAAGAAGGGGGACATAAACCAAAACCTTCTCAAATAAAAAAGCGAAGCAAAACGGGGGACAAAAGTCAAACCCAGATAAGAGACAAGAAAAAGGAAAAATAAACGAAAAGGAAAATAAAAAGAACAAGAAAGGAAAAACACAAGCAGCTACTGTATCTTACCCCTAGAGCGAGTATTATGAACCTAAAAACCCTTTTGAACCTTCTTTTTCTTGGCCTTAAACACCACCTCGATGAAAGGCTCTTCAGTAGCAGCAGAATCAGCAGCAAATTTGTTCTTCAAGTAATTAATAGCTGCAGTGTTTTCTTCCTCATCAGTGTAAACTCTATGCCCAATACCTCTAGTATTGCTCCCATTTCAAACAGACTGCAAGATCTCCAAGTCATGAGCGACATTGGGATTTAAAACCTCTTTGGAGACCTCGACATTGGAGGAACCCAAACCACACCAAGACGGTGGTTCTTGAATATAGTCCAAGTCTGTTACGGCATCACGCTAGGGACCAACAATGTACATATCAGGAAATTTACTACTTTGTTGGATTTCTCTTTGTTCCTCAGTCACATGCTCCAACAGGTTTTCTCTTTGTTCCTCAGTCACCGAGGTATGAACATCTTCAAACTGTGTTGATTGCACAAGAGCTGCTCCAATAGAAATGCTAGCAGACAACTCTTTCTCAAGGTTAATAACATCTCCTACTAGAACATCGGTTTCTACCTTCTTAGACCTTGATATATCAAGAATAATAGGATCATCATATGTCACAACTTTACTGCAATTTTTCACCACATATCTTTTAGGGACATGTTTGGATCGTTTTGAAGGATCAATCTTAGTGGAAACCCTTTCGCAGTCAACTTTATTGGCAAGATCATTTTTACAATGATTCGTTGAATGACCAATAGAATTGCAAGTGAAACAAAAGTATGGAAGATTTTCATACTCAATTTCAATGTTAAATTCAAACTTTTCCGTTCAACCATCAAAGAATCAGGAAGAAATCCAACCAAATTGACATCTACTAGAACACATGCATAATGACCAAAAGTATGACTTCTAGTATTCTCATCAATTAAAATAGGCGTACCAATAGCCCCCGCAATCTAAAAAAGAATTCTAGGTTGCCAATATTCCAAAGGGAGATAATGAAAAGCAACCATACCTGACTATGAGTTTGTTTTTGATTAGATGAATGAAAATCCGGTGACCAACAAGATAATCGTAACAACCCCGGCTTCAAGTTCCAAGTTCCATTCGACCAAACACTTCTAAGATCATCAACACTTGAGAAGCGAAATTCGAAAAAACCTCAACCCATAGGAACCAGCTTCCATGGTTTGATAGGTTTCCATACATGCGAGAGCTTATCACGCAAGTCTTTAGAGCATAAAGGTTTATCCCCTTGAGACATCACTAATCTTCCATGGAGGTAATTGTTGCAATTGGGCAGACCAAATTGGTAAACATCTTCTGAAATTTTGATTGAAAGTGAGTTACCTTTCAAACAAGGTTTTGGAAGTTCTGTCACTGAGACATCAACTTTGTTAAGCAGTGCCTGCGCAAAACTGCGGTTAGAGACCACAGGAGGAGAAGCAACAAAAGGTTTTGGTGGGGAGGAGCCCAAACAAGTCCAAGAGCAGGTGAAAGGCACGTCTGGAATGGGCATAGATACCAAAACAGATACTTGTTTAAAAAATCAACAGAACAGATGAAACCGCGGCAGGATAACACAACACCCAAGCAGTCCTTAACCAAACCCAGAACCGAAACTGATTACAAAAGAGACGATGAGCTTACCGAAATCGAGCGGATCAGAGAGGAGAATCGAAAATCAACCAACCAGACCCAACTCAAGCCAATCTCAGAACCCAGTCTCGTTACTGTTCATCGAATTCGAAATCGAACTGCAGGGAGACACAATCGAAAGTTGCAGCAAAAAGAAAGATGAGTTTTGTACATAATAGTTATTTTAAAAAATTAAATAACGTTCGGTATGTATTAATTATTTTAAAATTTCCTCTCAACTAAATAATTATTTTAAAATTCATATCAATTGTCATTTAGTTTAAAATTTGTATCAACAACAACTTGTCCTTACATATTAATCAATCTTAAATTTTTAGCAACGACAACTTGTCATGTGTATAATAATTATTTTAAAATTTGTATCACCGACATCTTGTTCTACCTATAAATATTTTTAAAAAATAAAAGAATTAGCAACGACAATTTTTTCCATGTATAATAACTATTTTAAAATTTGTATTAGTAACAACTCGTCTGTGTATATCATAATTATTTTAAAAATTGTATCAACCATAACTTGTCTCATGTCTTATAATTTAAAAAAGAAATTGCACCAACAACTTTTATCATATATAATAACTATTTTAAAATCACTTACAACTTGTCCTGTATATAAAAAAAAATATTAACATTTTAGCAATGACAACTTCTTTCGAGTATAATAATTATTTTAAAAAATTAATCAACAATAACTTGTCACTTGCATAAGACTTAAATCCAATTAGCATTTTTCTTACACCCAATTAGCATTTTTCTATTGAAGTAAGCATTCAAAATAGGTCACTCAGGGTGGATCTGCCAAAGTACCATTTTTTTTTTGTTACAAGTACACTTTCATTTCTTTTTCTTGGACAGTTTGTCTATCCAATTTAATATCTCCGATGGGGCAAAATATAATACAAAATAGGTCACTCAAATTTCATATATACAACATCTGAGAAGAAGTGCTCCATTGTTAAACATGTTGTATTCGAAGTCCAAACATTGACAATGCAGACATAGAGCAGGACCACCAAGGATACTTCCAACATACATTCCATAAGTTGTAGGCCATGTATCACAATCATAAAAACCGCAAATCAAACTGATTAGTCTATATTTTCATCCAAAGGTGTCTGTGTATTTACCTGCATGAGGATACAAAGTATATTAACAATAAATGATTGAATAATTTTTCAGTCAGAATCCACTAAAATAACTAGTTCACTCAGAACATTTCATAAGTAAATGAATCATAATAAAATTATGCGTGGATTTTGACACAGTGCCTTGTAAGTACACCAGCAGCATACTTAAGTTTCTTCATATCGAATAGCAAAATTGTTTATTGGCCAAAATAAATTGTAGATATGAAAGATAACAAATCAACTTACAAGAGATATTCTCAGAACATTAGCTTTCTTAAAAAACTAGAATCTGTTTCTCTAACTATTTACATCATTTTTTAATTTAAATGACTACATACAAGCAACATTTGATCCAGAAGAACATTAGCTTGGTTCAAAAACCAAACAAGCAAACGAACAAACATGATATTAAACTGTAATGATTTTTCAAAGTTTTGTTTTCCTGTTACGCTTTATCAGAAATCAAAAATTTATTAAATACATCTGCTGTGTTTTCATGTCATGATTTAATCATGCCCAATGCAAGATCAGAAGAAAGTTAGCGTCTAATATTTCAAATCAAAAGATTTTTCAAATTTTTGTTTTCATGTTACGCTTTATCAGGAATCAAAAATCTATTAAATACATCTGCTGTTAATTATTTTCATGTTGTGATTTCGTCATGCCCAATGCAAGATCAGAAAGTTAGCATCCAATATTGCAAATCAAAGATGCATAAACGCTTAAGCTTTCATTCAGAGAGGCATACCTCCTTGACCGAGTAGCTCTTTTCTTGGTGATAGAGATATCACCATTTTCATCTTTCACATTGGTTTTTTTAACTCTGGACCGTTGAGCTCCTATAATTGGCAGCATCATGTTAATTACAGCAATACAATCAGCCAGATTCACAAAACCCGTGTTTAAAGTACTAACCTCTTGTCTTAACCATGGGTGATTGGACTTCAATTTGCACTTGATCTGATTCAATCAATTCACTCAAAACACTAGAAGATGATTTGGTGATAGAGATATCACCTTTTTCACCTTTCACATTGGTTGTTTTAATCCTGGACCGTTGAGCTCCTATAATTGGCAGCATCATGTTAATTACAATAATATAGTCAACCAGAGTCACAACAGCTGTGTTTCAACTAACCTGTTGTCATAACCATGGGTGACTGGACTTCAATATCCACTTGATCTGATTCAATCAATTCACTCAAAGCACTAGACGATGCTTCCGGTACAGGTTTAGAACTTGATTTGCCATTTATAGACAAAGTATTTGTCCCTTCAGTGCTTGTATCAATTACTTCACCATCTACTTCATCTGCAGAAAACACAATATTATCAGCAAAAACAGTAAACATAAAATTCACTAGAAGTTCATCCAAATTGAGAAACTACATGACCAAATAAAATCCCTCAACATCATTTTTTTTTTTCTCAACAGACAGTTGTTTATCCAGCAAAATTGTGTAGCATATTTACGCTTTACATGTTCATCCTCTTTGATAACTTGTCAGTGGATTGGCATTTGCCAATAAATTCTTGATGGTTTGTTTTATTCCATTTAATTACACCATTAATAATTTATGATGTAGGACACATGTCCCATTAAAAATAGTTTCCAATGTCTTGTTTTGTGTAGCAATCGTTACAGTTTTCAGTACTTGCACGCATTTTTAAGTAGGAGTGTATTTATGCATTGTTGTATACTTGTGAGTGTAATACCACAATTCTGAAAGAAGGTATAAAACAGATCAATAGTGTTCAAAAGTAGCTTGTACTATTTGTTCTGAACGTAGGATAAATAGCAAGTTAAGGGGTATTGGCAAGGGGGTGGGGGTGGGGGTGGGTAACTGAATGGGGGAACGTCGTAACAGAGTTGAGACACTAATGTAACTAGCTTTGTAATTAATCCTTTGATACGAAGTTAAGGGGAGCTAGTTAGTTAGTTGGGAATTTACTCAGTCTTGTAAGTAGTAAGGTGAATCTCGATTGTCGCCATTCTTGTATCTGTCCTTAGTCTCTGGATATACTGATTGAAGACTATATCTAACCCCATTTCATCATCTTTTTGCCTAAGAATCATCTGTAGTACCAGTAGATTCTATCACAAGTACTCTGGTCAAATGATAACCATTTTCCTTTGGTTTGTAAAAGCAGCATCAATGCCATATGCTAGATGATAAAAATTTACCAGAACACCATAAACCTTCCATCAAATATAATAATATATCTATTTCCAGCTGGAAATAACATAAATTTATAATATTCACGCAAAACTACCAACATATGAGAAAAGCATAAACAGAAGAGAAGATATTATTGCTGGCATTTGTAGAACCTGAAAAATAAAGATTTTAGATATAAAAAATGCACTCAGGTGGAAGGATTGCAATCACAGACAAACTTAAAAGTTAACCTGAAGATGTATTAGACTTTGAGTGATCTTCGGAATTTTTATTCACATTAAAGCCCTCCCTGCTGTCAATCTTCTGTTGATGGATTTGGGCATTTCGAGCAGTAACTTCCTGTTCCTTCTTTTCCATGTGGAACTTATTCAGCTTATCCTCAAACTCCTCAATGTAAGTTTTAAGTTCCAATTTTGCAAACTTCTTAGCCTGATTTCAATTTAAAATATAAATTAAACAAGAAAATAAAAGGCCTTTGCCATTTTCACATAAACTACTTAAGAGCAACAAAAATCATCATTACCTTGTTTAATATGTTTCTAAAATTATCCATAACAGAATCCTCGGACAAGGCATGTTCATAGGTCTTAAATAAATCAATGAGTTTTTTCATCCCCTTTTCAGTAAACGATAGCTGAGAGAGACAATAAGATATATGCTCCCACTGTCTTACATCTGTAGAGAAATCAAGACAAAATTGATCAATATGAGCAGTTGTTAAAAATAAAGGTAGAAAACAAAAAGTGGAACTGTTTATATAGAGAGTATTTAAAAGAAGGGGGGGAAATGATACCTGTGACACCACTAAACCTATTACATAGCTTTTCCACCAGTGCTTCCATTTGTCTGTCCTGTAGTACTTAAGAAACTAGATGAGTATGACAATCGGAATAAATATAGAAAACATCAACATTGTGAGATAAAATATACCTTCTTGATGGAAGCAATTAAAAATTGCATGATGTTGCAGAAAGATTCATTGCTCAGGTTCTGCTTGGATAATTTGCTAAGTATGTCAGGAAGCAAATTATATATTGGATTGTTTCCTGTTGTAATGCCAGGAGACTATTAAATACCTTCCTACCTTGAAAAATGTAATATCGCAAATAATAGCAGACACTTTTATACACAAGATAAAATTATAAGGAAAAACCTTTCTTGGAAAGTTCAAGAAAAAACAGCTTAGCCAGATTTGAAATTCTCTCATCTTCGTCTTCTAATCTAACAGCCATTTCATTAATGTACCCTTTCACCTGATAGAGAAATGACGCATCAGTGTCTAAAGCACTACAAAATCGAAAGGCATAAAGAGAATATTAACAATTTACACGACTCTACCTTCATCATGTCATTTAGTATGAGATGGGAAAGCACCAGAACCGCATTCTTCCTAACAGATATAGAAGCATCTTGTAGGCGGGCATACATTTTTTCAGTCCATGGTTCTAAAAGATTGGGAAACCTTACTGCTAGATCTCCTAGTGCAATAGTGCAATTAGAACGGACAATTTCTGACTGTGCATTTTCCACAACTGTGAAGAGAAGCTGAAGATTTGCATCACTGAAAACAATTCAGTTAGAACATCTTCATTTAATTATAAGGCATAGATAAAGTAGGGGGAGAAATTTAGGATAAGAGGTATAGAATTGAGAGTAACTCACCAAAAGTCTGCATCAATGACCATCAATCGACACAAAGCTAGCATTGCAGAAGCCTGTAATTCTGGATACTGAAGAAATGGAAATAATTATTTTATTTTAACAAACAACAAAATCATGAATTAAAGCCGTGAAAGCATCATATATAAAGATAAAAATGAAAAAAGTTGATTTCCTTTGATCTTTTAAAATTGTATGAGACAATAATTATCAATAGAAATTATATTCAATTTTCCCATTTCAAATGTAAGTGATGGTTTCCATATACAGTCATTCATTATACGCATGATGACCAAAAAAGATACCAAATCATGAACAGATCAGTACAAAATGCAAGATAGTTCATTTTTATGAAGGAGGATTGGATATCAAAGCAATCACCTTCTGCAGTAGTCCAAAATTTCTACAAAGCTTTGACAAAAAGGTTGCACAGATACCAACCAAATTCTTGTCCTTTGAACCGTCAGAAACAATTTCCTTTTCTGCTTTTTCAAACATTGCATCAAGTGCAGCATCCTCAGAGGCTGCAAATCCTAACTCGGCATTTATATCATTATCCTACAACACATTAATAAGCCAAATTTATAAGAATTTGACAGTAAAAGATCAAAATATGTTGCTTATAACAGTTAGTTAAAGCTATCAAGTATGACCGAACAGCAGTATAAAACACTGATTGCACCTTCTGTGTACCAGTTGACGCCGTGCCATTGCTGTCTGTATTCTGACTCTCAATGTCCTTTCTCTCTTTTGCAAGTTTCTGCTTCTGAATTTTACGGGCACATGATTCAATATAGACCAATTGATTCATGGCAGTATGACTTATGACAAATAAACATCTACTCAGCTTTGCGACTTGAACTGTGATTGGCATGCTGCTACTAGTGTCAGTGTCACTGTCACTGTCACCACAATCCTTATAAACAGAACTGAGGGATTTCTTTATCATGTCAGCTGCTATGATTTCTGGAGTAGGGTGAACGGCATAAATGGCAGTTATTGCTTTGTCAGCAGCTGCATACCAAATATTTGCTGGAAGCCAAAAGCCAGTAATTAAACTATCAAGAATGCCAAATATTCTAACACTATTATTTGCCAACAATTTTGCCTTGTCATCTTCAGAAAGCCTCTCGATAGCAAGGCAAGCTGTCCTTGCCAGTAAAGGATCAACTTTAGACCAACGACCAAACCCAATATCAATGATGTCTTGTAAATGAGAGCCAAGCACACCAGTTGATGTCTTTTCAACCATGCAAAGGACAGATAAAGCACCGCGGCTTTGCTCTGCGGTGGTTCCACCAACATTGAAGCAAAAGAAATCCCATAAAGCTGATATCTGCGATAGTGGAGACAATTTGAGAAAATCACACCAATGATGAGAACCTAACTCAATATGATGACAGCAAGAATTTATTTTGATATAGGAAATAAAAGACAGCACCCGTACTAATTCAAATAAGAGATTGTAGCCATTGCCAGCATAAACAATCTGAGTCCTACTTCCCAATGTACAGGTTTTATGTTTATTTATGTTTATTTAAGAGCAGTATTTATCACCAAATGATATGTAAGCATGAAAGTATCATCCAATCTCATTCCAAATCATATTTAAAATTTTAATTTTTAGACTGGGATATAAAACATACAGCCTTGTTTACATCAAATATTTAAAGCTTATAAAATATTTTATTTAACTCAGAAAAGAACCACTGAACTGTTTTACAGTATGGATTGACATTTGGCATTTGACATAACTAGGATGTAGTGTTGCTAGTCAGTCATGTTTGTAAAAAAATATAGGCTCATTACTGTATTTCATTGTAAAATCCCCAGAAATGAAATATAGAAGTATAAACTTGAAAATTGGCGACCTCAGTGCTTTATCTTTTCAGGCCTAAAAACAGTCAGATTCCTAATTCTAGGGTATAAAATATAGTCCTAAAGAAAAATTTAGAGGCATTCAATTAACTATTTTATACAGCATATTATACAAGCCAATGCATGAAAACATACTGTGCTGGAAGATATATCTCCCTTAGAGACCAGTGTGCCAACTATAAACTCAAGAGCTGCTAGATCTCCTGTGTTGGAATCAGTTGCAAGACTCAAGAGATTCTTGGCAGTTTCCATTGGGTTTTTCCTTATGTATATTGTACTGAAAGCATTCTCCACTGCTTCAAAGATTGATTTATCCTGAGAAAATGCCTACAACCGAGAGCAAATGCCAGAAAGAAAGAATAAATTTCAGAAAAAATCTATAATTCATATACGCATAACATATTTAAGAAACAACAACATCCATCGACTTAACCAGACAGGGTCAGTTACATGGATCATACAGAACCATTCCAACTTGTCCATTGAAGCAACGACTACATAAACCTTGAATATCCTTGTTGGACAATAGAAAGAACTACGGCTTACCAGGGGCAACATCTTTCGGAGACATTCTTCTGAGCCATCAATTTGAAATTGCTTACACCTCATCAACAAGAGAATTGTATTTTCAACATCAGAAGCAGAAGATGATGCCATCAATTGGACAAGTGTAGGCATTGTGGCCTCTATACATTTAGAGAATCTCAAACCAGCCTCAAGCGATGCAACCAAGGCCCTAGTCTGCTCCAAATTCCCAACATCAGGCACACTACTATCACTACCATTCTGCATAGGGATTGCATCTTCTTCCTGTGACATGAATGTATCAGTCACACTCTCTTGCCGCTCCTTCTCAACAGCTTCAAAATTCAAATCATCTACCTCACCATCCACGTTAGAGTTTTCATTGTCAGAACCTTCTGAAGGCTCAAGCTCTTTCAACTTCTTCCTATACTGATCCAAAGTTGCCTCAAATGAAGCTACTCGGAGCTGTGGACCAAATGGGTTATGCTGCAACATCATGATCAACAGATTCAAAGCAGATTTTCTGACTATTGCACTCTTGTCCTCCAATCTCCCAGCAGCAACTTCCGCAACCTCGTTCCACAAACCAATCGAAACTGAGTGTTCCTCACATAACTCCCCCCACACCTGAAGCACACGACTCCTTGTGTAAGCAGAAACATCCCTACATCTCTCAAGTAAAATTTCCAACATAGCTTGTTTAGTGCGTAACCGAATGTTCTTCGTACTTGCTTCACCATCAATATCCTTAAACGCTTTTGATACTAGCTTACCCAGCACAGCTACAAGAGCATTCCTAATCTTATAAGACTCTCCACCAAAGTGAGGAACAAGAATGCCAATGTTAGTTGATATCAATTTTGGAATACGGTCAGCTAACTCCACAAGAAAACGCCCCACATTTTCAGCACCAATAGTGTCTTTGACATAATCTTTTGGATTAGTCCTTCCAATTTCCCTAACAATGGAAGTTGCAAGGCTTCCATCTGAATACTTCTTTTCGGCACCAGCAACTGCATCGGCCATGTGGACGACAACAAAATCATTCTTGTGAATAAGATGCATGATGGATACACTAGACTGTGTCGTGTAATGGTACTTTGTGGAGCAGGCCCCGATTATGCGACAGAGGGCATCTTTTGAGTTGGAATCTTTCAAAAGCGCGGCATTTTCAAACATGGTGAATGCATTTCTACAACAAGTGGATGGAAAAATCAGAAAGTCCTATGTAGTGTTAACAAACTTAAGAAAGAAGGATATCACTACTCACTTTGTGATGAAAGACAAATAACCTTCGCCAGGGTCAGATGAACCAAAAAGTAATTCAAGGTTTATCTCCAATGAGCTTGCAATGAGATTTAATATCCGAGCTCTCTGTGGCTCCCAATTCCACGAATGCACAGGTTGTTTCTTCCTGCTACTTGCGGCCACCACCTGAAACCGCAATACACCATGCTTCAAACTAAATGGGGAATAAACTTGCAAATTCAACTTCAAAATTTAGTGACAAACACATTAGTTCTGAGAATACAAAATTCCTGTCGAAACAATGTGTTTGAAAAAGTGTGATTCTGAACTATAATTGATTCTGCTGAGAGAAAAATTTATTTTGAGTAAATTGATTATAGCTAAGAGCCAGTTGAAGGTAAAGTGATTATTAATGTTCGGGTACATTTACGTAAAAGTGAATTGAACAATAAATTTGAGTGTTCAAATCAATTCTAGAGTTAAAAGCTTCAATTTCTAGCTTCAAGTAGAATCAATTGTGGAAGGCAAAATCAATTATAATTGAGAGCAACCAAACATGTCAGAATCAATTTTGGCCCCATTAGAAACAAAAACTAAACATACACTAATTAATGTCAGACGCGGTTAAAGTTTAGATTATTTTACTCTAATAACAATTATAATGTATAATCTTAAAATTTATCCTAAAATCTTAAACCTATAATATTACAAATTACAAAATTAATTGTGGAGGCAAACTCAATTCTAATGCCAAACATGTCAAAATCATTTTTGGCTCCTCCTCAAGTATACAAAATTGATTTTACTAAAATCTGCTTTGAAGTGATGTCAGCAGCGATTAAAGTCTGGATTATTTTACTCTAATAACAACTATAATCTTAAAATTTATGGTAAAATCCTTAACCTATAATATTACAAATTAGAAAAGCTAATTTGAATAGCGAAAAAGTAATTTAAAGGAAAAATAAATTTTAATTAAAAGTAACGAACCAAACATACCTTAGGAGCATTGCTGGAATCTTCAGCGAGAACAATATTAAGAAGAAAGTAAGTGTAAATTTTAAAAGCATTACGATGAGAAGCAACACGGTCAACAACAAGAACATGATCATCAACATCTTCATTAGAAACCCTTGAAAGCGAATCAACATTGGGAAGAAGAACAGCGAGATTAGAACGAAGACTTTCAACAAGGTTGAGTTTACATGAATGATGTAAAGAAGAGTAACCGCGAACCAAAGAGTAAACACGGTCGAATACGTCTTGGTCTTGGATGCAGAGGATTTCTCTGTCGGAGAGATCGAATGAGACGCCTTTGACGAATTCTTCGAGTTGGGAAGAGGAGAGGGAAGGTATGTTTGTAGGGTTTTGGACGGAGAGGTTGTTGTTGTTGTTGTTGTCGTCGTCTTCGGAGGGTGAATCTTGTTCGAGGTGTTGAAGAGTGCGAGGGAAGACGAAGGTTGGAGCCATGGAAGAGAGAGATTTTCTCTTCTGTTGCGTTGGATCTGGTCTGTGTGGAAGCGTACCGTTGGGTTAACCACGAAATTCAAATGAAAGTTTAAGTGGATAGAAGCGGGAACAAGAATTTGGTCTGAAATATCAATTATCAATTCTAGACTCTAACCCGTGGATGGTTTTTTTTTTTATTTCATATGCATTTGAAATTGAAATTCAGTAACATATTTAACCATGATCATTGTTATTGTGAATAATTTTACATGCATAAAAAGAAACAATAAAAGAAAGAAGAAAAAAAAAAGATCAATTCATAGAATTTAGAAAGTAGGAAAATAATCTAAAAATCATGATGAATCTTCAAATCACTTCAATTCTGTATTTCAATTCATCAACATAATTGTTTGAGCAAATATTTTAGAACAAAAAATGATACGCCGAAGAAAATGTGTGATAAGAAGCGGTTAATGAAAAGTGGAAAAGGTGGGATAAAAAATGGGGGGTGCAACCATAGTTCTAACAACAATTAACACATCAAAATAACTATTTCAGAACAACAAATGATGTGTGCGATAGAAGGAGAGAAAATTACAGCTTATGGGAAGTGGAAAAGGTGGGATAAGAAGTTGAAGGCGGTTTTAGAATTTGAAAGCAAAACATGTGTGGTGTATTGAATTAAACAAAAACATGTGTGGTGTAATGGTATAAACTATGAAGGATGACCATTTGTAACCTAATTCAACCCCCACCAAGGAATTTTTTTCATAAAGCTTTTTTAAGCTAATCAAAAAGGGTGGGATTAGGGTTAATGATTAGGGTTAATTAGAGTTGCTTACAATACTGTTTAACATTTAGATATACTAGACTTTAACACGGGTTAACATTCTGTTAGCATCAACAAAAATGAATATGGAATCAAACTCATAAACTAAATTATGTGAAAGTAATCAAACGTAGAAATAAACACAATAAAAATGAGTGTTCGTGGCTTAAAAAAAGGCCTTTAGGATTGCATATCTACTCTAGAAGTAACCATATTTCAATAAAAATGTTAGTGGTCTAGTGGTAAAAGCTCTAAGGTGTTATCATGGGTACCCGGTTCAAAATAATTATTTAGACCCGCCTAAAAATGCGGGATTAGGGTTGATTGGAGACTGTCAAACATTTATATATATTAAGATAAAGATTTTTTAGTCAACTTAATTTATTAATTTGCTAAAAAAAGAAATCTTAAATTTAACCAAACAATTGACTTCAACCGGTTAATGAGTTCCACGAACGAATGACAAATTGTTTCTTTTTTAAAAGGCTAAGAAAAATATGGCAAAAAATCAACAAAAACCTCTTTAACACAAGATGTACTAAAGAAGCTTAACCATTCAAGAAGTTCACATTACAACACAGCAGCTAAAAGGCAAAAATTTTAGAAACTGCATTTGATTTAGACTCTGTTTGACAAGACCAAAAAGCTAGCTTATAACGGATGACTTATAAGCTCGTTTGACAAAAAAACACAGTTTGGTAACGGTTTTTTGTAACAGCCCGTTTTTCGCTAGATTTATTTTATTATTTATTTATGTGTGTTTATATATATACTCGTATGTGATTAATTGCCTATATGTGCATTTTGACGGGTTTAGTGTTAGAAGGGTATTTTGGTCATTTTTTGGGCAAGGGTAAATTAGTAATTTTTATCATATAGATTATTTTAGTGGTTTGAGTGAGAATAGTTATCGTTATTAAGTGACTAGAAAGTGGGGTAATTAATTAAGAGCCGATAAGTAATCGTTATTTTTTTACCGTTAAGTGAGTAGAAATATTTTGAATTGGTTATTAAGTGTTGTGAGCCCATTAAGACATTAAGAGGGTTAAGCCCAATTGTGTAGAGCCTATAATTAAGTTGTTGATGATGAAATTGCATGTTCAAGATGTGTATATATGTATACTTGTGTTTTCACTCAAAATTGATGAAATCTAATGTTGTTGTCAATGAATTGTTGATGAACTCATGATTGGTTGTTGTTATTGCTGTTATGAGATGTTGTTGTTGGTGATTGATGTCATGGGTAATCATAATCATAGATCTTGCTATGAATTTGTGTTGTTCTAGAGGATTTTCATGAAATTGTGTCAAATGGTGAATTTTGTTGGAATGATGTTTTGAATCAAGTTCCATATGGTTTTGAGTCCCTTTTTATGTTTATAAATGTTTGGACAAAATTTGGGATCAAATTGAGCTTACGGAATTCGAAATTGGGATTTTGGGGTGAAAAATGGAGTTTTCCCGAGAGCTACCTGTCATGGCTCGCCGTGGCGAGTAAGTTGGTCGCCAAGGCGAGTGATGCAGATGTCTAGCTCGCCATGGCGAGTGATGTGCTCGCCGTGGCGAGTTTCACAGTGCAACAACTCGTAATTTTGCCGTTTTAGGATTTTGGGGGTCGATTCAAGTTTTCTAAAACGCTTCTTTCAACATGTTTAACTGTTGTTTTCACTCTTTGATCTACTGGAACATCTTATGGATTGAGATTGACTTGATTTTGTGATTTGAACTTAACTTTTGAAAAATGTCCAAAATGTCGATTTTTCCTAAACTTGTTTTTCTTAAGGAAAAGGGATGGCATTAAGGTTGTATACTAATTTTATGATTTATAAAAATGGTTGTGATCAGTTTCAATGAGTTTTAACTTGTTTTGTTTTGAAAATGAAATTATTTTAAAACGCTTCTTTCAACATGTTTAACTGTTGTTTTCACTCTTTGATCTACTGGAACATCTTATGGATTGGGATTGACTTGATTTTGTGATTTGAACTTAACTTTTGAAAAATGTCCAAAATGTCGATTTTTCCGAAACTTGTTTTTCTTAAGGAAAAGGGGTGGGATTAAGGTTGTATACTAATTTTATGATTTCTAAAAATGGTTGTGATCGGTTTCATTGAGTTTTAACTTGTTTTGTTTTGAAAATGGGATTATTTTAGGAAAAGTGATCAAGAGAGACAAACTTTTTGTTTTTGATGATTTTGTCGTAGTTACCCGGTGAAACGTACAAGTATACTCAACTGCACTCATATGTGGTCTAAGTGTATACATAGTTGAGGCACTAGAGTATGTTTACTCGATTCTGATTCAATTGTCTTAATCGAATTAAAGTTGTAAAATGATAGACAAACTTTGTCGAAAGTGATCTTTAAGGCCGAATGCTTCACAAATCTTTTGTGAATAACTTGATACAATTATATGAAGATACATAAATGATTGATAGGTGTTAATATGATGTTTATCATATTGTGAACTTGTTTGTGTTGATGAATCTTGAAGTTGAATTACTCATTGTGTAACTGATTGAAATGCTTATCTTTCAAACTATTTATGTGATTATGATTGATGTGAAGCTAACCCTCAATGGTTTTGACCGCCTACCTATTTGTATGCATGGGTAGACGTCTTGCAGGAGTGATCTTTTAGCTTTCTTGGTGAGCGCTTGAGGATAACAGGAGCTTTCTCCGTTATTCGTTTTTGGAGTCCTAGATTAGGCTCTGATTAGGATGCCAATTTTGATGTTGTACTGGATTTATTTCTTTGTTGTTGAGTTTTACCCGTGTGTTGGGATTTGGAGATTTCATTTTGGTGAAGTATGTTGATTTCATGACATGTATGTTTTTGGAGTTGTATCTTTATATCCGCTGCGATTGTTGAGAAATTTTATAAATGCATGTTGTTTTGAAACCTTTTGAAGACGTAGCGTCTATTTCTTAAATATTTGTATTATTCGTGTGTTTTATCGCTTTAATAGAAGTAGGGCGTTACATTTTTCACCACGAGTTTATAGCTTATTTTTCAGATGTTCTTTCGGCTCTGTTTGGTAAAAGTAATGGATAGTTGATAAGCTAGCTGATAACTGATGGTTGATAACTTATCATTGATGTCTGATAACTTATAGCTGATAAGCTAGTTAAAATGTATGGTAAAATTAACGATTCAAGGAACAGATAAATGTAAAATAACATAAAAGAATATTCTTTATTCATAATAAAATTTATATCAATTGATATTTAATTTTGCAATTGAATTTTGTAATCTAATTTTATTTTAGAAGTAATTTAAATTTATTAATTTAATATATATTTTATGTAATAAATTAAATGTTATTTACTAAAATTTTATTTTATATTTATTTTCATTTAGGTGTTTACACTTTATAAAACAATTAAGCATAACATTTTTTTTAAAAAAATTCAGCATAACATTTGACGGTTACAATGTCTTCTTAAACAAATTTTTATTAAATATTATATGCTTTATTTATTAGGGAAGGCTAAATAGATGTAAAATGTGTATTCTCTCTCCTAGGTTTGTTGTGCTAGGGTTTGCTTCCACCCTCTTTTGGGCTGCCGCCACCTATTGGGCCGATTTTTCCTTGTGTGAGCTCTGTTTCTCATCTGATCCAAGATCTAGATGTTTCCGCTCCTTGCTATATATGAAGGTGAGAAAAACCACAAGAAGGGGGGGTTGAATTGTGTTTTTGGAAACTTCTTCTTTTACGTTCTAGATAACTGTCCTCAGGTTCAGAGTCTGAAGTAGTTC
>Ga0228711_1000996_pt1 | contig 39519 bp, 37 predicted proteins | sample MedpolnodulmetaG_2_FD_177996 | JGI IMG/M metagenome (GOLD analysis project Ga0228711, IMG submission 177996) | Root nodule microbial communities from Medicago polymorpha collected in Santa Monica, California, United States - brown nodules | ecosystem: Host-associated > Plants > Roots > Nodule...
ATATTGAGAGAGAGAAAGGTGGGGGGGGTGGGGTGGGGGGGGGGATGTAGTTCGAACTAAATCTCCACTCACCATGGTTAAAATTTAATGGTCTCATAAAAATAGTCATCTCACTTGATACATCACACAAACAAACAGCATGGTTATAGACTATTTTTAACCATGATCAAAAACAAAACTTATGACACATGTGAGTCATCTAGATTCAAAAATCAAAACAAAACTGAACCCAAACAATATGAATCGCTCTAGGTATTTATTTTGAGCATGAAACCTAAATCAATCTTGTTTTATTATGATGAATGCAATTTGCCACGTAATTTTATGTAACCAGCGAATTTATTTTGTCAGCTTTGTTACCCAGCCACTTTTCTTTTGTCATTTTGACAATCTTGAATTATTTTGAGATTCGTACATAATATATAAACTTGTTTTTGTACATGTCACTTATTGTTTATCATGTGTCTTATGATTCATAAAAAGAATTGATTCACTATTTGTAACATAGATACACACTCAAACATGTGTGTATTTGAAAACATACCTTCGGAAATCGAGGTACAAATGCTCTAGATGAGTGTCGTCTAGAATTGAGCTTTTCTAATCTGATGTTTAATATGTAGCACCTCTCACCACCAGTTTCCCTCTCCTGAAGCTTTAATTTCATTTTAACATGAGGGAAATTCTGTAAATCCTGGTTAAAGAGAGAAAAACAAACAAAGAAACAAACATGTATTAAGTATAAACTAAAAGAGATGATATGCCTGCTAGATAAATAAAGTACTAATACGTGAAATAATAATTAATTACTTATTTAATTATGTTGTTGCATGATCAATGGCTAACACCTTGTTATTTTCAGAGGTGTTTTAGGAAAGGGTGAAGAAAAGAAGAGAAAAGAGACTTATAATGATAGTATATAGATATGGTACACTAACCCCAAGTTATGCTATGAAAAATTCCTAAAATAAGGTTCTAACAAGCATTAAATTTCAAGGATATTGTAACATATCAAAATTACACACAACAACCCATAGTTTTCAATATCGTCAAAAAGAAGCATGTGCTCATCCATTTTTCTTTAGCGTACCCATGTTCCCCAATTTCCACTCCAAAAAGAAATAACAAGAATCTAAAGAAGCATTAAAGCATGAAGTAATAAGGAATCTTTACCTGGTACAATCTTGAAGCCGGGAAATTTCCAATGACAGTCTGCAATGCTGCCCTGGGGATATCTAGCAATTCTTGTAAACTATAAATCCCTCTTTTGCTTAGTGAAGTTATAAGATCATTATTCATGCATGGGAGCATCCACAACGAAGAGTCTTTGTCCAACCATAAACCCTAAAACCAGGACCCAATATTTTAAGAGTGAAATGTAGGAAATATCCCAGATGTGTGTGTGTGTGTGTGTGTGTGTGTCTAGATATGCACAATTTTATGCACAATATATATTGAAGCCAGGGTTTGTTGAATTTTATGCACAATTTTATGCACAATATATGCACAATTTTATGCACAATTTTAAACTATAAACCAGGACACTAATATGCACAATTTTATTGAAGCCAGGGTCTGTCTTTTCACCATTAGATCTAACAAGCCCAGCAGTTATGTTTTATAGTTTATGTAGTGGTACTATCAAATAAAATAAAGAAGAGTGGATATAAAGTAATTCCCCTTGAAATTTGTTCTGGACAATCGTCTTAAAGTGGTATCCAACAATTCCCTCTTATATAAATATTAGTTGAGGTTTGAATAATGTAAGATATAAATTTCCTTTTTGCATTAGTATGGCCCCTATTCATTTATCTGAAGCATCCGTCTAAATTTGAGTTTACAAAATCATATTGAGCCTACTTCCATTAAATAAAGCTGTCCTTCAGCTGTTGCTTGGGAGGCCAAGCTATTTTGCCATAATTTTTTACAAAACAATGCAATAACTGTTTAGCCAAGAGATCCTCTTAATCTCATAACATCCAACGTGTCCTTCACTGTTCAATAGACTAATCATGTCCCTTCTCTTAGCAAGTTAGGCAGATACTGACAGCTGTCACCAATAGACTTAGTTAAAAACTCTACAGAGTTAATCAATTCTTGATTTCTCTGAATCCTCTCAACTATAACCTGGTATAATGAGCAGAGTAAGGCTCATTGCTTATGGCGAACAACCTCCGGACCACCAGTACCACTATTGGCATATTATATTATGGAGTCTTCAGTGTGAAAGTTAAACTACTGTACTAGCTCTCTGGAGAGAATTTACTAGATTTTCCGCAATCTACTAGCAGCAACACTAGCTTCTAACAAATTTTACCCCATGCCTTAAATCACTGATTGAAGTTGATCCTTCTTTGCACTTAATGGGCCCCAAAAGATGAAGGCTCTTTACCATCCTTTTCCGTTAACATTCATTACAGATTCCTGTTCTTAAATGCCTAGTTCTTAACCTCCAAGAATAAAGCCATGTCGATGATTTCTGATGGTAATTTTGAATTTTATAACATAAATTTGATATGCAACACAGGTTTGCAACCCATTAAAAAAAATCTTTTGATATCACCTTTGTTGCATCTTTAAGCAGAGCGAACATCAACTTGAATTTATCACAATACTCCATAACAATACCAAATTTCTTATGAAACCCTGCTGAAAGTATTGAGACCCCAAAAATCGGGACATCAAGCAAATTTCCACCATGATCATATATATGACATTAGAGCACTTCCCCTTGATGGACCGCCTGTGCGTTTTGTTCGTGAGCGAAATTAAAAATGTCGACTCTGGCCTTCTACTACAATAATTCCTGTCAACATCATTATGGGTTGGCATACGCAGGCGTTGCGAACACCCTCATCTGTACACTATGGAGTTTATCTTGTTCAACTGAGTTTGATACTCATTTCCCATTCCATAAGGCTTCTCTCCAAACTTTCCACTCACATATTGACATTTCAAAGCTCCCAAAACAGGACATTATGATACTATATTATACGTACCAGAATAATAACAGTGAAAAGATCAAAAGAGTGAAAAGCCTTTGTACTATTGCGGAACCCAGACTTATATTAAGGTTATAACAGTTTATGAATACTGGAAAATGAAAATTAGGGAATACAAACCAAAAAGAAAATACTCTACGCAGTTTAAGAGTGCCTAGTCTATCCCAAAAGTTCCAGCCACCGCCTACAATGCATATTCCATAGCCCAATACCCTTTACAAGTGAATCACTCTCCCACAACCCTCCCAGCCGCCAACTCAGCAGTTAGTAACATAAGTGGAGATTTATTTTATTTTCTCACACTTGACGCCTAATCTCCCAAATCGCACCCCCACTTCTTTCTTTCGTAAACCTTTGTTATCTTAGGGCCCTATCACATGGAATAGGGTTTGCTACATTTAAGAGTACCTAGTAGACTCTACCATTAACTAAGCAAAGTGACGAGGGAATATTCTGTAGTACAAAATTTGTAAGATATGAAGATCACACCCCTTATGTTTCAGGGGATAGTGAAATGATTTCTGCACCCAAACTTTTAGAAAATTTGAAATGAACATGTATTCTATTTCAATATTAAGTGTTATTATATCTCAGGAATCAAACTTCACATTTATTGCATCTTTGGAGTTCATATTAGATTATTTTTATTCTAGAAAACTGTATAATCAAAATATCCAAGACAGATTTTTTTTTCATGTGAGATAATCAGAACTAACTTGAACTTGCTAGTTGTATTCAAATTATACAACAGCCCTGAAAGAAGAAAGGTCAGGTGCAGAAAAAATGATTACCTGCATTACCATTTGCAGAAGATGCATGCAAGTTATAGAGCTCGAAAGCCAACCACTATTTGCACATACATCAATCATGGCCTGGATTATGCGTATACTCTGATCTAATACTGATTTCAAGTCTGTGGCATAGTCACTAATTGGCAACTCCAATTGGGAAAAATGAGACTGCATTCAAAATAATTTTATGATCACAAATATAAACAAAGAAAAATTGAAAGAGGTAATCTGGTGCTACATAAAGATATAAAGAAAAATATAATAGAAAGTCTACTATGCTAAAATTAGTGGTTAAAATTACTAACCTGAAATAGAAGATTTGCTTTGGTATGAGGGTCCTCCAAATGATTCTTATCCACTGGATATCTAACTTTCTCCGATAGTGCTTCATTGTATTTTTCCTACGACAAAACAACAGAATATTGTCAATCATTTCATGGAAAAAATTTCATTTTGGAGCAAGTCTGATTTTGACATGACATGAATTGTAGAAACAAAAAGCAAATTATAAGATGAAGGACAATAGTTTGTGTTTACAAAACTAGGATTTAATTTCATCGAAAAAGAAAGTATTAAATGACACCAATTGCTCATTTTATAATATGGATGCATTGATTCATAAAGGGATTAATGAGCTTAAGTTAAAGTTGATTCAGTTGGTAGTACCCAAGTTCCATCCCTCGCTGGAACAATCATTGGCCTGACTTTACTTACCTCCAAGCTAAACTCTAAATTACCAAGTCTTTTTCTTTGGGAATTGGAGGGTCAAGACCATGAAATAACATAAGAATACATTAAAAGAGATGAGATTGTTGACAGGCCTTGTTTATAAAGAATAAAGGGTCAAATTCAGATGGTTGGATATTCAAATGCTAAAGAGTGGGTTTCCCCTATAAATATAAGGTCCATTCCTGAGTATTATGTATTCATTGTATGTAGTCTGTTATCCATAATAGTAAGAGGTAAAGAGTAGTTCAGGATCTAATGTCATAGTTGAACATTGAGTTTGCCAAACACCATCGTGTCACTATCTCAGATTTCACAAACGTGCCGAAACATTTGCTGTTTTTTATCTTTCTTTTTTTATGCAAAATTAGAGTGCAAAAGCATCACATGATAGAAATGACATCCCAACTACGTTGGCACCCCAAGACTACAATTTCTTATTTAAAAAGAAAAACTTCTAATCATCACTATATCGGAAAGGAAAAATACATTGCAATAAGATCAACTAGATTGTTGAGAAAAAAGCATCAATTAAAAATTACTAAATAAAAAAGAATAATACTTGAAATTTACAAGAAAATAATTGACTTTCATTGATAAAAAATAAAACAGTTACCTCATTATGACGCACAGGAAGTTCATCAAATTCGGAAGCAGCAGATAAGACATGCAGAAAGACCTACATACAAAAACTCTTGGCATAATGATTTTGAATAATTAAAAGAAACAATCTTTCAAACGAAGATGGAAAAACAATATAAGAACTGGAATACTATAAGTCTTACTTCTAGTGATGTATCTGGACCGATGTTTGAACCAAACATTGACACAGTCATGTAGCTGAGGTAATACTGAGATGCTACTGACCCCAACATCACCGACTCCACCACATCCTCATTCATCTTTATGCATCCACTGTCTTCCAAATCCTCAAATGTGCTTTGTACTAGGCTGCCAAAAGAGAAGTCTCGGTTAGAATATCATTGCTAAAAACATGGGTTTTTGGTATTTCATGTCATTACCTAGACAAGAACGAACTTAAAAACTCAGGTTCTACATTCTCCAATCCATAGTACGCAGGATTGACCATCTGTCAAAAAATAGTTATTATGAATAACAGTGGGTAAATCTACAAATACAAATATAAAAAAATCCAACATACACATCTCTTTGGGACATATGTTGTTTGGGAAAATTTCACAGACGAAATACTATCCCTCAATTTTTCAATCAGCTCCAAGAGCAGTCCGTCATTATCTCTCTAATGTATAAGACATCCTTGAGTTGCCTTCCTAGTCAGGTTTAATGGAAAACTAATATTTACTATGAGTGTTCGCGTACATAGAAAACATATAATATTTTGATTGTATGTTAATCATTAGATTATCTCTTAGAATTAGTTTCCACATGACGTTATATCAATCATTTGTATCTTGTTTAGTTTAAGATTAGGAGTAATTGTCACAGTTTGTTTTCTTATTCAATAAGGGTTAGAAGTCCGTTATTAATATAAAATCGAAGTCACAATTCAAAGTCTTTTATTGTTTCTCTTCCCCTTCACTTATCTCTAAAAACATACTTACCAGTCTACGGAATAAGTAAGTCCATGTAAGGTAATGCACTGCATCTTGTTTATTGCAGATTGTTCCAGAAACAATTTCAGCATTTATGTGATCATGTAGCCGCTCCCTCAAACTACTTTCAACAGGAAAGGGTTCATACAAGAACTGCAAAATAAAAGAGAAATCAGTACAGATCTCAGCACAATAGGTGTCAAAGTTTAATATAATTGTCATTTCCAATTTTCACCTTTTTGTAGAAGCTCTTCTTGGGTTCATGAACAAGTATCACTGCCTTCCCATGTTGATCAAATTGAGGCCGTCCAGCACGACCCATCATTTGCAAGATATCAGTGATTGGAAAATCAACGTACCTCTTAGCTTTTCCATCATAGTATTCTGTCCCCTGAAAGATAACCAAATTATTGTCAAAACAAAAAATTAATATTTTAATTTGGTAATACATGGTTAGATTCATATTTGAATTTGGTAATACATGGTTAGATTCAAACATTTACGTTTCATTTCTTGTACCCTCAACTAAGAAAGTCTTTTTCTTGAAGTAATTAACATCTAATTTTCGTTAATACCTTGGAGGTCAACCAAGAAAGCATTTTACTTGACGTAAGTAGTGATTAAGCAATATCAGAGGGAGCAACAAAAGTTACCGATTTTGTGCAAAGCCATAGAAAAAATATGGATTCTGAAGGATGTGTATGAGGGGACCACGACTATTGTGAGCATGCAAGTTGGGGCCACTAGATTTCCCTAAAACTAAAGGACTACACCAAGACTCAACTTTAAGCCCCTATGACTTTTAGCTCAGTCTTGTATGCACTTACAGAGCACGGTCAATTAGTCAGATGGCAATCTGCTCAACCCCATAGATTTCTCATAATAGACATTGACAAAGAAAAGGTTATTTCCAAGATATGTAAAAAGCATTAACCTGTTTCCAGCTATTCAAAATACATCCCTTACACGGAGCCAATTTTCGGTCATCAATGGATGTCCCATATTTTGGTTAAACTTAACTTCAATTCTATGATAGTAACCATCCCTCAATATTTCCCTAAAACTAAAGGACTACACCAAGACTCAACTTTAAGCCCCTATCACTTTTACCACAGTCTTGGATGCACTTACAGAGCAGTCAATTGGTCAGATGGCAATCTGCTCAACCCCATAGATTTCTCATAATATACATTGACAAAGAAAAGGTTATTTCCAAGATATGTAAAAAGCATTAACCTATTACCAGATATTCCGAATACATCCCTTACATGGAGCCATTTTTCGGTCATCAATGGATGTCCCATATTTTTGTTAAACTCAACTTCAATTCTATAATTGTAATCATCCCTCAATATAAACGTGTGTCCCAATTCTTCATAGAAATCATAAACAAAAGCTTGTGGAATCTCTCCATAAGGCTACAAATTTGAGTCAATATATAAAAACAATTATAACTACAAAGAGTAAGAATCTACTATATAAAAAGATAAGTCAAAGAATTTAGGAGAATGTACGGTGATTAAATTTTTTTCCATATTTATATGAAGGAATCTAATATAAAAAATGTGTGAAATTATAAACTGCATGAAAAAATGCAATATAAATTTGTTTGAGAAATTATATATGTATGATTGCAGAAATTGGGTTAGTCTACTAATGTTAATCATAAAAAGTAATAGACATAATATTATGATTATAGTTTGAAAGATTATCATCTGTAATATGAAGTAGAAGGTTGAACCAATTGTTACCTAATTCAATATGTGAGCAGTCAAAAACCCTCCCTTGTTATTCTGACTAAGGTAGCTATCAAGTGCAGCCATTGTTTTTTATTTTTCGAGAAAATATGGTTGTGATGAGAAATGATTAGTAGGATTGTGATCAAATCTTTTGGTGGTTATATATAGGTAGAGTCCGAGATATACATTAAGTTAGAGCTTGCCACATAATAGATAAGGAAGCTATTGTAATAAACAAACACTGGTAAGATGACACATGTTAGAACAAGTATTATAGCATGTAACAAAACTGAAAAGATGATAGCGGTTAACAAATAAAATTGAAAAGATGATGACCGTAAAACTGAGAGCATAGTTAGGACAAATATAATGACGAAAGTGTAATAAATTCAACCAGCAAAAACAATAAATATAAAAGGGATATCCCCTAAAAAAAATATAAAAGGGACATGTAATTCACCAAACAGAAGGAAAATTTGTTCCACAAAAGAAGAAAAATTGAAGCTTGAAGTGATGTGCACTGATGGGTAATTAGTAAAGTTGGTGACATTGCTCGTAGTGCCTCACTCTTCTTTATGTATAATTTGTAGGGATTGGTTGGTTGGTGTGATTCACTCACAAGGCACTGGGTTCGAGGGTTCGAGACAGACAACAATGGTTTCATGAATTGAGTAATCGAGGTATTCTAAAATACATCTCTTTTGTCATATATAAGGTTCAACGAAAATGACAAAAGAGATATATTTTAGAATACCTCGATTACTCGATTCATGAAACCATTGTTGTCTGTCTTGAACCCAATACCAATAGGTTATGAGTGAATCACAACAACCACCACTACAAATTATACATAAAGAAGAGTGAGGCACTACAAGCAATGTCACCAACTTTAATAACTACCCATCAGTGCGCATCACTTGAAGCTTCAATTTTTCTTCTTTGGTGGAACGAATTTTCCTTCTGTTTGCATATTTGGTGAATTACATATCCCTCTTATATTTATTGTTTTTGCCTAGTTGAATTTATTGCATTTTCGTCATTATATTTGTCCTAACTATGCTCTTAGTTTTACAGTGATCATCTTTTCCGTTTTATTTGTTAACCGCCATCATCTTTTCAATTTTGTAAACTGTTATAATATTTGTCCTATGTCATCCTACTAGTCTTTGTTTATTACAGTAACTTTCTTATTTATTATGTGGCAAGTTCTAACTTAATGTATATCTCAGACTCTACCTATATATAACCACAAAAAAATTTGATCACAATCCTACTAATCACTTCTCATCACAATACTATTTTCTCAAAGAATAAAAAACAATGGTTGCACTTGATAGTTACCTTAGTCAGAATAACAAGAGAGGGTTCTTGACTGCTCACATATTCAAAGAGGTAACAATTGGTTCAACTTTCTACTTCATATTACAGATGACAATTCTTGCAATCATACATATATAACTTCTCAAACAAATTTATATGGCATTTTTTCATGCAGTTTATAATTTCATACTTTTTTTATATTAGATTCCTTCATATAAATATGAAGAAAAAAAATTAATCACCATACATTCTCCTAAATTCCTTCTGACTCATCTTTTTATATAGTAGATTCTTACACTATGTAGTTATAATTGTTTTTATATATTGACTCAAATTTGTAGCCTTATGCAGAGATTCCACAAGCTTTTGTTTATGATTTCTATGAAGAATTAGGAGACACGTTTATATTGAGGGATGGTTACAATCTTAGAATTAAAGTTAAGGTTAACAAAAATATGGGACATCCAGGGATAATAAGAATAAGACAAACCAAATGGAAAATTTCAATGCTATCTGGTAGTTCATAACTCAATCTTCCATAATCTCAAAATATATTGATTTTTTCCATTGGATTTCATGGTTAGGCCTAACACAGCCCCACAAAACCTGGTTGTGAGGTGAGGATTGCCCCCACTTGTAAACACATTGTTAGGTCATCTCTTAACCGATGTGGGACTCTTTAACAAGATGTAACCACAAAAGCAGTTGGGGTAGGCATGGACCTATACCATGGTTGGATTTGAGACATAACCTCATTCCAGCCAAGACCTAAACCCTAAACATTACCCCTACCCTGGTTTGTTTAACCATGGGTTGAATATGTTTTGTCATGAAAAGACACAGTTTGCATTGCAACCATTTCAGCACTCCGTAAAGGTAAAATATAGTAAATTTTCAACTTACAATTACACAAGTATAATATTGGAGACAGACTAAAGATGTAAAAGGGCGAAATGAAAATTATTTACATTATTGCAGCAATGTTGTACAACATCTGCAAATCAGAAACTTTTTAATAACTCACTTTGACAAACTTGTATTAGATTCTACCTTAAAATTAATGCCTTTGAGGTTTTTTCAATTCAATACATGTTCAACCGACAACATTAAATTACTTTAGTTAACAAAACCTTGTCCGAGTCAAGTCCAATATTAACTATATTAAAAGATAAGTTGCAGCAGCTAGAATCTCTCATGAATGATCAGTTTAAGGTCCAATAAAATGTAAACCAAGCAAGACAAATACACAATCAATTTCAACCTTACCAAAGAAAGAAATTTTTTGTTTATTTCTCCTGGAACTTCTGGAGGAGAAAATGAAAGCCAATATATTGCAAAAAGAAAACATTACAACAATTACATTACCTTGATAATTACTAGATGAGCTGGAAGATTCACACCCCAAGCCAATGTGCTGGTACAAACCAATACCTACATTGATATTATACAGCTAATCAGTAAACGGCATACCATAAAATATGAATGTTTACCTTACTTTTTAAGACAAAAAAGAAAGATAATTAAATTTTTAAAGAAAATAATTGGTGCCTGAATCTTGTTGTTTGCAAAAAGTTCCTCAACAAGAGATCTGTCTTTGTCATTCAGGCCTGCATGATGTAAACCGATGCCAAATTGTAAAGTATGCCTCAAGTTTTGGTCAGAGACTTGAGACAGAACCATCTCCAATGCTTCTTCAGGCATGTTAAGAAATTGCCTTGAATGTTCATCTGAAGCAGCAAACTTCATTCAGAGAAAGATAATTAGCAGTTAACCATAATGAATCAAATATTATTTCCCAGAAGAGATTGGGTATATACCTGAATTAGATCTAGTGCAGTAAGTCTTGTTTGGCGCCGTGACGAGACAAATATAAGAACTGGTTTCGCAGGTGAATGTGTGCATATTGCAGCATATGCTGGTTTATTCATACTGTTCATCCGTGGGCAGTAATACTTTCCAGGATATCCCTATAAGAAGACCAAGTAATTAGCATATTTGTAATGATATTATTTCAAGACTACGCATCACTTAGGGGTTGCTTGATAGGTGTACACGGGTAAAGGTTTATATGGAAAATTAACATAGATATGTATATATGCATTCCAAATTTCATTCGTCGACTCCTCAATTTTACTACTTAAACCAAAAACCAAACAAAAAACGGACATGTAACGTCACAATCTATGTGAAACAACATATCCACTTGCCTGGATATGAACTTCCAAGGGTACGGGCCTCACACTTGGCTTGAAATTGAAGAGTCCGATCTCCTCCACGCCTAACCAATCAGCTAGATCACTACAAATAGAAGGGGGAAAAATAAGGAGTACGTTGATAGAACAGACTCTTATCTTGTACTCTCTCTCTCTCTCCCTAAGTTGGGAGAGACTAGAGAGAGCGGACACGAAAAACATACACGAATAATAGTGGAGTGGAGAAGATATGGAAAGAAAACTAAAATAACTCTATTTTAAGAAACATGGAGAAAAATGAAATAAACTTACCCAGCATTTGCCAGAGCTGTAGAAAGGCCTACAAACCGTACTGGACGCTCTGTTTGTGATGATATATATCTCATCCTAGAAACAATAACCTAAAAACAGAAATTTCCTCATTTGAGCATTCAAAAAGCAACTATGAAACACAAATAACGTATATAATATGATTAGAAAGTTAATAGTAGGAAAGGGTAACCTTTTGCAGTATTACTAGAGAAGAAATGGGTAAAGTACACGAGAAAAAACGATAACCTATTAAAAGACCCCCCTCACCAAAAAAAATAACCTATATGTGCATTAAGTACTGTTGTCCAAATATCCCACCTGTAGATGATAATGTCCTTACCCATTCGTTAAGATGAGTTGGTTAGTCTACAAGCAGTCATTGATTCTCTTAGCAAGCAGTAAATCACCTTTCAAGCCTTGACTTTGTTCGCTACCCTTTAATTTTATTGTTTCTGATACTTCGTCTAAGGATACGTGGTGAATTGAGTTTAATGATGTCAAGATGGAGCTCTTGCCTAGCATCGGGGTGGAAGTATCATGATCAGAAAATGCAAGATCACATCAAGCATTTTCTCACACTAGACTAGACCTGACATTGCCATCTCAATCAGTGTCGTGACTCAAGTTACGCACTCTCAACATCATGAGGCAGTCTATAGAATACTGAGATATTTGATGGCCACCCCCGGAAAGGTCTATTCTTTAAGAAGACTAGTGAATGAAATGTCTCTATATTTACGTATGAAGACGGGGCAGGATCCATCGCAGACAGAAGACCGACCTCTAGATATGGTACAAATGTCAGGGGAAATCTTGTGACATGGAGAAGAAGCAAGGAGTTGTATGAAGATGTAGTACAGAAGCCAAGTTTAGCACTATGGCTCAGGGAATTCGTGTGAAGGTCTATGGATCTACAAAGTCATCGAGGAACATAGGATAAAAATCGAGATTCTACTGAAATTAAATTCTGCCAGTAAAGCCTCCATCAGCATAACCCACAATCTAGCGCAGCAAGATAGGACGAAACATATTGAGATTGAGGATCAATTCATAAAGGAGAAATTTGATGCTGGAGTTATATGTCTACCTTTTGTGACTTCTAGTCAACAAACTGCTGATATCTTAACCAAGAGCTTGGCAATACCTGTCTTTGAGCATTTGATAGGCATGTTGGGCATGATAGACATCTATGCACCAACTTGAGGAGGGGTGTCGGAATCTGTGTTATCTAGAAGAATCCACATGATTCTTTTAGTCAATGCATATCTCCATTCTCCCTATAAATTGTCTATTTATGTTTCCTAAAATTCTCATTGAGAATTTATTGATCTCTCTAATAGGAAGTCGTTTGACTTATGAATAAAATATAACAGTATTGTTATTATAATTTCGACAACTATTATCATCAAAAGATAACATTCAGCAAAAAAAAATTCATATCGGATGCTAGTCTTCTTCAATTCATGGTTTTTTCCTTCCTAATTCTTTTGTCTAGTCCCAAGAAAGCAGCTTGTATATTCCTTGTTATAAAAAATCAACTCTCCCAAAGGTATACATTATATAAGTCACAAAGCTCATTAATAGTCTTATCTCTAACAAGCCCAATTTTGGGGTTAAAACAGAGTGCAAAAATCAACTCTACTCAGAAATATAATAAACATGATGCTGAGTCGGTAGTATGTCACCATAGTTCAATCATATACCTCAAGGATGGGCCCACGATCAGCTCCCAACAAGTGAATTTCATCCAATATGATAAGTCCAACCTATTGATCAGTGGCAGCAAGATTTGAATATGAAATTGATAGCTTAAATAGATAAATGATTTCAATATATAAAATACTAGAGTCCTACAAACACTCAAACAAGTATGAACTCACCTTTGTGACATAGCTACGGCTATGCCAATTACGACTTATACCATCCCACTTTTCAGGAGTAGATATGATGATATTGGATGACAAGAGAGCCATCAAATCAGGAGTATAGTCTCCAGTCATTTCAACCTAATTAAATGCATATATAATTAGCACCAGTACAATATGTAGTGCATGTATACTTTTTTCAATATTCAAAGATAGGTACCATTTTTTTCCCCAGTTGAGACACAAGACGCTTTTTCCAGTCACTCATTCTTTCCCTAACAATAGCCTTCAAAGGTGCTATATAAATAACCTGCATAGTCATATGCAGAGTAGCTTAAGCTTACACAGTTCATAAGATGATGTACTATTGCTAAGGTGCTATATAATAATGAATGCATGACAAAAAATATTACAGTGTAAACAAGGTTTCTTTATTTATTCACAGATATGATATATTAAATTTTCTATGCAGTTTTCTCTTTCACCAAGTGGAGAGAGTAAATCAATATCATTAAGCATCTTAGCAAACCAGCCTGCAGAGAGCAAGCAGCATAACTTCCTTCATATAAAATGTATACTCTATCATATCTCATAATTTTGTTATTCAGGACTCTTGCTCTTTCACAAACTACACTAATAAATTTAAGAACAAACCTTCATATCAGGCTGGGTGTTGAAAAGCCGGAGCATAGCAAGTTCAGCAGATATAGTTTTTCCACTTCCAGTTGGAGCTCCTAATAGAACATTATTGTCCGTGTGATACAAGACATGAAAAGTCTGCCCAAGTAAAAACAGAACAATATCCATAGATTTAAGTCTGTAAAACAACAGTGTATAATTTAACAAAAAAATTCTGGAGAGAAGATCAACCAAAAACCTGTGTTTGTATTGGGTTAAAATGTGAAAATTTATACAGCCCTTCATGATCAATGTTTCCAAGAGAAGACACTGGAAGAGGCTTTAAATCAAGGAGTTCTGTATGAGAAGTACGGACCTGGCAAACGTATATCCAAGTGTCAGACATAAACTGGGAAGGAGCCAGTTCCATACAATAGCTCTAGAAACCAAAAGAAAATTAAATGGACATGTATTACCTCTGGCAATAGTAAATTATGAAAGGTAATAGTGTAGAATGCCTCTGCATGAAGCCATGAATCAGAAATGGCATGAATGTAATATTGCGGTGGATGTGGTTCAAATATAGGCACGGTGAAGGAGAGTTTGTAAGGTTCCCCCTTAGCCATCCGCTTTGTAAGGGTCAAAAGTTCCGAGTGGTAAATATGATCATTCTCAGAGTCCTGTTTGAAATAGTTGACCATGCATTCAATTTGGCGTTAGGAATTATCAAGTCATACGTAACTACAAATTAGTTGTGGCAATATCACACTGGCAGCACATTTTCAGACACACATTGGACATTCTACAGGCAAAACAAATACCTACACTATAAATCTAGAAAATATCAAACAGAAAATGAGACACAAGCAACTCAAAGTTTTAAAGTAAAAGAATATGACTATCTACAAATACTTATAACAAAAATAACTCACTTATCCCATTAGGTAAGAGCTTCTACATAGATCAATCGGTGCTACTGTTGAGTCTCAAAGGGAACATGTTAGGCCCACAATTGATGATAGGCCCCTATTACTAATGTGAAGTAGAAGAAATAGCATAATCCCTTAAAAAATGGGGAGTAACGGAAACGGGAGGACATGATGAGTGTGAAATGGGAATTAGTGGAGCTAAGTATTGGATGAAAAGATGTTCCATTGTTCCTTTGAAAAGTGTTCCATTGTTTGTCTTTTGCAAGGAGATTCATCTCCATCCATTGTTCATTAATTCATTTACGGTTCCATTTTTTGCTATTAATATAATTTTCATTAGTTTCAGTTCATCCTTCTATTTGGTTCTGTAAGAACAACATTTGGACATGGCCTAGCCATGCTGCCAACCTGTAAAGTATCTTTGTCTCTGAGCAAATTTGTGATGTTAGCTTATTGGTTTGACTACGCCAGTTTTCCCTATGGTTTCTCCTTGTTTACTTTTGCCAATTTTTCATTATGAAAATCTCTAATCAACCAGTTCCTTGTAATTGTATTCTTTTCACCCTTACAATACCAGCTTTTACATATTTAGTGATTTATTCTAACCTGATACAAGAATCAGTGGAATCCAGACATAAACTTTAGCTATAAAATAGTTAGCAGAACTGACATCATTATATCAGTATATAATGAGAGGCAAAGTATTTTCCAGCAAATATAAAACGAGTCTCATAACGATTACAGGTAAGGATTGGAGGGTACATTTTGGACCTCCTTTACTGCATTTATTACTCTCCACACCTGGATAAAAGGAGTTGGTCCCTTGGGCCTTGACCCTTGGCATTTTCCTATAAATCTTACTTATTAAATTTCTCATTCATTGATTAAAAATAATCCTTTCTTTATAAATCATTGTGAAAATCCACTCTATCTTTTAGGCCAGGCCTTTAATTTGGACAGTAGTACTAACACAGTTAATACTAATAACTTGCAGCAGGTGTGTAACCATAGACTGCCAAAGGTTGTTTTCCCTTTATATGCATGCAGTGTGTAGTGCTTGCTCAGAATCTGGTCCTTACCGGTTTTTACTTTGTTCGGATGTGGTCTCGAAGGGTGAGTTTGGTTTGAGGGTAAGGATTATTTTAAATTTAAGTTGCTTGGTTCAATTATTTGGAAGGGAAGTGAGGGTAGCAAAATCACTCCTAAGCCAATTTTAGCTCCCGTCCAAAAGTGGGGGGGTTTGGAGGGGAGAGAATACTTGTTACATATTTGGACTTAAATACCCCTTTTATTTAATGTGGCCTTAAATATTAGAATTGTAAAAAAAATTAATTTTACACTTTTGCTCCATTAAACTTCCTTCCCTGTCCTCGTCGAACCAGACACGAGATTTTAAAATCCATCCCCTCACCCCCTCTTAGTTGAACCAACCAAACCCCAAGGGTATTCCATATTTACAGTTTCCAGTGAAAGTTGTGTGAGCCCTAGGTCTCTGAACCAATTCTTGATGATTAGTTTTCATTGTTTAAGTTGAAGGCCAATTTTTTGTATTAATCTGTTGTAATAAGCTAAATTTTGGTGCAGTTGGTTGAAGCGCAACTCTAGTATATTGGAAAAAGATAAGGTGTCAATGTATATTTTTTCTACGGAGCATTGTTTTTCCAATGGGGTTTCACAAACAGATGTGTTGAGGAATTGGCAGGATTCCTTATCTAACCAAGATTGTAAGCAGATAACAAAAACAAAAAATAAACAATTATAATGCTTGATCATTGTTAGAAATCTATTCACCTCTACCAAAATCCACCAGCGTTGAGCAGTACCATGAAAACGATCTTTCCAAATAAAAGCAGGTGTTATGACCAGATCAATCTGAAAATAATGATTGATTATGTAGAAATTGATATCAAGGCTTATATCCTGTGATGAAATCAATGAAAAAATTGGAATCTCAGTCTGAAAAGGATTCTTCAATGTGAACTTACCTTCAAGACAGTTCTGGTTATTGGACTCACAGTTGCTGATAACTGAAGTGACGGAAAATACCCAAGGTATTGCTTGACCAACTAAGATGAACAGGGATAGAAAAATAATAATCAACATTACTTGAATATCTAAGTGACCACCAAAGGAAACTTTTTACCACTTCCTACTAAAAGGTACATACCCTTCCTCCAGGTGCATAACGAATTAATGCCCCAATGTCTTTTTCCTCCATCTCCATCAGGTGATCTAAGTCAGCCCCTCGCTCTTCAAGCTTCCGCAATATCTAAGAACAAAAATAACTATCACACCCAAGTATAAAATGTAGCTAGTAAATATAGTGAATAGAATAGTGGAGGGCATACTTCTCCAGAAAGGTCCCGGTCAAATTGTCTAAGTGGATGTTGGTGCGGCCAAACTTGGCGATCTACTGCTTTGCAATATTCCAACATGAACAAAGACATCTCACACCAGCCTCTTCGTAAACAAATCTCAAATAAAGCGCGCATAATACGAGCCAAGCTTGCACTTATGTATGAAGCGTCAGAAATCAAAGAGAAGGAATCTATAGAGCCTCGAGATATGTACAACTGCAAACAACAGGTTATATATTATTCATGCAATTATTCAAAATTCCTTAAGGGTAAACAAAATCAACAGCTTGAGAACAATACCTGAATCAGAATAGAAATCTTTCCATGTTTGTTGGAAGGACCACCCTTAATTTCTAATGGACATGATGTGCGTGCCAACGTCTCTAGCTCATTCTGCTCTTCTTCTCGAACAGCAATATTCTCAAATTCAGATGAATGTGCAACCATGTTAATCACCTAAAGCATCGGAAAAGGTAAAAAGAACATGAAAAGGAAAATCATAATTATATAAGAAAGAATGTTTTTAGACTGTATACAGGTTTTTACACAGGCTAACGACAAAGAACTGAACTAAGACGCATAAGATAACCAACTAACCAATTGTGCAGCATTTGCAATTTCACAGTTAAACCAGGTATATCATGGTATAAATATAAACCATCATTTTTATAGTATAATAGCATCATTTTCGAGAAATAAAAAATATAGAAGAGAAAAAAATTAAAATAAAGGAGGCAGAAGGCTGCAAAAAATTTCTACATTGGAGACGGCGTCTCCTATTTTTCTTTTGGTACTAGATAGCGTCTCCTTTGAAAAAACCTAGGTTATAATACTTAAAGAAAGTCCACTTCAGGCTATTGTTTATTCTTGTGCGAGAACTTTGTTGTGTGGAGGAGTAATAAGAAAAGTCTAGTGGCTCGATTAAATGTTGAGGTTGAATTTAGAGTAATAGCACAAAGAATCTGTGAGCTATTCTGAATGAAGATTGTACTAGATGACTTGAAGATATTGTATGAAGTTGTTTTGTGACAATAAATCACCTATTAGTATTGCTTAAAATCTTGTTCAGCATGACAAGACAAAACACATCGAAATAGACCGGCTAGCTTTCTTGCAAGCTAGGAACAATAAATATTTATTCACCAGTTTAACATAGTCTTTTAAATGTATGGCTGTATTGGTAGTTATTACGTATAGTTTAGTCTACATAGCTTATTAGTATATATATGCTTTACAAAATTGAAATATTATTTAGAAATATTTTCTACATTAAGTAAAACCAAGTTGGCGACAAATCAAAATTACCTCACTATCATTCATGTGACGCCTCAACATTTCATTGTATGTTTCAACACTGGAATATTGAATGTAAAAGTGGCTTGCAATGCGACCAAGCTCCGTGCAGTAAAAATTGCCACTTTTCTCATCAAACCTCATCATTTTTGCTTTATCAAGTGAACGTGCAGCATCAATAACAAGAGATCTTTGCTTAGAACTCAAAGCAGGATCTGCCATCACCTAAAATAGAAGATTATCAGTAGAAAACCTTTGGATAAATTGTTGAAATTTTGGGGCCTAACTCATCCTCACAAAACCGGCTTGTGAAGTGAGGAGTGCCTCCTCTTTATAAACTCTCATCAAGAGTCTCATCTATCCGATGTGGGACTTGGATTTTTCCCAATACACCCCCCTCACGCCCAGCCCTCTTTGGGCTTGGTGCATGAATAGATAGGTGGCCCTTGAATTCGACAAGCTCTGATACCATGTTGAAATTTTGGGGCCTAACTCATCCTCACAAAACTGGCTTGTGAAGTGAGGAGTACCTCCTCTTTATAAACTCTCATCAAGAGTCTCATCTATCCGATGTGGAACTTGGGTTTTTCGCAATATATACAAAAACAACTAGCAAAAACTACTTTCAGAATGATGTGAAAGGATCTCGCATTTGAAGATCTATGAAATGCAACAAATTATCAACAATCAATTTTAAATTATTAGTATTGATACATTGTTTCCATGCAAAAGTTAATTATCAACCTTTTTCAGGAGTCTTGTGGCTCTCTACATCTTCCTTTCCATGCAAAACAAAAAAAAAAACTCACTTTCTTAAATCAGCCTCCTATTTTTGTCCATTTACTTTGCATTCTGTTAGCTGTCAGTTATACAGTTGTTGATAACAGAATTAGGTGCTGGTATGCAGCATTTGCCCTTAAGTTTTTTAACATACACCTTTTTTAGAGGTTCACAAACATATATGAACCTATGCTACAAGATCCAAAATATTATAAAACTGGTTTAATAAAGAAAAAAGTTTGTAGGTAGGTACCTCATCCCAACCAATACCATATGCCAAAGGATTCATCCTCATCCTTATGAAAAGATAAGTATATCCTAGCCATGCACAGGCTTCCTTAACATTAGTTACGGTGCCCAATGCCACTTCTGCATTCAAATTATCTTTCAACGAGCTAATAAACTGCAAAGTATTGAACAAAGATAGTCAACAGAATACCAAATATATGAAGAAAATGTTATGCATGATCCAATGCACAGACAAAGATTCAGAATACATGTATGAACAGAACAGCCTCAGCAGTTACCCAATCATTACCTGGCTTTCTATAGGGAGTTGACTTGTCAGTAGTCGCAAATAATATGCTAGTTTGTCGTGAGATGTAATTATGATACCTTCACCACTTTTATCAAACTGTGGTCTCCCAGCTCGACCAAATATCTGTGTTAATATAACAGAAACAGCACCTTAGCTAATGTAGAAAATTAAGCACTTCATATGACCTAATACAGGTAACCCAGTGTCTTACCTGCATCACATCAAGCATACCCAGGTCTCGCCACCCACCAGCTTTAGGATCATATATTTGAGTTCCCTGGAAACAACAGCATTCAGATCAATTTCCAAATTACAAGACAAAAGCAAATCAATAATCATAAGAACCTAGTGCACATAATGACTTGATAGAGAATCCCTTGGTAAACCAAAAATCTAAAACTAAGCAGCTGGGAAGTAAGAGAATATGATCAGTAGCTACCTACACAAAAGTTTTACGTGTTAGAGCTATAAGACCACTACAGCACTGTGTGTCAGCACTGCTGTAGGATTTTGTTTCAAAATCAAGTTCCTAGGGGAAAGAGCAAGTTTGTGAATCTTATTAAAATAATTGAAAAGTGGTCCCCGGAGCAAGGGACTGTTATAAACTCATTTCAAAAGCTACTGAATACTGGAAAACACCAAAAGTAACTATAGTTAGTTGAAGTCACATTAGTAACTACAGTTATCCAAGCTTCACTGGTTTAGTTAACAGTGAAGCCAACGTCTATATAAGTGTCACTTATTTAGGTTCTAAAATTCGGGCACTATAGTTTGAAGTCCAAAATGATTCATGACTAATGTCATAATAACATATCCCAGAATATTCGTGCACTATAGTTTGAAGTCCAAAATGATTCATGACTAATGCCATAATAACATATCCCAGAATATCTCATAACTGCACTTTCTTGTAATCTGTCTCAATTACTTTTCCCTTTTCCAATTCCTAAAAGGAATTCATACATACATATATAAAAACAAATATGATACAGTGTAATATGTAATACAAACCTTAATTACAACTGTGTGAGCAGGTAGATTGACACCCCATGCCAGAGTTGCTGTACAGACAAGTACCTAAAAACACCATAAGGCATACTTAATGAAGCAAGAAGCAAATTCTGAAAATCTAGATTGAAAATTAGTGAGATAAGCCCTACCTTCAAAAGTCCTTCAGAAAAAAGCCTCTCTGTCAGTCCTCTATCTGAACGTAACATCCCAGCATGATGAATACCCATGCCAAGTTCAAAAAGTTGAACAAGATCTTTGTTTCTTGATTTAACGACTTCTTTCTAGAATGCATAAAACAGAAAATTTATGAACTCAAAAGAATAACAGATATCACAATAAAAATTCGAATAAAAATGTACACCGACAACCTTCATAAAGAAATAATGTGGATGTGTGTCATTATTGAAGAGTTCAAGGTCATCATTCGCTCGTGCAAGTTCAGTCTGTTGAACAATACATAAAAATGATGATACTGAAAGCAAAGCATGAGGCAGAAAATAGTATAATCTGTTCATATAGACTGAAGTATATAATAAAGTATAATGGTTTCAGCAAAACAGGAAGTCAAAGATAAAGAATTTCAGATCAAATAACATGGCCACATAAAATTTCTTAAATGACAAACCAGTTTCTGAGCAGTCTTTGCAGTGTCTTTTCGTGAATGAACAAACACCATTGCCTGATGACCTTGCCTAATAGAATCAGCAACCTAAATCAAACAAAAGAACCAAAGATAGAAAATTAGCCAACAGTGCAAGATAAATAACGATTTGGAAAGAACTTAGATGGAACAAGACCTTTCTATAGCATATAACATTCAACAATTCATTACGAGCTGCAAAGTTTGGCTCACTAATTCCAATATACTGTTGTGCAAGAGGCACTGGGCGATAACTTGAATCAAAGAAGAAAAGGCCTGTGTCTGGATTTACTCTTAGAAACTGTGCAACCTGGAAAAATGAATGGTCCAAATTTGTAGGTTAGGTACAGAAGATACTTCAGCATACAAAACTTCAGTCAGAAAAGTAGAAAAACAAGTATAGATGATTTGGACCGAACACCTCTAGGTAATTGGGGAGTGTGGCAGAAAGGCCCACAATGCGTATCATTGACTGGCTTGACTCCACCTGATATTAACAACAAGGAACTCCTTAATTAGAAGCCAATTATCCCATGGAGAAATAAATGGCTGTAGTAGCACTGTGGCACCACAACATAAACGGTAAAGCACCATCGCACAGATCAGCATATCATATAAAATACAGGAAAACCATGGGCATAATATATCAGAAGTTATCAGCATAAAAACATTTACTTACAAGAATGCACTATTGGTATACAAAATGTTGTAAATTCAATGCAGTCGTAGTATAAAAAATAAAAAAAAAGTTTGGTTGAAAATAATCAGGTTTCTTTCATTATTTGCCTCTTTTGCTTGTATACAAAACTATAATTCAAGCTAATAACCACCAGAAAGAAGTGCTGATCTAATCAAAATTCTCGATTTCATTTAAATTTGGGGAAAAAGAAACCGAAATAACATCGTCGTAGAAAGGCCGGTCCTGGATTTCTCTTTGTAAACTCAACTCAGTAAATATAAAAATATCTCATGCGTGCTTTTCACCGAAAACCACGTAAAAGTTGAAACACACTTGACCACATGGCTTACCTGCCGCAGTGTCCTAGCAACTAAAGCTTCTATAACAGGACCTCTATCGTCATTGAGTAGATGCACTTCATCAATAATTAAGAGCTTCACCAGCATCGAGAGTGACATGTCACTACTCTTGCGAGTTATGACATCCCATTTCTCAGGAGTTGTCACTATCATCTGATTTAAACCATGGAAGAAAAAATAAAAAATGGAACTTAATTTGCATGCTGGCAAAGAAATCCAAAACCACAAATTTTCATCACAGACCTGAGTTTCTTCTAGTTCATTTTTAGAGAGCTGCATATCTCCAGTAAGCTCTCTGACACTCATATTCAACGGAGATAAACGTTGGCTGAATGTTGATGTGACTTCTGCAGCCAAAGCCTAGAATGGACCAGAATGCAAAATTAGAAATGAAACACAGATGCAGGGAACAAAAGGCAAAGCATGGAATGGAATCTATTTAGATATGATATGAAACATAAATGCACGGTAGAAAAAAGGAAAGATTGAATAGACAAATAGAAATAAGAGAAAAATATGTATCAAGATACCTTCATTGGAGCAACATAAACTATCTTAAATTTATCTTTATGCAAGTAACCATCCTTGAAGTGTTGTCCAATCTGCATACAATAAATCATCGAGGAAATAAGTTATCCTTTATGAAAAGCGTTCTCTCATTGAAAAAAGCACACAGTGAAGGACAATAAATCATTTATCCTCTTCAAAGAGAATAAAAATGAAAAGGCACAAACAAGTTGAACAATTAAGAAGTAACAGGAATACAATAAAGGCGTACAATCAAACTCCTGGAGAGGTTTAAAAATAGGTAAGGTGCACCTCACATGCTGCCTCTTATGAAAAGTGAGTTGAGAGTTTATCATTCTCACTGGAAATGGAGGACGACATATTGAAAGGAAATGGAGGCAAAGCACAACATAAATATTGAGAGGTTTACATATTAGAGTGATCATAAGAGCAATAAAACTCTGACTCTTCAGTATTAGAGAATATAATCTAAACTGTTACAGCATTCTAGTTAGTTACAAGTATAAGCTTAGTTAGCAAGTAATGATGACTTGAGTTGAATACAGCTGGCAGGTCTGTATGTGCCAGCTGTCTCACTCTAAGTCCAAAGCCTATAAATACTTGTAACCCTTTGTAACAGTTTATAATGTGAAATATAAGTTAGTTACAGATTTTGTTACAATCTTCCTTCTCTCTCTTCTCTCCTCTTTCAAGCTTTTCTCAGCATTCATCAATGGTGGAATTCTATCATTCGGTATACATGTCTCTTCAGTTTTATTATTAAAAAACTCTTAATTCTCACAGTAGATGAGTTGTGGCCTGACAATGTGTTTATAGGTGGCAGGCAATCCTTACCTTAAGAGCCAATTTTGTAGGGGTTGAGTGAGTCCAACCTGAATTTATAAAAAGTGACCCCTCTCACCTTACATGTTGGTATTGTGAGGATGAATTAGGCTCAAATATAAAAATCAAACATGGTATCATTGCCTATCCAAGATCTGTTGTACCACCTGCTATTGGGCCAATCAAGTCACGCTCAAGATGCGCAGTCCTGGGCATGTGGGCATGAGGGAGGTGTGTTGAGAAATACCACATTGAATGAGATATGGTCTGACAATGTGTTTCTAAGTGGTGGATTATTCTCACCTTACAAGCCGGTTTTCTACAGGTTGAGTTAGGCCCAACCCAAATTCGAAAGGAAAAAAAAACAAAAACAAAAACAAAAAACTAAACTCTCTTTTCTCTGTTACTGCTGCTACAATCCCTATGGGAGAAACTAGAATAGCGGTCACTATCACCCTAATGTGTATTATTCCTAGTTTTTAACATGCCCTTAATGTTCCACTTATTTCTTGCTTCATACACCATCACCCTCTTCTTTTTCTTGATGCATACTTTTAGCAACTGAAAGAGGTTTAACACGATCCAACAATCTAAATTTCTTGTCAATCTTTCAAATCAGAAAGACGCGGAAACTAAACTGCAAAAAATGCATACCTTTAGCAACTGGAAGAGGTTTAACACAATCCAACAATCTAGATTTCTTGTCAATCTTTCAAATCAGAAAGATACAGAAACTTGTTGAAATTTGGGGTCTAACTCATCCTACAAAACCGGCTTGTAAGGTGAGGATTGCCTTCTCTATATAAACTCTTATCAAGAGTTTTATCTATCCGATTTGGGACTTAGGTTTTTCCCAATACACCCCCCTCACACCCAGCACTCTTTGGGCTTGGTGTGTGAATCGGTAGGTGGCCCTTGAATTTGACAAGCTTTGATACCATGTTGAAATTTGGGGCCTAACTCATCCTTACAAAACCGGCTTGTAAGGTGAGGATTGCCTCCTCTATATAAACTCTTATCAAGAGTCTTATCTATCCGATGTGGGACTTGGGTTTTTCCCAATAAAACTAAACTGCAAGAAATGAATTGCAAATGAAGAGTGAGGATAAAATCGATAGAAAAGGGCAAGGCTTTTCACATAACTCCACATTCACCTGCAGGACTGTGACGCGTATAATCAAAACTGTCACATGTAATTTGCACTAAAACAACATGGTGATGAATATAACAAAAATGAATTGAAAATTAAATTATAAGGCAGATGTAAGTTCAAGGAATACAGTAACAAATAAACAAAGCAAATTGCTCGTACATCTACATTTTTCCGTCTCGTGATATCGTTAAGGGGAGAAAAAAAGTAAAACAATATTTCAAATGATAGAAATGAACCATACTTTCAGGGAAGGCTAAATATAAAGTGGGTATTCACCTCATGAAGAATTGAAATCATAGCTATGTTAGTTTTGCCAGCTCCTGTGGGGGCACACACCTGCAAGCACAAGAATAGCACTTTTTAACGAGAAAGCAAACTGTTTTTTCTCTTTGTTAAATAAAATGCATCTTTGATCATTATTTTTTGTTTTAAACTAGACCACAGATCACTCACTAGTATATTTTCGTTGGTTCCATAAACAGTTTGATATATCCTGCTCTGAATACGGTTTAGCGATTTGTAACCACGGAAAGCAGCTTGAGCAAAGTCATCTAACTCCCGGATCTCAATCTGAAAGTGCATAATTGTAGTAGATATGCATCAATAGCACCACTTCATAACAAACAAGTACTAAAATGACCCGTTTTCAGGGACTGGAGGAAGCAGTTGCATGCAATTTGTCAATATTTTGTAAGAGATAGATAAAATGCAAAATGTGATTTTTAATTTTTTATTGTAGCATGATAACATCGTATCATCTTGTAATAACCACTTATGTCAATGTTAGAATGTCAAAAAAAACCTTGGGAGATAATCTAATAAACTCTAAGATTTCAAATTGACCCTACATGATAAACTAAGATACTCTAACAAAATATTAAGATATTATAACATATTTTCTAATATGGTAACAAGAAACTAATCTTCTTAGGAGATAATCTAAGATACTCTAAGAATACAAACTAATCCTACGAGATAAATCAAGATGCACTAACATAATATAAAGATATTATAAGATGTTTTCTAATAATTCTAACAGTCAGGGCAACAGCAATCCATATATCAAACTCATTGTGTTTATTTCATATGTTAAGGAGGGGAATATCTCTACCATAAAGGAATCAAAATCTCCAATTAAATAGTTGAAAGCATCTCACAAATCATAGTAAAGAGATATACCAGCTTTTCTCCAGGTTTCATTGGCGCAGTTGGTTTTGGGGGAATAATAACCTCTTCATACCCCTCACGATACTTTCTGATAGTTCCTTCTGGAAGAGCATTAACAGCTATTGACCTATCTCCAGAACCAATCATCACATCAACCAAATTTTTCCTCTCACTTGCTTGAAGTAAAGATGAGAAATCCAGTGTAGACAAGTCGCCATCCCCAGCATGTTCTATTCCTCGTCTGTTTCTCTTTTCCTCCTTGCGTCGAAGCTTGTCAATTTGTTTTTCTGATTCTGTGTGCACAGTCACCTAAGAAAAGTACTTATGGAAGGCAATATTTTAAAATAATACAACATATGTCTGCATTTCATTGTATTCAAGAGAAGAAGAACAGATTGATGATAAAGAACATGGTCAACACCTGTGTCCCAAAACTAGGCATGCGAGACTGAGCATTTGAAGCATTCTTATCAGACTTCAATACAGATAAGCCATATTGAATAGAATCAACAATCTCCTTCCGGTGCTACAATTGGTCACAAAACATCAATTATGATTCAAACAAATACATAAGTAACTCAAGTATCTTTCACTGTCAGACATTTGACAACCATGTTGTTTTGAAGTGAAAGTCATCGACCAATAGAAGATGTTATTCAAACAAAGGAAAAACTTGAAAACTTTTATGAAGCAATCATTATTTGGAGACGGGTGGAGGAGAGTGAAGTTCACAAAGAATCACTGATAACTTTTCTAAGAAATAAGAGAGGGAGCTAGCATATCCTCACCAATAGAAGATTTTGCACAGTTTCAAATGCACTATCCCCGACAAGGTCCAACAAATCTCCGGCAATCTTCAAAGAGAAGGAAACAGTGTAAGTTTCATGTTTGCAAACCTTAATTATGTATACTTGTAAAGAATATTGACATCAAGCAATACCTCTTCGCCGGGCTTTTCTGAATAAAGAACCCTACAAATGGCCATTGCTAGTTCATCTCGAGATAACTCTGAATTACAATTCCTAACAATTTTATCACATGCATCTCTTAACCAAGTCAAATTGAACTTTTCTACTTCGACAGCAAAATGGTCGGTTGGGTCAGTATGACTATACTCTTCTTTCTTAAATCCTAATGAAACTGTGTTTTTAAAATCCATTATGTCTCCGTCATCTAAAGATACATCAACCAAGAAACGAGCTGGGGCTTGAAAAACCAAATCATCTCCAAATTCCATACCCTCCTCAACATCATGATCTCTTTCCAAAGACACAGAAGAATTTGTATTGTTGGGCTGCAAATTTAAGAGTTTCTGTGCTATAGCTGCAACTTCCCTCAACTTGGCATCAGCAATTGCATGACCAACAAGGTTTTGCAATTCTAACCTGCACACCAATGTCACAAACCAAAAGTTTAGTCTTTGAACAAATGCTATAGTCTCTCCAACATTCAAGACTCAGATAACAACCAATCAAATATGTAATCCTTATTATAGCATCCACTTTGTAATATGCATCTGACAACACAAATTTAGAGAATTTCCATAACATTGTATTCAAGTCCTCTAAATGACATTTAAAAAGGCTCATCATATTCCATATATTCCAAAACCTATATGTAGTTGAGCAATAACTTTATGCCTTCATATAACTATTTAATCACTTCATACTGGTAACTACTGCCAAATCAAAACTTGGAAAGCCAATACTTACTTTTTATCATAAATAATTTTATCGATAGAATCCTCCTCATCAATTGGCCTGCTGAAAAGACGGTACACGGTCAGTGCCACCTCATGGAAATCCTCAGAGCGCATTTCTCCATCAACCAAGCCCACTACTGCTCCTATAAACTGCTTGTAGGCTTGCCGCACTTCCGCTGAAGCTGCTTTACCAATTTATCAAATGCAGACATGCAATCACTAACTATATTTTTCTTTTTGCATCAATTGAAAATAAATGTAGCTCATTGATCTTAAAACTTGAACTATACCTTCTTCCCAACCATGTACAATTTTCCGCGCGAGTTCAGATTCATCAAGCGAGCTTGCAACACTAAATGCCACAGTTCAAAATCAAAGCAAGAATATACCATCAACAAATTGCACAAAGAAACTCGATGCATCCTAATCGCAGAAAGATATCAAAAAGAGATATCCAGTAGCATCTCAAAATCTAAAAACAAAACTCTATAAATGCTGCTAGACAAAATCCAAAATAATATCAATAAATTGCACATAGAAACTTGAAGCATTTTAATCACACTCACAGACAACAAAACTATAAAACAAAAAGTAGTAAGCATCTCAAAAATCTAAACACTAATAAACTCGGTCAATGCACAGTACAAAATTCAATAAGAAAAAAAAAATCAATAAAGTACACACAGAAACTCGATACATCCTGATCACTGAAAATAAAAGCAAAAACAAGGGGCATCTCAAAATCTAAAACATAGAAACCCGATAAAGGCCACAATACAAAGTCCAAACAAAAGAAAAACAATAAATTGTACATAGAAACTCGAAGCACTCTAATCACATAAACCAAAACTAAAAAGCAAGCAATAACCAGTAGCATCTCAGACTCTTAAAACTACTGTATGTTTGGTCTGTTGTGAGAATAAATGACTTTGATTGAATTGATTTGGCTAACACAGAGTTGAGGGTAAAGTAATTTATGTTTGGATACATTCATGTAGAAGTGAGTTGAACAATAATTTGAGTGTAGAAATCTATTCGAAAATCAGAAGCTACAATTTCTAGCTTCAAGTAGAATCTATTCAGGAGGCAAAATCAATTCTACTCTGGAGTAACCAAACATGTCAAAATCAATTCTGGAGGCAAAATGAATTCTACGCTGGAGGAACCAAACATGTCAAAATCAATTCTAAACCTCTACAATCAATTTTAGCTCATGCAAAAATGGAACCAAACAGAAACTTAATAAATGCCACAGTACAGTACGAAATCCAAAAACAAAATCAATAAATTGCACAAAGAAACTAAAACCATTCAAATACAGAAAACAAAATAAAATCCACTAGCATCTCAAATTCCATATCAAGCTCCCAAAAACTCGAGAATTTCACCGACGAAACTTCTAAATCCTCTTTTGCTTCACATTTCCTTTGTGCCGAGAATCTTCTCGTAGCATTAAAGAATCGAAAACGCAATTGAGAAAGATAATAAATGCCATGGTACAATAGAAAATCCAAAAACAAAATCAAAAAGTTGCACAAAGAAGCTTGAAGCAGTCAAATCACAGAAAATGAATTCAAATTCAAGTAGCATCTCATCTCAAATTCCAAATCCAATCCCAGAAAACTAGAATTTTAGCAATGAAACTTATTCTCTCACTTTTCATTTTCTTCGCGCAGATAATATTTTTGAATCATTCAAAAACAAAATAATCATTCAGTAAATTGAACGAAGAAAACAAAATCAAAATCCAATAACATCTCAGATTCCATTTCCAGTTCCCAAAAACCTCGACAATATCAGCTAACTGCTAAATTCTCTTTTACTTTGCATTTTCACATAACCAAGAATCTTCTCGAAGAATTGAAAACAAGAGAAATCGCAATTGAGAAAGATAGTAAATGCCACAGTACAGTACAAAATAAAAATAAAAAAATCAACAAATTGAACAAAGAAACTCAGTATTCAAATTACAAAAAACAAAATACAAATCCAGTAACATCTCAAAATCTATATCAAGTTCCCAAAAAACAGAAACCAAAATCATTCAGCAAAGGAAAATCAAAATTCTAAATTATCTTCGCACCAATAATTTTCTCGAATCATTCAAAAACAAAATCATCCAATAAATTGCACAAAGGAACTCACAGCATTCAAACCACAGAAACCAAAATCAAAATTCAGTATCATCTCAAATTCCATATCCAGTTGCACAAAAACTCGACAATTACAGTAACAAAACTGAAAATTTTCTGAAAATCATTCAATAAATTTCAAATAGAAATTTAAAGCATTAAAATCAAAATCCAGTAATATCTCAAATTCCATATCCATTTCCAATAAACTCTCGGATTTCAGCAACAAAACTTCTAAATTCTCTTCTACTTTTCACTTCTAAATTATCTTCTACTTTTCACTTTCGTGCCAAAAATTTCTCAAATCATTCAATAAATTTCACAAACAAACTTTAAGCATTCAAATCACAGAATACAAAATCAAAATCCACTAAAGTCTCAACCATTTCCAAAAAACTCTCAGATTTCAGCAACGAAACTTCCAAATTCTCTTCTAATTTTCACTTTCGCGCCAAGAATTTTCTCGAATCATTCAATAAATTTCACAAACAAACTTAAAGCATTCAAATCAAATAAAACAAAATCAAAATCCAGTAACATCTCAAATTCCATATACTTTCTCCGAAAAATATCAACAATTACAGCAACGAAACTTCTAAATTCTCTTCTACTTTTCACTTTCGCGCCAAGAATTTTCTCGAATCATTCAATAAATTTCACAAAAAAACTTAAAGCATTCAAATCACAGAAAACAAAATCAAAATCCAGTAACATCTCAAATTCCATATACTTTCTCCAAAAAATATCAACAATTACAGCAACGAAACTTCTAAATTCTCTTCTACTTTTCACTTTTGCGCCAAGTATTTTCTCGAATCATTAAATAAATTGCAGAAAGAAACTTCAAGCATTCAAATCACAGAAAACAAAATGAAAATCCAGTAACATCTCAAATTCCATATCTATTCTCCAAAAAAAATCAACAATTACAACAACGAAACTTTCAAATTCACTTTCACTTTTCATTTCATTGAAAAACAATCGAAAAGGAGATTGAAAAAGATAGGTTAAGAATTCATTACTTGCGAGTGTTTCGATTTTGAAGAACGGTTTTGCGATGGAGATAAGCTTGGTCGATATCGAAGGGGTCTCTGAGAGAATTTGTAAGGCGAGGAATCTGAATCAACATTGTGAATGTTGAATAAGTGATTATGATGAATCGCGTTGAAGTTAAACGCGATTATTCGGTTTTGTTTAGCTGAGAACGCGAATTGAGTTGAGAAGTGAACTTTCACTGAATAAGTTCAGGTTTGTTGTCTGGGTTTATGCTTGCTCTCCACGTACTAAGACCCCACACTCAATAGTTTTTCTTTTATATTAAAATTAAAAAAATAAAAAAAAATCGTGGGGTGCCGCCTTAACCTGCTGCTAGAGGGCTATAAATACAACTTTTGAGAGCCTTATCAGGGTATGACCAATACAATACAAACCCTAATTACGATTATTGTACTTTTAGCAAGTACAGTTGGCGCCGTCTGTGGGAAGAGGTAAAACTAACCTTGACCATGTTTCTGAATCGCAAATCGCGGTTTGGAAACCCTAAAACCAAAAAACCCTTGGATCATAGAACCCATCTGCAATTTGGAAACCCTAACCATTCACAAAAGAAACCCCTAAATCGCACCTCACGTCGTGATTTAGAGGAAAAACCCCCATCGTCATGGCAAATCCGGAAGAGGCTGAGACGATGAGAACCCATATCGCCCAACTACTCGAGCAGAACGAAGCCTTCAGGCCTCAGTAGAAACCATCCAGCAGCAATAGAATCAGGAGAAGGCTGACTCTCACATGGCGAGTTAGACGAACCAGAGCCTCAGCCGCTGTCAGTAGAGATTTGGAACGCGCCCGTCCCAGAAGATTTCAAATCTCTGTCGCTATCCTCTTACGATGGCAAAGGTGATCTAGTGGAACACATCACCTCTTTCAACACATGAATGGTCGTGCTCATGGCACCTGACTCCCTGAAATGCAAATTATTGGCGGGAACTTTGATCAACGCTGCCCTCCGTTGGTACATGAACCAACCCAGATTCTCCATAGTCAGTTACCATCAATTCTCCGCAAGTCGCCATCGAAAGGTTTCAACCACTAGCATGTTTAACGTCAAACGAGAACAAAATGATTCTCTAAGAAGTTATCTCACCTATTATAACGACGCCACGACCAAGGTGGTCAATCCCAACCAGGAGTTATTCGTGGGAGCATTCCAGAATGGATTGTGAGCCGCCTTGTTCAACGAATCCCTCGCCTAGAAACCAATAGATTCTATGGAAGAAATCATGTCAAGGGCCGAATGTTACATCAAGGGAGAGGAAAGTAACGCAGAAAATATGGTCAGGGACGCCAAGGAACGCAACAACTCAGTGGCTGATAAACGAAACTATTATCCACCCCCAACCAGAGACAAAGGTACCTTTAAAAGACAAGAGAGACGGGTCTATAGCATGGACAACATTACACCGCTGAACACAAGACCAGAACGAATCTACAGAGAGGTCTACCAAGCCAAGCTCATCCCAAAACCTCAAGAACCTCGTGGTGATTGCATGGGCAACGATCTTGAAGCGTGGTGAAAATATCATCGGATTCAGGGTCATACAACTGACAACTGTTGGCGGCTCAAAAAAGAAATTGACAAGCTTATACAAGAGGGAAAACTGAGAGGACATGTCAAGGGAGAACGGGGCGAGGATCAAAGAAGCCCCTCAAAGGAAAAAAGCGAGGAAAACCACATAAAGGATTCGAAAGAAAGGCACACCCTGAACACCATCTCGGGAGGCTTCGCGGGAGGAGGTGAATCTAGTTCATCTCGTAAGAAGTATGTAAGACATGTGATGTTTATCAATGACAAAGTGGAAGACTCAAGGTATGAGCAAGATATTACCTTCACGCCTGATGACTAAGAAGGCGTGGTACCCCATGACGATGACCCCATGGTCATCACTTTGCAAATTTTCAACTAGGATGTGAAAAGAGTTCTCATCGATCCGGGATGTTCGGCTGACATACTCTATTATGATGCTTTCGAAAGACCGGGGCTCGCTCCGGAACAGTTACAACCTTTCAAAGGAACTCTAGCAAGTATCACCGGCAAACAGGTACACGTCTGAGGCTACGTAACCCTAAAAACAACTTTCGGATCGGGGGAAAATGCCAAAACCATCAAAGTAAAATACTTGGTGATCAACGCACCCAACTCCTACAACTTCATCATTGGGCAACCTGCTAACAACCTCCTTGGCGCTTTCCTATCCACCAAATTATTAATCATGAAGTAACCCTTGGAGAAAGGGAAAACAGGAACCATTAGAGGAGACCAGAAGATCGCCACGGAAAGCTATCACAACAGCTTAAGATTACATAAAGGGAAGAAGAAGGGAGGAACAGAAGGCAAACCATTAAGCGTAAACATGATTGACCTTGATCCGAGAGAAGAATATCACCAGGAGCGCATCGAACCAACAGAGCAGCTAAAAGAAGTTGGCATAGGTCCTGAGCCACATCAAGTCACCAAATTAAGTACTTCCTTAAATCTTGATGAAGAACTCGCCCTGAGACATTTGTTAAAAGACAACGTGGATTTATTCGCGTGGAAACCGTCGGACATGCTAGCGATTGATCCCAGCGTAGTATGCCATCACCTCGCCATCAATCCAAGCGTCAAATCGGTGGTCCAGAGGAAGCGAAAACTTGGTGAAGAAAGAAGGAAGGCGGTCGACGAAGAAGTAAAAAAGTTAGTATATGCCCGGTTCATCAGCGAAATCAAATATCCTACGTGGGTAGCCAATAATGTCCTCGTCAAGAAAGCAAACGAAAAATGGAGAATGTGTGTGGACTATACAGATTAAAACATTGCGTGCCCTAAAGACCCGTACCCGCTCCCAAACATTAACCACCTGATTGACAGCGCATCAAGATTCAAAACTCTAAGCTTCATGGATGCCTACTCTAGCTACAACCAAATCAAGATGGATCCTCTGGACGCGCCAAAGACAGTATTCATGACTAACAACAAAAACTTTCACTACAAAGTCATGCCTTTCGGGTTAAAGAATGTTGGTACGACCTTTCAGCGATCAATGGACACGATCTTTGCAAAGCAAATTGGAAGAAATCTGGAAGTCTATATAGATGACTTGGTAGTAAAGACAAAAGAGGGCGATAGCCACGAAGAAGACTTAAAAGAAATCCTGCAACAGGTTAGGAAATACAACATGCGGCTGAATCCAGCCAAATGCACCTTCGACGTTCAAGCCGGAAAATTCCTAGGGTTCCTGCTAACTAGAAGAGGTATAGAAGCAAATCCAGATAAATGCCATGCCGTTATTAACATGAGAAGCCTAGCCAATGTCAAAGAGCTTCAACAACTAACAGGAAGGTTACCGCTTTATCTCGTTTTTTGTCCTGTGTTGGAGATAAAGCTTTTTCTTTTTTCGTATCCATTAAAAAAAAAAGAGCTTTGAATGGACGCTAGAATGTGAAGACGCCTTCAACAAAGTAAAAACATTCTTATCTAGTCCTCCGATTCTACATCCCCCAACCAACCACAGGCGCCATCCTTTTTCTATACCTATCCATCTCCAGTAACGCCATGAGCTCTGTGTTGATACATGATTCTGATTTTGGAGAAAAATCCATCTATTTCATAAGCAAAGTCTTTCGAGGTGCTGAACTCAGATATCAGAAGACTGAACTCCTAGCCCTAGTCGTCGTTATAACCGCTTGGAAACCACGCCCATACTTTCAAAGCCACACAATCGTCTTTAAAACCAATTATCTCGTCAAGCAAGTACTGGGTAAACCAGACCTCGCCTGGCGAATAGTAGCCTAGTCGATTGAACTTTCAGAATATGACATCTCGTTCATACCAATGGGAAGTATCTAGTCTCAAGTCCTAGCAGATTTCGTAGTGGAACTTACATCTCCCACAGAAGAAAAAGTACCTCATGTGTGGCTCCTTTCTGGAGACGGATCCTCCAATTTAAAAGAAAGTAGTGCTGGAATTGTTTTGGAACGACCTGGAGACCTGTTCATTGAACAATCCCTTAGATTCGAATTCAAAGCTAGCAATAACCAGGCGGAATACGACGCCCTCATCGCATGAATGAATTTAGCTTTAGAAATGGGAGCAGAGAATCTCGGGGCAAAAAGCGACTCTCAGTTGATAATGAGTCAGATAACAGGAGAATATCAGACCAAAGACGCCCAACTTACCAAATACCTCACCAGAGTAAAGGACCTGACAAAGAATTTCAAATTTTTTGAAGCCATCTTTGTACCACGAGTACAGAATGCCCGCACAGACCTTTTAGTCAAACTGGCCAGTACGAAAAAAAACCAGGAAACAACAAAACAGTAATACAAGAGGTAATATATGGGCCAAGTACTGAAGCAATAGACATCAACATGGTATTAGAAGAAAGCCAAGACTGGATGACCCCTATAATTAAATATTTAACAAGGTCTTTCAAACCAACGAGCGAAGAAGAAGTAGCTCTAGTTCGAAAAGGGCATCAAAGTTCACCATGGTGGCAGGAAAATTATATCGAATGGGAAGGGCGACACCAACGCTTAGATGTTTGGTAGAAAATGAAACAATCCATGTCATCCTAGCGGTTCATGAGGGAGTTTGCGGAAGCCACATTAGGGGCTAAGCTTTGTCAACCAAACTATTAAGGGCGGGATATTCCTAGCCAACTATGCTACAGGACTGCGCCGAATTTTTCAAAAAGTGCGACAAGTGCCAACGTTTCTCTAATAAAAAGCACGCCCCAGCTCAAGAATTAACTTCAGTATTTTCGCCGTGGCCTTTTTACAAATGGGTTGTTGACATAATGGGACGTTTTCCCCTCGCTCTAGGACAACTCAAGTTTTTGATAGTGGGTGTTGACTAGTATACGAAATGGGTCGAAGCAGAAGTTGTCGCCAAGATAACAGCTGAAAGAGTTAGAAGATTTTACTGGAAAAGAATCATTTGTCGCTTCGGACTACCAAGAGAGATTGTATCAGATAATGGAACACAATTTGCAAGCACAACAGTTGTGGACTTCTGCAAAAATCTAGGTATCCAGACCAAATTTGTTTCCGTTATTCACCCCCAGGCGAATGGACATGCAAAATCAATAAACAAGGTAATTCTCAATGGCATTAAAAAGAAGCTTGAGGCAGTCAAAGGTATCTGGACCGAACAGCTACATGAGGTAAACACCATAAAGCTTCCTTGTATAGCCAACATATCATCAAATATATCTATATCTAAATTTTATACATTATCATGTACATATTTTCACTTTTGGACAAAACTACTTCGATAAGAAACAGGTATTATGGTCCTATCATACAACACCATATTCGACAACTAAAGAAGCACCATTTACTATGGTCTATGGCGCTGATGCCATGCTTCCCGTTGAAATTGATACTCCAACATGGTGACGTGAGAACTTCTCTGAAAAAGGTACGCAGTCTTTTCCAATTTCACTAACCCTTCGTTTTACAGGATTTAAAGATTTTAGTGAAATACTAGACTTCTAAAATAAATTGGTATCCAATTAAAGCTAATGATACAGGACTAAGATGCACCATGGATATGATCGACGAGATACGAGGAAACGCCCACATAAGAGAATTCGCCGCCAAACAAAGAGCTGCTCGCCGATATAATTCAAAGGTCATCAACAAAGAGATGAAAGAAGGAGATCTTGTAATGAAACAGGTAGTCGCCCCAACCAGAATTGGAAAGTTCATGCTAAATTTGGAAGGCCCCTACAAGATAAAAGAGAAGTTATCACACGGAGCCTACAAGCTGGAATAAATGAATGGAGACCCAGTACCAAGAACCTGGAACGCAGTCAATTTGCGCCATTACTATAGTTAAATAACGTTAATTTTATTCCTTGCTATTTTATGTTTCTTAGTATAGATTAGGGCGAGCACAAAGTTATGCAGTTGCCGCCTCTCATTTTATTTTTCTAACTATTTTTCAAGTTTCATTCAATAAAAAGGAATAAGGTGGCACTCTTTTCCCCTGCAAGGGCTGGGGTTTTTAACGAGGCGCCCTATTTTTCAAAGATAACACCACCACGTCTTCTTCATTCCTAGTTGAGGAAATATCCAACTTACTACGAAAGAAGTTGATATCCGGAACATCAGTGTACATCGAGTACTCCACACGAACTTCTTCGGCGAAACAAGTCATTTCCCTAAACCTAGAAACTGGCGATCGCGACACCTCGATTCTCAGTTCGGATGATGGTGGCTGAAACAGACAAATCTCTCGAAAAACGTTTTCCTTACGATATGTTCCTGAGGTAGCAGAGAGAAACACACAATCACTATCGCTACCCGAGCTATCGTTGTTTTCGCTAGATAAATCGCTCAAAATTTTTTCCCCATAAAGCCCTAAATTATAAACCTCCCAATCAATTACACCGTTTGTCCAAGTGGCATGCCTCAAACAATCCTTCCTCAACTGACCTCTTTCAGCTGGATCAGTGGGATCAATCACCTTGCCCGAATCATCGCACTCTCTAATCAAAACCAATTCCTAGATCTACGGCTAAAAGAATGAAAATAAAAGCTATAAAAAGAAGAAGGGTAAAGGAATACCTGAACAAGTTAAACTCTCGAACAAAGACGGGAGAAGCTGCGACGAAGGAAGACAAACGAAAGAAAAGACGGAAGTGAAAATGAACAAGAAGAGTCACACTTTAATAGGAAAAGAATTAAAGTCGCCTCGAAAAATGCGCCAAGGTCTTCAATCAACAGAGACACGTGGACAAAAAGCTACGATTCGAACACGTCAACACCAACGAAACGTCATGAAACATGAGCCGTCAAGATCCCCATGATCATTTTACAGAGCTCGCCTTTAATAATGGTCGCCTTAACATATTATTCACACCATAACAAACCATCTCGCCTTGTCCCAAGACTCATGCTTGGGGGCTATAGGGACCACTAACTTTTACACAAGTCATACATGTACCCTCGCGGGCTTTGAAAACACTTTAGGATCACCTTACGGGGATACTCTAAAGATGGATCACATATATACCCTTGGGGACTTTCAAAACACTTTAGGATCACCTTAGGGGGATCCTTCATACACCAAGCATAACCCAATTTTTTAAAAAAGTCAAGCACTTCGCCTTGTCCCAAGACTCGTGCTTGGGAGGCTATGGACCGTCAATATATTCCTAAAGGACCTAAAAAGACCTCCGTAAAGGCTTTTAGACCCTCTTTAGAGGCTTTAGCGCCCTCTAGAAGGTCCTTAAAGCCCACAGTGCGCCCACCCCAGGGCGCCGCCTCAACCTGCTTCTCGAAACCTCTATAACACGCCATAAATACCTAAATACCTTTGTTACTTATTGCTTGAGTAACCACAAATCAGGCCCATAGAGGGCTATAAATACAACCCTTGAGAGCCTTCTCAGGGCATGACAAATACAATACAAACCCTAATTATGATTATTGTACTTTTAGCAAGTACAAAGGACTAACTTGAATATGTATTCGAAAACTTTTTCAATGTCAAGCTTCACACAATTTCTAGTCCTACCGAATTTTAATGTCAAATTAAATGATAATATCAAAATTATCTTTGTTCACGTGAATTTAAACAAAGTATATGTGATTGAAGTTTACATATGTCTCCAAATTCAAAAAAGAAATACGTAAATTAAGTTTATGTAATCTAAGATTAGGATTGGGCTAAGGCACATTTACTCAACGGATGAGGTCATCACAAGTTGCTAGTGTTCACACCGACCATGATAAGTATTTGACCTTAAATTTACCAAATCAATGTCGTGTGAGCCCATTCACTACAAGAAATTTGTCGATTTGCGAGAGGTGGAATCCCTGACAAACGTGCAGGAAGCCCTAAGAAACGTCCTTAACGGATCCAAGACTAACTTATCCTAGTATGATAAAAGTGCCTCCTAGGACAACTGCTCGAATAAAGGTTAGAGGACTCAAAAAAATCATAATATCTCACTATAAAGGCTAACTCATGGCCTTCTTTCAGGTACACATTTTTCTACCCTAAAAATCTCACATATTTGGTGCACTTCGAGTTGATTTCCAGAGTGTTTAAAGCTACGCCACAAGACAACCGCACGAATAAGGGTTAGAGGACTCAAAAAAACCATAATATATCACTATAAAGGCTAACTCATGGCCTCCTTTCAGGTACACATTTTTCTACCCTAAAAATATCACATATTTAGTGCATTTCGAGTTGATTTTCAAAGCGTTTAAAGCTACACCCCCCCCCCCCTCCGAAGAAT
>Ga0228711_1000997_pt1 | contig 39490 bp, 22 predicted proteins | sample MedpolnodulmetaG_2_FD_177996 | JGI IMG/M metagenome (GOLD analysis project Ga0228711, IMG submission 177996) | Root nodule microbial communities from Medicago polymorpha collected in Santa Monica, California, United States - brown nodules | ecosystem: Host-associated > Plants > Roots > Nodule...
GCATTTTTTATTTCTTTTTTTTTTTTTTTTGGTTTAATAGCCTAGTGGCAAGATCACACACGTTTTTAAAGTGTGGAGAAGTGGAGAATCCGGGGTTCGAACCCCGACCCCTGCAAACATTGTCCCTGGTAACTACCAACTGAGCTACACTTACGGGACTTTTATTTCTATTCTTATTGTTAATGAATCGTTACCTTCTTTTTGTTAAGAAATTTTAATTAACGAATCAATATCTCCACTTAGGGGTGAGGGTGCACACGCTAATTTCTTAAAATCCCCTGCCATCTTATTTAATTATAGTTTGCACACCCTCAAAGAGCGAACAATTTTTATATCAAACCCATGAGTCGTCTATAAAGAGCTCATTACAACCTCAATTGCTTGGTTTGCTGTTGGTGTTAGCCTTGCTGTTGACTAAGCTTTTTCACAAGAATCCAGAACTATGACCAACTAGGTTTTATCTTGAGTAAAAGTCAAAAGTCGTAACTTTAAATTTGCCTCCTTTGTGTAATCACATTGATTCTGATTTGTTGAGAAAGTTATCCAAGGAAAAAAAATTATTATTATTATTTTTGACCAAACAAAGGAAAAAATATTATTTGGTTTATAGAAGATGAGTATTGTAAATTAGTTTGTGTTAAAAAAAAAAACTATCTTTTATGTTTAGAAATTCGTGAACTAACACGTGAAAAGTCCGGTAGTTACCGTTCATGTTGGTTTTGGTAGGGACCATAGCAGAACTATTGTTTTTTTGTTATGATTTTGGTATTACGGGTAGAGTGACTTCAGTTGAATCTTATCTGGTCGAATTCTTCTTTGGTGGATCAGATTTCATTGGAATCATACTTGGTAAAATACTTCAATTGTTTTAAGCAAATAAAAGATGAATCCTGGAAAGAGAGCACTATTGTAAAATTAAGAAAGAGCAAAATAATTTGTTCACATATTCCATGTTTATTTTTGGTGTAATATCTTCTTTATCGGCCTTAACAACTACAAGAATGTCGAGACCAAGCACAAAATGTTATCAGGTGTCGTGTATATCCTTGATGGTGCTTTTTTGAATGGTTTTGCTGTCAACATTGAAATGTTTATTATCGGCCAATGATAAGCATTCAAAACCATTCAAAAATTTATAAAGATAAGCATTTCAATGTTTAGCCTTAAAAGGTTGAATAAGTTAAAAGTTGGAAAGTTGATTTTAGTCGCAAAATACCCGAAATAGCCTTAAAAGGTTGATGTTGCTTTAGTGATGTTAGTGTTTGTGACAAAGGGTATTGTTAGTCCAAATTGACAATAGAATTGTGAGGCATTCTTTAAACTTAAATTATTAATTTTAGCCTTTGTAAGTTGTAAAAATGTGAAGTTAAAAAAGTTAGGGAAAAGGATAGTTAAATATATATATATATATATGATTTGATTAACTGAGCAATATATAAGATGTCAGTCATATCAATAAGGCGCGTTTGTTTTAAGTTATATTCGTAGATTCTTGGGAATAAAACGATAGAAATATACATGTTTATGTTTGTTACAATTTTGCTAAATTTTATTCTCGGGTATAAAACGTTCCTGGGAATAGAAAATTTTTCCCAAAGAAAAGAGTGGGAATAAAGTTCGCATGAAGATGAGAACAACTTCATCTGTAATTACCTATTATAATCTCTATTTTTATGGTTCCCAGGAATATTATAATGTTAAGCAAACATATTTTTCTAAATATCTTAGAAATAAATTTGGTAAACTTGAAACAAATACACCCCAAATACTTATCAAGCCAGTTCAATTCATTTATTAAAAATCATAGCTATTGAAAAAATTAGAACTTCTCTCAAAAATAAAAATAAAAATTATAACTGTCAATTTGTTCGAATTGTACCTGTCAGAATCTATTTCAGAATAATTATGCTGCCATGTCTTAAATAAAATAGTTTCCTTCTTCAATGCGCGCTACGGTCTACGGCACAACACTTGATCTATTTAAATTTTTTATCCGTATACTAGTTCTTACAACTATCATTGTCTTAATATTTTATCAAATAATGTCAACCAAAGTAACAACAAATAACTATATACTTGGACATCTCCATAGACGGATCTACAGATTTAATACATGTGGTCTTAGGTCAAGTTTGACCCAAGTCTTCTGTTATTCAAGGTTTTATTCTCTCTCTTTCTATCATCATAGACTCTTAAATTATTTAGATCCTTTTCATTTTATGAGACAAGCATCCAAAGATTGTAACTACATAAATTAATTGATTTTTGCGATGTCAATATGTTGGACACCTCTTAACTGTTGATATCGTAAGCCCTGATCTCTCTATCCGACTTGGGTCAGTGTCCGACACGGACAATATTTGATTACATCAATTAAATCACTTTTCCGATATCAACGTGTTTGTGTCGGTGTCATGTATGGTGTTTGTATCCGTGTCTATGTCCTTCATAGATACCGATCAATAAATCAATGTTTTTTTAACGGATAAATTTATTGAAAGCATACCTAACACAAAGATGTGAATAGGCAGCACAAAGATTACAAACATGAAACAATGATTGTGATAGCTTATTTTTTACCCTTAAAAGTGAATTGTTCACTTTTGAAACAAGGTTTGCATGGGATTAGTTATATAATGTCGAATTACATTATTGTTGTACGTGTGAAATGACGAATTAAGTGTACTCTAGTTCTTTAGCTGGATTCCTAGTTTTCAAACAAAAAAATTAAGAATGTATTCTGCCCATCTTACATGATTTAATCGTTTTCTTTTATCATTACATTTAGTTTAAAAAAGAATCTGGCTATGAAGTTGAAGAATGCAAAGTGACAGTTGTTTATGTTGATCCTCTTAAACTACCATCGCCAATTCAAGAAGGATTTGATGGAGATTTGTCTCCTCAAGCATCTGTATTACCTGGTAAGTTTTTTTTAGATTAATTTGTTTAATGTAGTTCAACTTCAGATATAATTTATATGCAACTACATCGCTACAAACCTTGGGATAATGATCTTTATACATTGATTTTCTTTTTCATTTAAGCACGTTCTCTAGGAATGTCCCCCCATATAATCTTTTTGAAGTTGATTACTTCATGTCATTTATAATTTACCATGATATCGAAAACAAATATGCTAATATACTCCAATGTTCAGCAGACCCTATTTATGTTTGGATTGCTCTTAGTAATATTCAAAATCAAATTTGGAAAAAATGGTGTTCATTTTGAATTTCTTATTATGTCAGACAAGTTCGCGAAATTTATATCATGGTCGTTAGGCGTGACACATTGAAGCTGCCAACTAACTACAAATCAGACTTTAAATTTACTTTTGGGGGGTGGGGGAAGTAATGTCTACTATTTATAAGATAATCATAGACAGATTGATGAAATCTATATCATGGGATCTGTTACCTGACCCCTCATTTGTTGTTGGTTGTCTCAATACGAAAATGGCTTGATATTAATGGATAATCTATACGATATGCAATTTTTTTGGGGTGGTGTCTGGGGTTTGAATTTCAGACTTATTGATCGATTCTTGAAAGTGGTGACATATCAGGATGAAGAAAGTCACCTCTCAGACCAAAATGTCATCGATTTGGATGAGGGGAAAATTCAAAAGGATGTTGCGGCACCATGTCCTATTGTTATAATAATTGATTCAGACGAGGAGGATGATAGGGATCAAAATTATTTTCTTCTGCTTCATGAAGTTGTTTTCCCGAAACGGCAGTCTCCTGCACTAAAAATGACTGTAAGCTTTGCCCTGCTTTTATTTTTGGAATATATAATTTTTTTCTGGAATATGCTTAAAAATACGCCTTAATTTGGGTTGTATATCCCTCCTGGGCTCATTTGACTGAACTAACATATTTTATGTTATCATTTGTGGCAGAAGATTCTTGTAAATTCACAATTGACTCGTCTTCAATTTCTATCTTTTCCTTATTTTTATTTTTTTTTTGGGGAACCTAGATGTTGCACTTCTCTTAGCCGTGAAGTTCTCTCCATTGAACCATGTGTGTTTTCAAGTACAAAGTGAATTTATCCCGTTCCACTATAACGTGTCACCGAAGTGAAGTCTGACCTTCTGTCTTAAGTGTCCCAGTTCCACAATCATTTGCTATCTTGCTTAACTTGAATCTTTCATTATAATATAAAATTTCTGGTACCTTGTTTCTTTGTAGTTATGCAAATTATAAAGTTGAAAAATGAGAAGTAAAATAATGGATGTTTGGATTTATATTTATTTAAATGCCTTGTTATTTCCACCTTCCTTTTTTTTTCCTTAACTGATACGAGTCTATTACATACGCCATAATTGTTGAAAGACGAAAAATATACAAGGTTTCCATTTAATTTTCAGAACATATTGTATGAACTTTTTCCATAGAGATTGTTAGATTTTCTGTTAGTAATAGGACTCCTAAGGGCAGAAATTATAGAATACTAGTTGTTTATTTAATAATATTATAAATAAGTAACTGTTACTTGTGTGTAGTAATTGTTGTCTGCAGTAATTGCTGTCTACTAAACTTCTATGTAACAGCTATAGGACTTGGTAATTATAAATAAGATGCAGAAGAAAAGAAAGGCATTCAGGGATTGGGATAAAGGATTGGTAGGGAGAGACCAAGCTCTCGAATTCTTGGAAGGGAGAGAACCAAGAGTCTCGAATTTCTTGGGGTTCTATTGTAATATTACTATCAGTTTATATTTTGATATCAGTATCTATCATGCTCAAAAAGGTAGATTCCTTTGTAAGATTTTGTGTATTAGGATTAAAAATTGTAGCTACTTTTCTCAAGAAGATACATGTCTTTCATTTACAATGCAAGTTGTTTCATTGACACAGAGTATTAAGCCATTTTTTAATTTTTCATTCTTTCTAGCTGACCACACTTAGTGGGATAAAATTTTGTTGTTCTTGTTGTTGTTTCACTGACAGTCTTTCCTATTCTCTGTGCAACAATTCTTTATAGGGCTATCATCCTCTGTAGTTAATATAAGGCATATTGCATGTGATTTTATCTTCTGTATTATGATATTTGATTATTTGGCTCTTTCATTCAGCATTTCCTTCTCTATGATATATATGTTTGTTATATGCATGTGACTTGTAAAGCTTCTGTCAAATATTACATTGTAAGTAAGCTTCTGACATATCTTGGTAATTTAACTCTAAGAGCATTTGTAGTGTTGTTATTTCTATTACTAAAACCTGAGATATGTGAATTTGCATGTACTGTTCTTTGCTTTTTATCATTATTCTCATTATAGTATCTCTTAAAATTCTTTTGGGATTAATTTAGTTTAATTTTTACTCCTACTAGGATGTTTATGAAGATCCTCCGCCCGAAGAAGAAGAGGAAGAAGATGCTGACTGTGATCATTCTTTTGTTCTAACAGACGATCTTGGATATGTTTGTCGTGTTTGTGGGGTTATTGATAGAAGAATTGAAACCATATTTGAGTTTCAATACAAGGTTAGACACTTGTCTATGCATGAAGGCTTTTTTTGGTCATAAATCTTCCAAGAACATTTCAAATGCATGAGTGAATATTTCAACGAGGCATAATAATATTAAGAGTGAAACAGTTAGAATTTAGATACTTGATGTGTTACTCGTCAAGCTATTGGTCGTGCTTTTCGGCCAGGCTAGAAAAAGAAAGTCTTTGTGTATCGACTGATAGCTGCTGATTCTCCAGAAGAGGAAGATCACCATACTTGTTTCAAAAAGGAATTAATTTCAAAAATGTGGTTTGAATGGAATGATTATTGTGGTGATCGCGCATTTGAAGTTGAAACACTTGATGTGAAAGAATGTGGAGATCAATTTCTTGAGAGCCCGTTGTTAGGGGAAGACGTAAAAGCTCTGTATAAAAGGTTAGACCACTTTTACTTACCTTTAAGTGTATCATACAAAAACATGACATTGATTTTGTCCTAATTCTTGTTTTATTTGTCAGGTAGTCGGTGGGCATTTCAATATATGGAATATTTAAAGGTGGATGTGACAAAATTAAGTCTCCTAATGGTCCGATCCTTGCAGTTTTATTACCTTACCAGAATGTTTTGCAATATGATTGATTACTTCTTCTTTATCTTAATGTTTCGGAAAAGACTATGCTCTCAGCTGACTTATTCATAAGTCTTCTGCAGGAATGGTAATGACAGTCCGAGTGTGGAAGTCACTACATACAGTGAGCTGTGTAGAGAGTTGCCGAACTGAATTAGTTGTCTTTCTGAACTTGTTTGTATTGCTGAAATCCTCTGCTCTAACATTGCTATTGCATCAACTGTTCAGAAAAATGTTTTATGTCGTGTATGTCTGGTTGCTCTAGCATATTATGGTTACTGATCAGAAATGAGTAGGCAAATAACTCAATACCTTCTTTCTTTCTGACACAGTGAACATAATCAAGGTTCTTCGGCTTAGACGCGAGGTGGTACATAACAAAATAGGTTTTCCTCCATGTCTAATTTCATTTGTGTAATGGCTTCATTGACTACAGATTTTCCTGAACCACCGTTCTTGTTGAAAACTGAGTCTCCATATGGCGAAGTCTCGGAGGAATTATCATTGTTCAAACTTCCAGGAAAGTCATCTACACGGCAGTTACCATCATCAAGAGAGGGATCACTGAAACATTCTCTTCTTACCTTTTTCATCTCAGATGTTCTCCTAATGCACCCTTCATCCGTCAACCTCGATCGGTTAAAAGCAGTATTGGATTTGGTTTCGTGGTATTCTGAAATAAAAAAAGTATCTTCAAATGAGAATTGATTATGATAAGCTTTCTTTAATAACGTATCAAGAGATTATGAAAAGGAAAAAATTTCATAATAAAAGGAATTCCTAGAAACTAGACGTTACACGGCTAATGTACACGCATCAAAAGACCTACATAGTATTCCAAAAGAAAACTACATAATTATCAAGAGAATATGAAAATGAAATATTTCAACCGATATATGCTGAAGAGGAAAAAATACCATGTCATTTTGTAGTAAGTTTTCATAATAAACATCATGAAACAGATTTTGTTCAATATTTAAAGACAACTCACTTGTTAAGAAAGAAAATGCCTCTCATTATATTTTCAGGAAATTATCTCATACGTAATATGTTCCTTTCTTAATGTCATCTTTCATGAAATTTAATGTCGTTTAGCCGCTCAGGAAATGATGATATAACTAATTTACTTTTCAAGATTCACTATTAATGAAAAAAAATCTAAATCACCAAGGCGATGCAACTTCATTATTACTGACACATCCCAAAAACTAGAAAGAAGTTGATGGTAGTTCCTAGATATTATAATTATAAATGTGTAGGTAGCATGGAAAAATTAATCCAAGTCTTCAATTACCTTTTCATTCTGATAAAAATTACGTAGGATTTCAATCATTCTTTGTTTCTCATAATTATCATAAGATCGTTCTTTTGATCCATCAAAGACAACGTCTCTACAGTATTTGAGATAAGTAGGTAAGTCCTTTGAATACTCTGCAAAAATACAAGATGTTAGACAATCATTTTGACTATTGTAAAAATTTATATAACCTACATACTTAAAAAATGAAGAGTATCAGTCGGTATCTGACACATATCTGATACTGGTGTGTGTCTGATACGTCCAAATACATACCCAAAATGCATGATAATAATTTAAATTAATTTTAAAATACTTTCACTGATACTTATAAGATTGGAGAGGATTGGGTAGCTCAACTGGTTTGAGCTAAGGGATTAAAGGAGGTGAGGAGTAAAAAGTCCTAAAAGGAGAAAAATACTAACATAACAATTAACATACTAACATTTGTCATTCAAAAAAAAAAACTTATAAGATACATCAGACATTTCTCACCAACTAAAGACACAATTTCATATAGACATTATATATGTCCAATGTCCAATACATCTTACTTACTAAAGAAACAAAATTGTATGTTTTTTGTGACAAATTAATAGTATAAGAATATAGGCGGAGGGATAATATGTAGCTATGCCTATTCATACTTGTTATGCTCGCAAATATTTAAAAAGAAAAGTTGTGATCATCATATATTAACTACTGATAAGTTTATGTACTAACGAGCAATTAGCAATGTGAACGTCTCTCTATAAACATTGTGCATTTATGTTCTCTCTCTTTCTCTCTTAGTAAACATTAATGTCCTCTCTCTTAGTGAAAAACATGAGTTAAGAAAATACAAAACTCACAACATAGGTTCAACAAGATAATAATGCAAGTAAACAACTTTACCGTGGTTATCTGCAATCTCATTGTATATTGCATGAAGGTGTTGGAGAAGCACAGCAGAATCCATTTTGTGTTTTTGACATCCTATTGGATGTTTAGCAGAATCTTTACCAAAACCATGCCCGTCATGAGAGGCAAAAGTGGTATCCATTTCGCCATTGTCTTTAGCACCAACATTACAAGATAAACTTTTCTCCCATTCTCCATAACCATTTATGTTATACAAAATCCTTAAGCTATCACCAGAATTGATACAACACAAACATGAGTAGGTAACCAAAGATAAACTAGTTCCTAAGTTGACTAGTTTCTGAGGGGATAGTTCGTCTGATCGACTTACCTCCGGGAACCCGATCTGAGAAATTAAAGTTTCTATATCCTTTTAGGTCTAAGAAGGTCATTTTGAACTGTCAGATTGATTGTATTTGTTGTCGTTTAGATTGTAGCTACGTTTAGGTCCCCGGAGTAAATTAGTTCCTAAGTTAACTAATATTTGAGGGGATAGTTTGTCAGATAAAAAAAAATATCATAAATTTTAAGATGTGGTTATTGTTTAAAATCATAGAAGAATAAATATTTGTCATGAGATTTTATTACAGAATCGTTGACTATTTATAGTCATTTATTATTTGGCATGAAAAATAAATATTAATATTAAAAGTATAATATTTAATATTTTTATAATCCATAAAATAGAATAAAAATAACACAAGGGTTGGATGCCAATTATATTTGTCATGGAAAGACAAATAGAAATAGAACTAGCATGTGAAACTGAGAAGATGGTTGGTACTAATAGTTATTCAATTGTTATAATAATATTTATCTTTAGAAAATAATTTTTTAAGGCAGTATTATTTAGCTTTAAACATTTTTTTTTAAGCTAGTATTTATCATATCCATGTTATGGGCTTTTAATACTATATCAATCTTGATTTAACACATAAAAAATTAAAAATTAAATTAATTAAAACATGATTTTTTTAATTAAAATAATTATTGGTTACAAATTTATGAACGACAACCATCATCATCAATCTTTAAAAAAAATATCATCATTAAGTGAAATAATTTATGCAAATTAAATGACTGACATAAATAAATCAATACATTAACGTAATTTTCATTCAGCATGAGTTCATTATAATTATATACCAAACGTAACAAGATTTAACCTGAAAATTCCTATAGCCCGGTGGTAAAAAGACTAAGCTCGTAGCCTTGAGAGAACCTGGTTTGATTCTTGGGATGGATGAATCCTGCCCTTTTTCATTTTTAATCTGTGCTGTTTTTTTTCAAGCAAATAAAAATAAAAAATACCGTGGAATCGAGAATCGAACTCGCAACCCTCAAGCCATTCAACGAAAAATAAACCACTGCGACACGATATAAACATCATGATAAAAAAAAAAGTCATCGCTAATCATCTTCAACCTGACTGATTATAATTATATATCAAACGTAACAAGATTTAACCTGAAAATTCCTATAGCCCGGTGGTAAAAAGACTAAGCTCGTAGCCTTGAGAGAACTTGGTTTGATTCTTGGGATGGATGAATCCTGCCCTTTTTCATTTTTAATCTGTGCTGTTTTTTTTCAAGCAGATAAAAATAAAAAATACCGTGGAATCGAGAATCGAACTCGCGACCCTCAAGCCATTCAATGAAAAATAAACCACTGCGACACGATATAAACATCATGATAAAAAAAAAGTCATCGCTAATCATCTTCAACCTCCAGCCGGGTCATACTGACCCGGTTCAAACCCTCGTAAGCCCGTATAAACCTGACTGATTTTAGACCATTTCGACGTCGAAAATAATGATTTTATTCAAAAAAAAATTATACCAATCGTATCCAATATTAGAGTCTTCTCATCCTCCTCTTCATGTGCTTCTTCTAGATTTGGGTACCACATGGGTTGTGCAATTCAAACCCATCTAATTTATAGAGAAAAATAATAGTCAAAAAAAGAAACCGAGCCACCATTATTTAAGATGAAGGATGAAATAATAAACAACCACTTTTCTGGGTTTGATAATAAGAAAATCAAGAAATTGTCAAACTTTAAAATACTCAGATCTGCTTTAGCAATTGTGATTTTTTTGGATTCTGGATTTTCCAAGTGTTAATTTTGACTTGTGTTGTTTAGGTTGAATATGAAGATGAAAATGAACAAGGTTGATGAGGATAAAATGAACAAGATTGATGAGGATGATGAACAATCAGATTTTGTTTTGAATTTAATTAGACTAATGTTAAACGTGTTTGGTTTTTTTTAGAGTGATTGGTTAATTAGATTTCTTATTAAATAATTTAAGTGGGATTAGAAATTCTTTGAAAAAAAAAGAAGAAGAAGTGAGATGTGAAATAATTTGGTACAGATGATCTACCATATTACTGTATGACGTAGATCTATTACCATCTAAAATTTCCACTCCATCATGGTCCATGGTGGAACATATGGTCATAGTGGTCCATGGAAGAAGTCGTCTTCATTCATATCTACTTTGATTTTATCGTCTAAATATTTTATTTGTTTGTTTTTATTACCTTGTGATTTTATTTTAAGATAATTTATTTCGTTAAGTTCCTATAATTTTATGGAACAACTTTCTATATTATATATATAACCATTTATAATTTATTTTTTCAATGGAAACAAACCGCTTATATTATTCTCACACTTTTTTACGTGTTTTATTCATGTTGTATTATATTTTTTTTATTTCTTCCATAAAAAATTATTATTATTTCATCTTGACTTCTTTTTCTTCAACATTCTTCAACCATTTTATTTATTAGGGTTCTCTCCTACTTTGTAATATTTATCTTTCGCTATGTTATTTTTTTATTTTTTTTTTATTTTTTTTGCGAGTACATGTATTTAAAAAATGTTAATTTTATTAAATATGTGTTAATAATTTTACTAAATCCAGATAATTTCATCCGCATGTGCATATATTAATTTGCGGGTATTTAAAATATGATTTATTTATCCCCGTGAGCTTAGCTCGGTTGGTAGGGATATTGCATATTAATATAATATGCAGGGACATGGGTTCGAACCCCGGACACCCCACTTCTCCACATTTAAATGTGTAAGCTGTAGCCACTAGGCTACTTGACAAAAAAAAATCTGATTTATTTTATTCTATTTATGTGTACTAATAAGATATTTGATTCGTACCGGACAATGGCAAATTTTATTTGCGGGTACCATGCATACAAAAATTTGATCATCCATAATTATATATCTAACCCGGGCAACGCCGAGTAAATACACTAGTAATTTAAAAAATAAAACATAAACGGGCCGGCCCGGGCTGGCCCATGGCCCCCCAGAACCGGGCTATAGAATTTGCGGCCCAATTATAAATGGGTTGGGCCGGGGGGCGACCCATTTCTATAGTTGGACAGGGCCGGACTGGGCCAGCCCATTTACCGTTACTCAATTAAACTCTAAGTAAGGGTAAAATAGGAAATTCCGGCACAAAAGATTTTAGAAGACCTGTATAAAACAACTTTCCTCTCCCACTCAACCTTAAATCTCTAAACCCGCCGCCACCTCTTCTCCACTCTAAACCCGCCGCCACCTCTTCTTCACCCAGCACCGCCGAAATCGGCCTCAACACAACAAAGATGGAGTCGGAAGAAGGTACATCATTTTTTTCCTCTCATTCTTCTCAACAACCATAATCTCTAATTTCTGACTTTTTTTTTTCTTTCTTAAATTTCAGCTCTGAATACATATAGAGCTGCGTTTAGAGAAGCCTTTGATGGTCAACGGTTGCAATTGAAGGATTCTAGGAGTGGGCTGAAGGATCCGGTCCATAGTGAGTTTACTGATGCCTCACTCTACGAGGAATCGTATGTTGATCTTAAACCGTCTGGAGGTCGTGAGTACAAGTACAAGAACATTTCAAGATGGTATTTAAGTGTTATTTATTGAAAATTCCGCAGTTTATTCAAAGTGTTGTTGCTTATATCCCTAAAAATTAAATCTCATGCATGACAGCTACATTATGTTCTGAGGTACTGCACAACTTGATTACAAATACATTTTACAGACGATTGTAATAATCATTAGTGTCTACCTGCAAATAAAACTTTGAAACTATGGAAATTGTATTTCTTTCAAAGTAATACATTAAAACAATTTTTGCAGCGGCATCTTTGAGTGAGGTGAATTTGATTGAAATTGAAATGAAATTAGGGTTTAGGAAAAGGGAGGGTTCAGTTCATATGACATGATTGTTGTGTGAAAAGGAATTAATTGAGTTGTAATGGTTCGGTTCGGTTCATAACAATTAACTGCGGTTAACAACGGTTTGGTTCAGTTAGTGAACTGTCTTTAAAATAATGGTTCGGTTAACCGGTTTGGATTGGTTTTTGGTTATTTTTGCCCAGCCCTAATGGCAGTACTAACACTTAGTTGCACATTTGCAGGCGCATCAAATATAGAAAATTGGGATCGGCATTGGAACTTCTCATTCTTCTTAATAATTCTGAGGCAACTCTAATCTGGGCTGCATTTGCCGCAGTGCACACCACTGTGCCTTCGAGATTGCTCTACTTCAAGGATTGTTTTGTTTCCAGAGAATATTCAGATATTATTTCAAATCATCCAAAAGTGCTTCAGGTCGATAAAGGTTTTGTGAATGCTCAAGGGTCTGTTAAAATCATGTTTCAGCTTCAATATATCCCGTAAGTTTGGTTATATATAATGTTAGTCCTCAGCTGATTTATGGGCACATATCCGACACTAATTTTTTTCTTCATGTTTCAGCAAAAAGCCTAGATTTCATGTTCATCCTTTACACAGAACCTTCCTTATGGAGGTATATTGGCTTAGGAAGGACATCATTGACAAAACATTCTCTGATGTTTTAGAGACCGCAAAGAAGACTTTTACCGAGCACAAGAAGAAACTTGACTGGAAAAAGTATATTTTAATTATAATACATATAAGTATTATGTTAGATGGCTTTTATCGGTTTTATCATACTAATATTTATTAATATATGTGCAGCTATTTGAGCTATCTTAAAGGAATTGGAAAATTTTCAATGAAAAAAGACGTTATGGGCAAGCACTTACTGAAACTCTGCAATAATGACGATCTTTTGGCAGGAATCCTTATGTCTGGTTCTGAGCAATTATATTCCAAAGACGGTTCTTTTTTACTAAAGAGTACTGAGAATGAGTTTTGCCTGAAGGATAAACTTGGCTTTGATGATGCCCTAAGTAGGGCTTCAGACATGAACTACTTAGCTTTGAACCGATTAACCCCCGGTAATTTCACTTTTGAATGTGTTAAGAGCTTTGAGAAGAAGCTGTTGAAGAATTGCTGGAATGTGTTCCAACTTTCTTTCCTCAAACTTAAAGTGACAGAAACCTATCTGAATTTTGAATCTATGAAAGTTAATACTGATGTGAATCCTGGCGATGGAGAGGTTCCGGCTGATGCAGAACCAGCTGTAACCCAGGGTCCGGAAGCTGTAATCCAGGGGTTGGATGATGCAGAACAAGCTGTAATCGAGCCATCTGAGCTAGAGTTGTCCATGACACGTGCCTAATGAACTCAGCCAGGTATAACACCCAATTTTTTAGGGAGAAAATTTCCTTATAACTTTTAGTTTCAATAATGAAAATACAAGTTTAGTTTGTATTTTATTTTATTATTTAGGTTATTTATTTGATTTTTTATTTATATTTGATTGTTTTATATTTGATTATTTTATTTTATTATTTAGGTTATTTTTAATGAAAATACACGTGCCTAAGCAACATTTTTTTTTGTTGAAATGCTGATGTACTGTTAGTTGAGTTTCAAAAGTACAACTTGTGTTGAGTGATCTAAACAATTTTTATAATAATTGTATAGGCAAGTGAAACAAGATCCTTAATTGATACAAGTACTATATGTTGAGTGATTCATAGCGGAAAATTGTTAGATAAAAAAAAATGATTAAACAAAGCTATCAGGTTGATGTGAACTAATATGAATTGTTGTGTGCTTTTGTACCTTACTCTGATTATATTTGTTCTTGTCTCGGGTTAAAATAAACTTGTTTTTATAGTTCCATAAAATATTCTCTGAACTATTAAAATTGACTAAAAGGTCCATAAACTATGAGAAATAATCAATGTAGTCCCTCAACTATAATCTCATCCATCAATTTAGTCCCTAGACCAGTTAACTGAAGGCTCAAGTATAATCAATAATAATTTTGCATTCGTGACTGTCAAAAACCGAGATACATAGGACTCTAATGTTCTAAGGCTAATGCATGATTTTGCGCCATAAAAAAGCCGAAAGAAACACTAGTGTTAGTCTTTATGCTAGTATTTCTATTTCGGGATTAACCTAAAAGAGGGATTTCCTTGTATGATTTGATTGGATATACATGTATTAAAAAAAGTTTTTTTTTTTTAAAAGAAAAAAAAGGTACTTCAAAATTAAGTTTCTTGGCTTTATACAAGAATATAAAAATGGATAACAATTAATATAAAATCCAAATATTATATGACTTGTCAATCCAATCAATCGAAATGTTTGAAGTTACTTGTAAATTAAGTTTCTTAGCTTTTATAGAAGGAACAAAAATGATATTTGAAGTTTCTTAAGAAAGGAATATTTATAACCAAAAAACTTACCAAATAAAACTTATATGGAAAAATATTTAAATATCCTTCTCAATTACTGAATGCAACATGCCACACTAGAAGAAAAACCCAAATCCACGGCAGACTCGCAACATTGCTTCCACACATGTTTAATCTTGTAGATGTGTGAGACGTTTCTAGTTGGGACACCTGTCTGAGTTGTCTGACATGTGTTGTGTGAGTGTCATACAAGTGTTGGACAATGATCCAAGGAGTGTCTACGGAAAGACAAAAAAAAATTGGGACACCGGTCTGAGTTGGTCCAACACGTGTTGTACGAGTGTCGGACACTGCAACAAGCCTAATCATAGAGGTGTTCATGCTTGATAGATCATGACATAGCAAAATCTTGCAACATTGTTTGCTTTGACATATTTTGTATTAATTGGTGTGGTCATGATACAGAATTTATTTTGTCATTTACATTATTGATTCCGCTCTTTCAAGTTTGGCAAGGCCAATTTTGTCATGATCAATTATATCAATGATTATTTGATTCCGATTTTTCAGATTGATAGTGGAGCTACTCAAATTGATATCAATGGTTATTCCATTCCAAATTTCCGGATTCATAGTTGAGCTACTCAAATTGATATCAATGGTTATTCCATTCCTAATTTTCGGTTTCATAGTACTGGAGCTACTCAATGTGACCGATCGTCGTAAATCTTGTATGTGTAATTTATGATTTATATGTTATTTTTTGTCATAGTTCTCACAAATATAAAGTGATAATTAATCAAACTTGGCTAAATCCACATCCACTCTGAACAATATTGGTGCTCTTGGCATGGATGTTATTTTTCACATTATCTTGTTCTTAGTCTTTTGAGTTATATATGTTCTCTTAATTACTATGATATTATTTATACTTCTGCATATGGTTGTTGGGTTTTGAAGTGTCAATATAGTTGAAATTCTTTTTGTTATAGTGATGTCTCGAGACATCAATTAGCATTTTATATGAAAAGAAACTTATACTTCTTTTATACTATCACTAATATTTACTAGTGTAAATGATTATGCAGTGGCTGTCATTGACAAATACAAGATGGAAGAAAACAACATATTCACAAGTTTACCGGTCGATGTGTTGGAACGGATTATGAATTATTAAAGATTCCGTTGGATTGAGAGCAGTTTGCTGTTCTTTTAGGAAAGCAGTTTCCCATGCCATTGAAAACAAGCATTGCTGCCATTTACCTGAACTGCCTAGCTTGAGTACAAAAAGAGTTAGCTCAGTTAAGGGCTGGTGTAGGCGCAATAATAAATCGCCGTTGAGGCGCACTGATGAATGTCTTGGCTCAGTTGATGGCTGGTTGATAGTGAGTGACAATTCTGAAGAAGGGTTTGCAAAAATTTTCTTTTTGGATCCAGTGACTGATGTTAGAATCATGGTACCATCAAAGTTGTGCTTGCCTCCCATCTCTTCCATCATCGATACAAGAAAATCATCTGTGAGAAAAATGGTGGCCTCTTCGACACCAGATTGTGATGGTTCTGATTGTTATTTAGTTGTTCTTTTGAGTGATTATTGTCACATTGCAATTTACAAACTCTTTGAAAAGTCTTGGACTATAGTTGAGCCAGATAAGGATTCAGGGACTTTTTTTATGGACATAGAAATTATTGGTACAAAATTGTATGTAAATGACCCATCCTCGGACTCTATATTGGTTTATGATCTTAAAGACTCCTCTAATGGACCTCCAAAGGCTGAGGAATTGGTTGAACTTCCAAGAAGAAGGCTACCGGGATCAAATAATATTAGAAATCTACTAGCCAAAGATAAAACATCAAGAGAGTTATACTTCATTTGTTTTCTCTGACCAATATATGAAACTCAACTTGTTTTCTCCGACCATTTCAATGTTACCACAGTATATGCGAAGCCACCTAAGCTTACAAGCTTTGAAGTGTTCAAATTGGACATGAACAAGAGTCCTGTTGGGTGGCTGAATGTGAATCTGGAAGATGAAATTGCTTGTTAGTAACTGGAGCAGCTTGGTAATGAAAAGAGATGAACTTGGTTACAATAAGAAACTAGTTAGAGAGACTAGCATGTACTTTGTTCTTTGTTTTCCATATCCTAGACTCACCAATAAGTATAGAGTATAAGTACTTTCCCTATGGAGACGATAAAGCATAGTGATGTTCTTTTTCCTTTATGGTTTGTACCAAGTTTATGGTAATTCCAGTGTTTTATTACCACAAAAAATGTAAGAAGAAAAATTCATTTATTACAAGAGCTTTGTTTTTCTGATTCTCCGAAGGTACCCAGAATTTCATGTCAGAGGTAATTTCCCCTTTCTTAATAGCTTATTTTTCTTGTGGAAGCTTATTTCCTTCTATAATTTCATAATGTCATTATTGTAGTTTATATCTCCTTGAGAAAATTGAACCGAATAGAATCTAAATCCAATTTAATTGGTTCAGTGCACTAGTTTATCAAACTGTTGTGTGAAATGGTTTTCTAACTGTTCTGAATTGGTTTTCTGCACTGGTATATATCGCTTCAAAAATGGTGTTTATTGCGGATTAAAATAAAAGTGATTTTTTTCTTAAAAAAAACTATAATAAACAGGCTCAATTTCAGATCACATTTGAATATTAAAACCAGTTCATGTAAACAAGCCCGACCTTACCATTAAATTCCAAAAATCCTGAGATCAAATATGGCACGTAAACTGCATAGAAATGTTAAAATATATAGCAATATAAGATATACAAATCAACTTGCTAACTGGAATTGTGATATAAAATCTTTAGTTTCCACTCCACATGTTAGTTCAATGTTGTTTTCTTTTTTTGGTTTCCTTTTATCTCCATTTCTATTAAAAATTAAAATAAATTAAAGAGACACCCTAGCTAATTTATAATTTCATAACGTTCTTTTTATGTATAACAGGGTGAGTTTTTAATCGGAGTTTATACTTGTATTAGACTAATCAAATTATATACATTAGATCATAATATCTGAAGATGATGTATTAGACTATTCAAATTCACTTGGAGAGGAAAAGAAAACGCAGGAAGCCAAATCGGCAGAAAGAAGAGCAGAATTGCTAAGATGAAGATATAAAGGAGGTAGAAAGAAACCATTAACATTGGACTGATTCAGCCTTTTCAATATTAGTAGATCACATTGTTGATTAGTTCATACAACACAAGCGGCTAACTACGTGAAGATTCAATCAAGTAGTCAACAACACAGTCAACATTCTAAGATTTTCGTCAGCTGGTGAATGAAAAGAAGATAGTGAGTTAGATTTCTGACTTTCCTTTTTCATTTGATTGGGATTGGGAAGTTGGAATTTGAGATGAGTTTTAAGTATATTTTTTAAAAAGTGTCGAAGCCATTGTTCATGAAAAATCTGATTACACTCTAAAAATAGATGATTTGTTAATAGGCAAATAATCTATTGATTAACAAATGAGTCATTCTATTTTGATTAAATCATGAAAAACAAATGAGTCAAAATCCATTTTTTGATTGGTTGTTGAAAAATAGATGATTCATAATCTATTTTTATTGGATGATAAAGAAACATTAAATGAATAAGATAGTGTAAGCATGACATGTGTACTTAAAAAATTTAAATTTTGAGGAAGGTATGTGTCTTATATAAAGGTAAAGATAAAGCTAAAGATGTTAAAGTAAAATAGTCGATTGAAAAAAGTATTCTTCATCTCCTGAAATTTGTTTTCCCTTAGATGAAATAAAATTTATTGAATAAGACGACCTCCTCAAATTGATCATATGAAACCCCATTGAAGGATTAAAAAATTAGCAATGGTAGGATATTCATTATGAATTTTGATCATTTCGAATTTTAATTTATATGTCATATTATGATAAATATGCATCTATTCTAATATAGGAATCAAGTTTTTATGTCTCCCATATGTTTCAAGAACAAGTTTCCTTCATGATATGCATGGTTTAATATTTGTGGTTAATCCTAATATATGAACATCCCTTTTATATGATTCATGGTCCAGTATTCTAGTTAAACTTAATTTTGGAGTTGTTTCGTTTTTTTTGTCTTTTTTTTTTATTCTAAAGTGTTTGTTGGTGGAAGAACAATAACTTATTTGAATTAATAAGCACTTATACTTGGAGACCTGGTCATTTCATGAATTATAATTCTATTAGCCGCATGGAAACTACTATTAAAATTGAATCTCTGAAGACCACAATTTAGGTTTCTTCAGCAAAAGTTCCACGAACAAATTAAATGTCACTTTCTTCATATGGATCATCACCAATTCTGATGGGGTTCTATCAGGTAATAATGATACTAGCAGCAGTTTATCAAAATTTGCTCGGATAAAAATGCCGCACACATAGTTGTTCCTGATTCAAAACACTCCAGCATTACTCCTATCAATAGTGATGTTGCATTAAGATGTGTGGTTATCTTAAAAACACTATAGGATTATACTGCATCAGATGATCAGGATCAGATAGATAAGCAGTATCAGAATTATGTCGATGATGGTAAAGATGATAAGTCATTTACACCTTTTGTTTCAAATAGACAGAAGAAGAAAAATAGATTGCAGAAGTCTACAGGACCAAAAAATGAGCGCATTCAAACCCGCGATAAAAGTGGAATATCCAAAGCTTATAAAAAATGATGTTATTGCTCCTAACTTTGTACTTGACATGAAGTCTTTGGGTATAGGCATTTGTCCCCCCAAACTTTCCTTCTATTTTCTTTTCTCTTCTTCATATGTAATAATGTGAAGAAATTGTTCAAGGGAAATTAAGAGATTTGATGCAGAGAAACCACAACTCCTCATACTTACTCCTTTCTATTTGTTCTTGCTATCTATTAAAGCTGAATAATTTCAAAATTGCAGTGAAATAATAATGACTTTAATTGTTACTACACCTAGGCTCATCATTGTTATGAAATCGAATACTACCACAACAAGCATACAGAAAGTTCATTTCAGATCTACCACAGAATTAAGGGCACATTGCAGAACTAGAATCAGATAAACACGTTTGTTTGAACTTTAATTTCACTCATGCTGTAAAGAAATAATATAATTTGAAGAGAAATCATATAATTTGAAGAGAAATCATACAAGCAACTTTATTGATACAATTGACAAGCCACTCTTTGTACAAGGTAAAATCTTAATAACCAAAACTATATACATCTTGGGTGGAAATAAGAAAACAGTTAAATATCTGCTCCTTCAAATGGAAGAAGGTTTTCTTTATGAATTAGTATCTTACAACAAAATCTCTCTATTATTATACCAAGTTCCTCGATCTTTTGGGTATTTAAATCAAACCTAACTAGTCCACCATCTTTTTTTCTGAACAACATATCACCCTTCTTTCCCACTCCGATAGGATACTCAAGGCAAGGTAAAGGGCCTACAATGAAGATTTTAGTCCATGATTCCTTTACACCGAGATCACCCAAAATTGAAATGTGAAAAGTAAATGTGTCTCTGTAGTTTAAGATCAACGCAATAGAACCATTTAATAGCACCAAGTGAATCCACACTGAAAAATTATGAAATAAATCATCCATGTCTGAGGGTATGGGTGTTGCAAGAAAAATCTCATTGCTCAAGTCGAATGATAACAAATATGCTTCGTTATGTGTTGCACTTTTACATAGACAATGAGAAAATCCATCAATGCACACCTGGTCACCGATTGGCTTGTATTCCATATTCACATCAAGTTTTCTCCAAGAGTTACTTCTTAGACTATATATCTCCCACATATAGGGACTGTAATTAATTTCGCCAATAACTATTCCATGGCACATCACTTTATAGTCCCCATTGACACAATCATAACCAAATCCATGATGATCAACCACAACAGCCCAGTTAGGTCCATAGTCAAAAGGGCTAGGAGGTAGAAGCTTAAATTCCCTAGTAGTCGGATTCCACAATATAATATTTTTTTGGCGTGCACAAAGGAGACAAAGAGTTCCGTGAACGCTGCAAGAACCTAAAATATTGAAACCAGAATCATACTCTGGATTATCCCAATACATCGGATCAAACTTGATACTTGGCCAATCTAATTTGACCATATTCTCAAACCTCTCACCAGAATCAGAATACAGCTCAAAAGTTTCTTCACGAAAATCATCACTATCTTGAGGTTCAATTTTTTTATGTAAAAGGAGAGATGTATCATCGTAATAAGAATTATCGTTTGTTAAGAAACTATTGCGGTATAGGGTCATGAAATGCGGGTTATCAATCAGAAAAGACCAAGATTTACGAACACATCCAAATCGTTTCAAAGATTTAATAGGCAATTTTGAGAGAATAGAGAAAAACAGATCGTCAGGTATATGAGATTGATTTCTTACCTTAATCTTATTATTTGTCGAGACCACCGGAACACATCTCTCCATATTGCAATCTGAATTTGAAGCCGCGAGCAAGATGCTGAATATGAGATTTTTTGTTTAGTTTTTAAAGAAGTTAGAAATGTGATTTTGTTATGAAACTATTAGAATAAGAACAAGAATAAAGAGAAACATAGAGAATAGAGAGAGAAGAAAGAGGATTATATTATTCTCTTGTGATATACAATATGTTACATGTGATCTCTATTTATAGAGAAGTATAAATATATGACTTAAGAGTTAAGTATTTAAGGGATAAGTACATAAAGGTGTGACTTAAGAGTTAAGCAAAGGTGTCACTTAATAGATAAGCACAAGGATTGTGGACATCCACTTATAATATTCATAACACTCCCCCTTGGATGTTCATCGAGGATATGCCTCATTAAAACCTTGATAGAGAAAAACCAAATGCGAGGATATGCCTCATTAAAAGCTTAATAGGATATGCCTCATTGAATGTCACTGAAACCTTACTGAACCTAATGTAACTTCAATAGTTAGCAATTTCTTCTCGTAGACAGAAGAGCTAGAATTGAACTGGAGTCATCAAACGCTACCTCGACAAATCGATTGGGGATGGGAATCGAAATATATGACATAGGATCTTTATAAAGAGAGTTTGAATATGGAAGTATATGGATTGGTATGGATTGGGGACTAGCGCGATATTCAAGAAATGCCAAACCAAACCAAATATCTCCCAAAAGTGTGCTCTGTGGTGTGCGCTCCTGTTGTTTTTTTTCCAAAACGTGATGTTGCCGTTTTATATCCCTCCATCAATTGCAACTCACATTTCTTTTGTGTATCTTTCGGGTCAGCCATTCACTCCATTCCATTGACCCATCACTTAACACTAAAGCCCATTTTCTTTTTGTATTTTCCTTTCACGTGCACTACACCATCCTTTTGGTGACCAAAATTATTTTATTCAAGTAAGTGTAGCATTTATTCCATTGACCAATTTAATTTTCTCATCCAAAGACAAATATCTTGTTCACTTCTCATTCTATTTGGCCATAAAAGCATGTCACTAATTGACGAAAAATAATAATAAAATACTATTTGACTCAATAAATTAAAAAATTACTCTAAACTAAGTACTAAATTAATAAAACTGAATTAAAATGACTCTAAAAGTAGTGTATGATTGACTGTCATCAACCACCTCCAACATTTGCAAAAGATTGTTGCATGAAGACATTACGATTACAGAAGATAGAGAGTTGAGTGTAGATTGAAAGAAGAATATGGATTGAGTGCACAACGAATGGAACAAATTGACTAGGGAGAAGAGGTCTGAAATGGGGAATCCTTCATTATTTGTTTCTTTTTTCTTTCTCTCTTCCCGTGATTAGGCTGGTTTCAGTGTAACATAGGATGTTTCTTTTTGTTTCAATAGATTTTGAAGAGTGTTTCCTTTTACCGAGTGGCAAACAAGCCAATACCTTTTCCGAATCTTATTGTTCTAAGCCTCGTTCAAATAAACCAAGTGAGCAAAAAGATTTTGAGGAAAATAAGCCGGTCATCCAACAACTTGTAATCCACCCCCTCTACTCTCAGAGATCTATTTCCTTTATTCATAATTGGTAAACTATTTCTGGTTAGCCAAAGGGTAGTATAAACCAATTGCAATTTATTTAATATATTTATCCTTTGTATAAAAAAATAATTAAATAAATAAATACAATGTCAGTATCTGCATGTTCTGTGGTCGTGCTCTATTGTATTTATTGGTTTTCTTATACAAAGGATAAAAATAATAGAGCTATTGCATGTCCTTTGTAAATAATGTTTTAATTAAGAAGACTGCGATTAATAAAGTCTAAAAAATATTGGTTTTTCTTTTGTTAATGACTGTGGGTTTGTTAAGTTTAGAATTAAAGAAACAATCCATTTTCTTCCAATGCATTCTCCATCACTTATAGACTAATAAATGCGGTATCAAATTGAAGTCCAAATCAACATATGTTTTTGCAGCCAGCAGCGGTTTAAGCTCAGCGTATCGGAGGCACCGCCAGAGACAATGGAACATTTTCAGCGTTACTGTGAAGAGAATGGTATGAAATTACTTCCAACATCAACATCTTCACTTTTAAATCCTATAACTGCCCATTATAACCATGTGAAACTTGTGATCACATTGTAGAATATTCTCATTTCTTATTCATTGCCAAAGGCACTCCAGTCTTTCGAACTAAATTGTTGGTTTCATAACTCTAATTTCTAGCTGGTAAGTTTTTCCTTATCCTTTTTTATATTTAATAGTTTATTTAAACATTTACAATTTTTGAATTGTTTTGATTTTTGTAAACCTAGTGAATACTTCAAATCCTTTTATTTAAAAAATCTAGATCTGTGACGGTTCCATCATAGAAGATTGTATGCTTGTATTGTAATCATTTGTTCATTTTTGTAGCTTTTAAGAAAAATATGCATATGACTATTAATTTGTGTGACAGAATCTGTTAGTTAGGTGCCATGTATAGTCTTACTGCATGTTTGGAACAGCTTCTGTGTTCAATTTCTCGCGTCCCAAAACATGTACAACGTGAAATTTGAGAAGCTACAAAATGTAACAGTGGCCTAAACGCGAGTTTGCTTTAATTTCAACGTGAAACAAACATCCACTTAGTCTAAAATTTATCTCCTAATGTTCCTGGGTCTTCCTATTTTTATATTATTATTATTATTATTATTATTATTATTGGTCCCTTATTTGAATGTTATTAGACTAATACCCAAGAGGATGTGATGATTCTTGATAGGAATGTTAAATTTTTCTCTTGTTTAAGCATATTAGTTGCGTGTAAGTTTTAAGGTTAGCATGATTTAAGTTGCAGAGTTAATGTTAATGCTCAATTTAACTTTCTTTTGTTCTTCACATTATGAAGATACGAGAGTATCTAGGTCTACAAGATTTATGAATCCGATGAAAAGGAACCCCAGTTAGAAAAACTGGACAGACCAAATATAGCTAACCAAAGAAAAGAACACCTCGGAGTCATATGTCTATGAGACAAGAGTAATGTACATACATGTTAAAGATTTTGTTTGGTTTTTATTTTCTATATGTTCAGGGAACTAAATTTATTTTCATGAAACGGGTATATTGTTATCACAAATCTCTGCTAGTGCCAATCACTTTCGCAGAGGCATGCAACAATGTTTGTTTAGTAAATCTTGTTAAGAGCTTGTTTTCTACGATATGCAAAAATGTATTTTATGTTATGGCTTGTATTGTCGCACTTTTAATGTGAGATTAATGAATTTTATATTGTAATGTAATTGTTACTTCGTTTAGTCAAATATTAGTCTAACGACTATTTTCAAGCTTTACTTTTATTTTATTTAGTTATTGAATTATGTGATATTTTGCCATACTTTGATTAGTATATTTTCTTACGATAGCTATTAGACCAATATGATGCTATAATGTTCGGTTAGGTATTGATCGATAACCTGAATATAATGCTTGATGGTCGTATTAATAGCATTTCAATATCTTCTTAAACAATTTACTGCGGATTTTTCTACGAAATAATATAATTTCCTGCAATTTATTTTATTGATCATAACTTCATCGGGAGTTTCCTGCGAAATTACCAGCGGTATGTTTGCAGGAAACGTCGCAGGCAGCAAAATTAATCTCAACCTTGACCAAAGGTTTCCTGCGGATTTATTTAACTTTTTCCGTCGAAGTATTCGGAGGTAAGTTTCCTGCGGTTTCAAAAATCCTCATAAAACAATTACCCACGAAGGTATTTGCTGGAAACCAAAATCCTAGGCAAAATCCGCAGGAAATGGGTCTCCTGCGGAAATCTTATCGAATTCCGCAGGTAATTCCGCAGGAAACGCGAAGATTTCAATAGCAACCAAGAATCTTAAACTGAGTGCAAAGCACAAATCTGAAATTGAATGACTATAAAAATAGAAATCTTGTTTATTCAAATGCAATTAGTCTTTGCGTGTGGGCTGGGGAAACTGTTGTGATATTATGGCACTAACCACCGTTATATTTTTCATGTTTTTACTTTCAATTACTTTCTTTTTTTTTGAAAACTCGGTATCCGATTCAATTCAAGAATCGACTAATCCGAAGAGACCAATTCCACCGCTCACTTGTGGGGGACCTGTTTAAAGCCAGAGCAAGCTCTATATGGACTTAGCCCACCAAAATTGGCACCAGGAATCGAACCTGAGACCTTTCGAGGAGCAAACTGTAAGATCCCAAGCCAACCACTAGTCCAACCCCAAATGGGTTTTTTTACTTTCAATTACTATTCACTAATCTTCATTCTTATTCAATTGTAATCACCCTGTCATGTTAGATATTAGTCTTAGAGGGCTTGACAGATGCCAAATCTGTGCACCTGAGAGCTGCTACTGTCACACCACGCCGGATGGGGGCTACAAATGCAACGTCCATACTTCATTTCCATCGCAGCAAAGTTGTGTTGATATTGGTGAAGCACTATTATTTCTTTAATGCGTTAAATTGGGTTCCTTATTTGAGATGGGGACGTATGGAGTATTGAATTTGCTTTTGATTCCAAACGTGTTGTTGATCACTTCCACGTAAACAAGTGAGATATTGTTACCGAATACAGCGATATAATTCATGATTATTGACCTATCTAATTTTATTCTCATTTCGAAAACTGAATTTGCTTATCTTTTAGCCAGAGAAGCCACATCTTTAACATGCATTCAACATATTATCATGAATGAAATGTTTTAAATTTTTTTATCAATTGCACAAGTATTTTTGTTATCTTTTTTTCTTTCTTTCTTCCTATTATCAAATTTTAAGCAGTGATCAATATAATAAGTTAAAGTATCTGTTTTTTCAATATAAAGAACACAATACCTGTTACATGTCAATTCAGGTTAGATTTACGGAACGATTGGCAGTGCCATTCTCTGCGGTGCCATCTTCTTAATTGGCAACAAATATTCCACTACATGTAGTACTCCTTCATATTTTACTCCGAACAAGGCTTTCCGGTAATTTGACACAAAGCAAAACTGATATAGGATTGAGAGTTCAGTCCGTAAATGATTTGAAAATTGAGTTTTGAATCGATCTCACATTAGACAAGAAACATTCAAAAGATATAGGTGATACTGATAACTGTGGTTATATATAGTAAACATTAACAAAATGAACTGAATTTTGTATTGCTAATTTTAATGTCCAAAATTTAAATGTGATTTCCCTATTCTAATAGTAAAAATAACATTTGTTAGCCTATTGACTGAGCTGAACTGAAATAATATTTAAACCATAAATCTGCTCATTGGAGTTCAAAACTTCAAACAATTCCATTTGACTTCCTGTTATGTTGATAATAAATAAAGAGCACCTTGATTTGAAAAGAGATATAGATGATCTCTCTCATGTACAACTAAACATACACGATCTTCACCCAAAGTATGAGATATGAATTTGGATTCTAGGGATGATTCATGTAAAACTCAGTTCTCATTAGCATAGACTAACCATTTTAGAATAAACTCTTGTGCTAAGGGAATATAATTGTGTATATATATATAGAGAGAGAGAGAGAGTGTGTTAAAGTAGAGAGAAGATATTATTTTTGAATATGATAGATCCATCATTTATTAGACCCTTGGTCATAGTATATAGGCATGAGCCATTACAATAGATAAAATACTCTAGTACTAGAAACGGTCTTTTACCTCTAAGAGTCTCAATAACCTCGTAAAAGACATAACAAAGTGGAAATTATACTATTAGAATGCAAATTATGTAATCTTCTAATAACCTCTAAGAGAATCAATAACTTCCTTATGAATTACTATCTTATAAGAAAGTCTATCTATTTCAACACCAAGGTCTTCAATTATCATCCTTCCTTCCTCCTCCAATAGGATACTTAAGGCAAGGTATAGGTCCTACAATGAAGGTTTTAGTCCATGATTCTTGTACACTCAATTCACCTAAAATTAAAATGTGAAATATAGTTGTCTCTGTGTAATATAGGACCAAAGCAATAGACCTATTTAAAAGCACCAAGTGTCTCCACCAAAGAAAAATCAAAACTATTATCCGTGTCTGAAGGTATGGATGTTGTGATGGATACATCATTGCTCCAGTCAAATGACGACAAATATGCATCATTGTGTATTTCATTTTTACACAACCAGTGAGAGAGTCCATCCATATACAATTGTTCAATATCATTCATAGGCTCATGATGCATTTCAACATCAAGTTTTCTCCAAGAGTTTATAATCGTAGGCTTCTTATATTATATATGTCCCATTTCACTTTACCACCGTCAAGGTCAAGGTGCATCATCATTTTATAATGTCTTTGACACACTCATAACCAAATGCATGAAGATAAACCCAAAAATAAGGTCAGGGAGGAATGAGCTTAAATTCCTCAGTAGATGGATTCCACAATATAATATTCTCTTGTATTTTTCAAAAGTATCTTTTATATAACTTTGTAAAAGTTTCTTGTAATGCTAGTTATCTTAAATTGTTGTGAATGAGATTTTCAAGTTAAAATCTTAAAATCAATTCCCATTTCAGTAGAAAGGATTTTAAATTATTATCTCAATATTGGAATGTTTCACTGCAAGTTGAGATTATAGCAAGAATTAGATATGAGAATGAACAAGGTTATACTCAAAAGTAAATCAAATTATTATAGTAGAAATATACATGTCACGAATAATCATGAAATAAAAAAAAAACAGCATATATTTAGCATTTAGCAACATGTCATATTTACACGGCTTAAATATTGCACTCATCCCTGCAAATATGGCCCGTTTAAGTTTTGGTCCCTGTAAAAAAAAATAATAATAATTTTGATCCCTGCAAAAAAAAATTTTTTAAAATAGTCCCTGACCTCATTTTTGTGATGATTTGCATACGTGGCACATGATGACTGGACCCATTTTGTAGTTTTTGGTCCCTGCAAAATATTTTGTTTTTTAAACAGGTCCCTGCAAAAAATTTTGTTTCCAGGAGGGACTATTTTAAAAAACAAAAAATTTTGCAAGGACCAAAAACAATTTTTTTTTTTTTACAGGGACTCAAACCTAAGTGAGGCATATTTGCAGGGACTAAAACCATATTTTAGCCTATTTATAATATAAATTACATAATATCTTTGCTCACACATAACTTTATAGTTTAGCTGCTGGATATCGGGAAGACTTTTAAAAGAAAAAAACTCAAAAATATATATATTTTGTCGATTAAACTGTTCTGGAATTAAAAATGAAGCATGCAATTTTTTTTTGCAAGAATGAAGCATACAATTTATTAAAAAAAGTAAACCACATGTTGTATAATTTTTTCCATTCACAATAGAGCCCTATGTATCCTTAAACAAAATAACAATATAAACAAAAATTCAATCTTTTTCTAAAACTTTTATTTCGAGGATGTGATGTATTTCTTCCAATTTTTTCCTAATAACAACATGATTGTTGCAAAAACCATTAACATTAAATCTTACACTAAGGTTTTGGTTAACATCAACGGTATTAACATAGTCCGGCAAACAGGGCCTGCTGTAATGAAGGATGAGATGCTAGTTAGGCACACATTAAATTAAGAAAATTTACACGGTAAATGGATGTTGAGCTTGATTGGAGCTAAGAGTTATCTTGATTCTGCCGTCTGGTGAAATCACATTTCTCCACCAGGCATCAAAATCACTACAACTCTTGGTCCCCATGCTCAACGTCCCTTTAAAGTGTTAATTTTGGTGATTTAAGGCATGCCAAACAAGCAACCCATCCTTCCTTATAGTTAGGCACGTTTGGCAAACTACATTAACAATAACAATGTTAACCGGAACCTTAACAAGAGTATTAGAGGGTTGAGTTCAGTGTTGGTAAGTTTATGCAGTTTGCGTAGACATTTGTTGATGTTTCCACGGTAGAACATGTTTGTGAGGCCATTGAGATGTTGAAGATAAAGAACTTCCTAAATTCAAACTTCTAAAGCTAGTAGATTGCAACCTCGAGAACAAGGTTGTTGGTAAGGGGCGCGTATTGTTAGATATAGAATAAAGGGTAGTTAGGGAAGCTAGCTAATTGATTGTTTAGAGAGTATCATGTATGAATACAATAATAGATGAATATAGGAGGTGGATTATTGAATATTGTGAGATTTGGGGAATAGAGCAGTGGCGTTATGTAAAAGGGAAACCATGGAAAAGAAAAGAGAAAAGAGAGAATTGTGTGTCAGTGTTGGGTCGGTAACAAAAATAGTGAATGTATTTTTGTACATTTTTTTCTTCATATTATACCCTCATTTTAATCCACTAATAATTTTCTATTTTATTCACACACTTTATCTATCCAATAAATTTAATATGTAACAAACAATTGTTTGTTACTACTCTCTTTCTTCAACAAATTCCTATTTTTTGCGCGCTTTATATTTTTCTCATAACAAACAATTTTCAATTTACTTGTGCATATCTCATTAATTATTTTAATTTTTAAGTCTATATCAAAATTATTCCGACTTTACATTAATCAAAAGCTTAGAAAAAATTAACTTTCCTCCAACGAGTCTTCCACTCTTTCTTCCTTTTGAGCGTTCATGAAGTCTTTTATTTTTTTCTCTCAGATTTGTTCTTTTACTTTGCACTTGAAATTTTTAACAAGTACTACTCATCTTATTTATAGAATTTTAACTCTTCATGAAACCATTATCATAGGTAACAAAATTTTGTTTAAATTTGAAGATAACAAGAAACAAATTTTGTTTTAAAATAAAACAAACTGTTTAAAAAAACAAATTTTCTCCAAATATATAGCATTAATTAGTTTTATTGAAAAATATAAGAGTAATTAGCAAATGGTATAATTGACAAATCGTCCCCTTAAAATACCAAAACCACAGTTAAATAGGAACAAAAAATTCACCCTAAAAAAACACTTAAAAAGAAACGGAGGGTGTACAAGAAACTTCCCCTTTCACCACAATATTTGATAATGTCTTGTTTCCCCCTCCCACTCACTCTCTTCTAAACTTCAAAGTTCTTGTAATATCAAGTATCTATGTCAATATCCAACATCACTATCAATTACAAGTTATTGAAATTTTACCGATTACCAAACAACAAATGTGGAATAGTTCCGAATGAAAGCACAATCATCCCCCTAGCCAGCTTAAACAAAATGAAACTACTAATAACCTACTACACCAACTTAAAACGAGATGAAAATATTCTAATAGATTAGCAATGCCAGACTAATAAGCTTTTTGAGTGGGAATTTAATTTTCGGAGAGCTGCTCCAGCTTTTAGAGAGTCTGGACTCTTCTCAAGGTGAATGTATTCTCTTCACAGTTATTTCAAAAAAGGATTTCAACTTGACATGATCTTTTTCTAAGAGCATTATCGTTGATCTTGATGTTATTGTGTTTTTATAATGAGCTTGTAGAGTTAATTTGTCACCTTTGTTGTTAGATGTCCTTTTTTAGGTTGTACCATGTGTATTCTACAAGAAACACTCTTTGTATAATATTCCAACACAATATATTCATTAGTTTCTACTAGACAAATATATTGACTAGCCTAATACTCTACCTCTGGTAAGATTGATTTTGCTAAATAGTGATATCTAATTAATGATACGATATATTAATCTAATGGATGTTAATTGTTGTTTATGTGGTTCCGGTGAATGACTTGTTAAATATCTCACCGTAGAATTCACCTTTTTAAAAATCTTATTTAAAATAGAAATTGTTTTAAATTCTCAAAAATCATATGAAAAAAATATATATTTAAAATTTATTTGGACTAAGTTTTTTACGAGTTGGTGCATATATTATGCATTGTCTAAACCAACTAGCTACGTTTTATGCCAAGCCTCATGCTATTAATCAAAATTTTAGATGGGTTGATTCAATTATGCATATATTTTCTCTCTTAACAAGGACTGATGATGGACTCATGGACAGATATAGAAAAAGGAAGAGACGAATATGAATTAAAAAAGTAAACTTTCATTTCATTGAATTGAAGAAACATAAAATTACATGGCAAAATAATAGAAATATTCCATGAAATTTCCCTAAAAAATCTTCTTCACCTATGCTTCCTCTCTCTGGTATCGACCGACTCATACCTCGACCGTCTCCTTTTGAAATGTCGATCTTCGTCGTCGCTGCCTTCGTAATAACCGTTTGATGTTGCAGGAGAAGGAGGAGAAGAAGAAGTATCGTTCTTTCTCTTTTTAGTAATTGCAGCTTCCTCTTCGGATGGGAAGCTCATGCGAGAGAAGATGCTGCTTTTCTGCTTCCGGTCTACTGCTGCTGGTTCAGATGATTTTTTTAATGAGGAGGATTCTGATCGGTGGTGGTGGTGGTAGTCGCGATCGGATTTGTGTTTGTGTGGACGTGGTGGCTCTTCTTCTTGATGACGGTGGTGTTGTTGATGATAACCATTTGATGACGGCGTGTTTGACTTCTGCACACAGAAAGCAACTTTAAAATCACCAAGTGGACAATTTAGATATTTTATTGAACATGACTAGTTTTTACAATTTGTGCCATGTGTTTTTATTTTATTTTTCAACACAAATTCGCTTGGTTTCATTATTAGTATCATTTTGACTTTAAAAAACCATGGTAGACCAAAACATTAATTAATCACATCATTGTCACACGAAAACAAAAAAAAAACTCACTGGTTGCTACATTTGGTTTTACTTAATTTAACCGTTAACAAGTGATAGGTGTTCAGCGTATTTGAGTATTGGGCCAAGCCGCAAACGTCACACATCCAACCTCATATACACTAAAATTTGAAGGGAGAAAACTAATGATGGAAATTAGTTAAGTTGAGTGTGAGAAACGAAAAACCTCGTGTAATTAGATGATATATGGAAGTACACTTAGATCAAAAGGGGGGAATGATGGTGGAATGAAAAAATGTAATATGACATTGAGACTTTGGTGTTGTTTGGATTAGGCTAATTTTAAGCTAATGCAAAACAGCTTATGTATATAAATAAGCTTTTATTTATGTATTATTCATAAGTATGTAAATATAGTTTATGCAAAAACAATTTATGAAGATACAATTTTCATTAGTGACGACTTAAGAATAATGCATTTTTTTTAAAAAAAATAATACATAAAAGTTTATTTATTTGCATAAGTTGTTTTCCATAAACTCAAAATAAGTCTAATCTGAACAGGCCTTTTGTAGTTTTGTGGGTGCAAAACAGAGGCTGGGCACAAGCTTACACCATGGAATAAAGGAATGTAAGATGACGTAGGGAGCCTGAATGTAAATGCAAGGGACAAAGAAAACTCGGGCTAGGAGATTTGAATGAGAACAAAGAGTTTGAAAGTTTTTACAATTTGAAAAAGATGAAAGGTGGTCCACCTTTAGACAAAGCCCTTTGGATTTTTTTAAAAATCACCAGTTAATACCCCTTTTCTCCAATCAATAGTAATCATAATTAACTTCTGAAATAACTTCTCTTTTAAAAATAAAAAAAGACATTCTATACTAACATTAATAGACCATTTGTTATCCATCGAAAGCATAGTACTGACCATGGCAACACCAGATTTGCAGCATAAAAAGAATTTAAACCTAGGAATCCACTTGCATGACAAGTAAAATCAAGTTATCCAAAATCTAGAAGTTTAAAACTTGAACCAATTTATTCCCCCCACCCACATCAGTGAAAATTGATTACCATCTGGACCATGTACAGAAAGACAAACCATGATCTTCGATGAATCAATTAAAACTTTAACGGTTAACCCAATTACAACGCAAAGACAAAATGCTTCAAATCATGCCCATAAACCATGGTTAGAATAAATGGTCACGAGAGAGATTTTGAAACGGCGAATCAAGATTTTATAACAGCACTGCACCATTATCATATTCAGCAATGCTGTTATGCAATATTTCATCATCAACGTTTTCTTTTACCCACTTTTAACCATTAGTTGCTGTTGACCATAAAATAGGTGAGACATGCCGGAATAGCTCCCTCAACCATTTCGCAAACAACCACACAATATAACTTGATAGATAAATACTATTATCAACAAATGAAACCAAGAGAAATAACTTCCAAAGACTACAATAATTAAATCCAAAAAAATAACAAATGGGATTATCTACTATAATGATGTTCTTTTGCATGCTTGAGGTTTCTGGACAAACGTTTGGTAGAAAACCCACAGAAATTAATAAGCGCATAAGCTGAAAATTAAAACAATAGAAAGTACATACTGTTTTTGGTTTCGACGAAGAAACATCTCCAACACTACTCACATCTCTACCAAATTCTCGATCTTTGGATAAGTCCCTGTTCCATGAAAGAATTAAACTCATTAAGCAATAAGACAAACTTAGATGAGTCTCAAGCACTCCATATTTCACATGCAAAAAGAATAATGATAACATCTATCATCCTTATACAATATGTTACTCTGTCAAATCAAAAAAGTTGTAAACTAAATTCACTATGTAAGTAGTTAATGAAATGGAAAAATGTCTTGTGTAAAGCAGTGCGTTGCAATTATTTTATGAAAATCCACAACATATTCTTCTTTATCAAGAGAGGAAAATGGAATAAACAAAGATTTGTTGTAGAATAATTTCCACACTAAATCCCAATACACTACTGCTGGGGAAAAAAAGTAGGAGAATCATACAAAAAGGAAAGGATGCCAAAGGCAGATGATAATGTCTTAAATGTTGCTATTTTACAACGGTGCAGATATTTGACTTGCAAGTTAAAACTCTATCAAACTTCTTAAACATGCATATAAGAACAAAACAAAGCCACCCAAGAAAAGTTCCATTGGTACCTTTCAACCCGTCTCTCATTTTCCTGCTTCCTCTTCAGAATAGCATTTCGAGCTTCAAACTCCCCTCTATTCTTATTCGTAACAGGCTCTCTATTCATATTCATAACAGGAGGTGGGACATTCATTCCTATATTGAACTCAGCAAAATCCCTGAACACAGTCATATTTATTATATTAGAAAATAGCATTGTAGAGAATATCAATTCTATAGAGCCAGACAAACATGTAACCACATTCACTATCGGTGTACACTTTACAATCCCTTCCTCAGCATTCAACAAGGCATACCCCGAACATTTTGTGTGTGTGTGTGTCTGTGTCAGTGTCAGTGTCAGAGAGAGAGAGAGAGAGGGAGAGAGCAGGGAGAAGGGGATGCAATAGCAGGGGAAAGGCTGACGTCATACCTATGAGGTGGATGAACAGGCATCACGTAACCATGCATGCCAAATGGGTCTTGAGGCAGACCACCTGCAAATGGCATGTCAAAGGGGCCTAGACCATAACCTATCATTGGCATTGGAGCAGCATATGGTCCCATAAATCCATCCATACAAGGTTGCATGCCATTCCAGTATGAATTATAGCTAAGAGGCGGTAGGCCTATCGGAATCGGTGGCATCATATAGTTCTCACATTGTAAATCTACATGATAAATAAAGATTGTTCAATGTTATTACTTGACTAAAAACCAATGTATTGCCGGGTTCACTAAATGTTCCAGCACTATGTAAAGCAGAACTAGAAAAAACAGCAGATTTACCATTTGCAGGCATACGGACTTTCTTCTTTTTATTCTTCTTCTTCCCTGCAAAGTTAATAAATAAAATGACAATGCCCTCAACAGAAAATCCACAAAGAACGCATAGTTATATACACATTTACATTACCTCCGTCGGTGGGGACCAACTTTTGCTGCACTTCCTCCTCAACCAGTTTAGCACTCCCTTGGGAGGCTGGTTCCTTCACACTCATAGACTCATGAGTAGCTTCAGATACAACTGCAGCTCTAGGGATCTTTACTTGCTCTGATACCTGCTGTGTAGCAGAGACCTCCTTTTTCTCAGCAGCTATTTCCTGTATATTTGTCATCCCTTCATTAACTTGTGAAACCTTTGGTTCTCCCTTGGAGGTAGCAGATGAAGTTGGAGATGGTATCTTGGGCTGTGGGCAACGAGAAGACTGCATATCTGGAAAATAAAATCAAACAAAAAAAAATTATCTTGACAAACCGATAGCCAATAATAGTGCAAGTAAGATCCAAATCATGATTGTTTCAATCACCTTGAACTTGATAATTGCTCCCTGCATTTTCAGTACTGCTATTGCCGGACTCCAATATGCGATTGATAGCATCTCTAAGCGTCTTATTTGGTAAAAGATCATCTGCAAGAATATTTGTTGCAAGACATACGCATGCAGACTTGGACATAATATACTCCCTAATACCTGAAAAGAGTTTTAAGAATGATTCAGTATAAAATAAAAATTATAAACAGTATATAGTTCGGGAAAAAGTTGCCGAGAAGCAAAACATCTAAAATGTTCAATACTTGCATAATGAAAAGGACAAACTTTAAAGACAAGCAACTTAAATTCTGAAATATTTATTACAGAAGCATAAAAACTTACATTTGTCACAGAAGCTTTTAAAACAACACTTGCTTGTCAATACAGCATCTTTCATGACATTATTGCACAAGGGGCAGTGGAGCTCAGGTGGTAGATCACCAACTGAACGTGTAGATGACAACCCTTCCATTTCTTTATCAAATGCAGCCCTGTTTGCAAGGAAAACATGAAACTCAATTTCATGTCATCATATAACAGAAAAGACAAGAATCAAGATGTACTCACTCATTTGGCTTCAAAACAGCTACTGAGCCATTTTGTAGAGCATAGGAACCTTGTGGATTTACCATCAGCATAGATCTAGGAATACCAGTAGGTTGCCTGACTTTTTTGATGTCAAAAGTGGAATCACCATTTGTAGGGCAATGCTGAATGAAATGTCCTTAACAAATGTAACAAGAGACAAGTTAGCCAAATTAACTGACACAGGTAACCAGCATTTTGTAAACAGAATGGGTTATAAAGTTGAGAAATATGAACATACCAGACACCTTGCATCTGTGACATACATAGCCTTCTGGAGGTGTTTTCTGCTCCAACCCTGCCAGATCCCAGCAAGTATATAGGCATCAGTTTATTAACTGTTACTATTTGTATTAAAAAAAAATAAAAAAAATCACCCATAGATGTATAAGATATATATAGAGATAGAGAAAGAAAATCACCAAAACCACGTCCACCCCCAATCCTTCCACCACTCGCACCCCTTCGAAAACCTCTACCAGCGCCAAAGTCTGAACCTTGTCTGCATACAGGAAAAAGGTGTCAACATAGAACATCAAAAAGCCCAGAACTCAAAGGCTTTAATGGAAAGAAAATCATATTTGACGTGTGGAATTCAATCTTTGTTGGGAATGAGGTTTTCTTAGACAACTATATTTGGATTTGATAAAATAAACGAAATCAGAGTAGAATGTTATCAGTTACCATTGTTTGGATAAAACTCATTTTGTTGCATCAAATGCCTCTTATACCCACCCCCGCAGTAAAAAAAAAAAGTATATTCATAAAATAAATATGATTTGTAACTCCAGTTGATGGGCGAAATGGAATGAGTCAAGAATGAATTTATAATGATTACATTTAGTTAACATCTCAAAACAATGTAAAGAATATTTTTCTCCATTGCATTAACATCCGAACATATTTTATAGTAGTTTTATCCCATCCCATCGTTTTGACTTCATGAATTTCACCCATATTAGATATCCACACATAGCATTAGTTTGGTAAGAAGACAATAATTTGAATTTGAATTTTTTTCTTTATGCATCTATTGATTATACTTGTAATTCATTCTATGCACCAAACAAAACACCAGGAAAAGGAGGATAATCTACTCACTGTTGCCAATCCAGTGCAGGAGTATCAATCAAGGCCTTAATCTTACTGTCTTCGTCAGCTTTACTAGTTAGAGGAGCATCTGGAATCATGGTGCTTGATTGAACAGGCAGTTGATCAGGTATTGAATATAAATCATTGCCAAATTCATCCCAATCCAAATTTTCAGGCTGTTCAATGGTCCAAAGTTATCAATTTATTAGGAAATGAATATGAATTGTTTATAAAAAAAATGAAATGAAAAAAGAGACTTACATATTGCATGGAAGATGTATAATTTGCCAGTAAGGTACTGTTCTCAGGTTCAGTTTCCACAACCTTATTTTCAACCTCTTGTCTGCAAATAGCAAAATACAGTTACAACTCAAGAACACACAACATACTTTATTTCACAAATGAACAATACAATATGACAAATTGATGACTGCCTATTTACAGTTACATACACAATGCATGATCATTGGTAAACAAATCAAACAAGAGTAATAAGATTAAAGGTTTGAGAAAGTACTTTTTTTCAGTAACAATTGGTAAACATGGCCGTCCTGGAACCCGTCGAATTAACACCGACGTATTTTTAGGAATCAACATTTCTTCATCATGATATTCTGAAATTCCAAAAGACAAAGCCAACTATAAAACACTGTAAATGTGCTGTTTCATGAAGCCTAATATAACCACTATGATACTACAAATTACGCAGCAAAGTTAGGTGCTTCTAATGCACAACTACATTGCAGCCTAACTAGATCTTCCCAGGTCAATTTTGATGCCTTAATTGTAATTGTTTTCTTTCTATTTCTATTATAAGTGAACTCAAATTAAACCTGTTTCAGTTAATGATAGATAGGACTAGTAAAAACTTGTACTTGGCACAAGAAAAGACTGCAACTTTTATAGTCTAAAGTGTACTTATTGAAAAAGGGAATGCTGATGAAGACCCTTCCATCACCATATGATTTGAAAATTTTAATTAGGTTGAACTACCATCAACCATGAAATACATATGCATGAATACGATATTGCAAAGACGAACACTAGTACACCCCTTCAACAAAAGAACACTCAGAACATTTCTATAGCACAGACACCTCTAATCAAAGGAACATTTCTATAGCACAGACACCTCCAATCAAAGGTGACAGTGTCCGCTACACTATCTGACACCAATTACATTCGATTAATTCATTTTCTCAAAAAATATTGGTCTGCGTGACCGGTGTCCGTGCTTCTCAACTTAAAACTCAGTTTACAATCAAGCATCAGATATAAACCCTAATCGAGATTATTAACCTTTCAAACAACTAATGCTGTCGAGGTGTGACTGTCATGTTCGTGTGCCCATGTCAGTGCTTCATAACTTGAAACTCAGTTTACAAACTAACCTAACTACAGGTGATGAGGTTGTGTCCGTGTGCCCATGTCGGTGATTCATAACTTAAAACTCAGTTTACAAATTAAGCATCAAATATAAACCCTAATCAAGAAAATCAATAAATCCTAGTAACCATAACGATGAAAACAGTTAAATTAAAATCGAGAATAAGAACCGACCTTCATTGGTCTGCGCGTTGGTGACCAGAAGGTCAAAATCAGTGCCCCTTCCTAAATGCTTGGATACAAATATACTTTGTTTCAATGTAGCAACAGATATGAAAGGACCATCCATTGGAATTGAATTATAATCTTTAGCACTCTTAAATTTATAATACACCGCCATGGTAGAATACTCTATTGAATTAACACAAAAACAATAATCAATAAATCTCTTCAAAATTGAAAAAAAAAGAATTACAAAAATATTAATTAATAATAGTGAAAATCAGAACAAATCAATCAGTACAATATATCAAATCTCTTTCTTTCTACTTTTGTTCTTTTTTTTCTTTCTATCTAGGTCACGATCGAATAAATCGAACCATGACAACAATGAAAATAAATCTAAAATTCTTCAAGAACGATAAGAAACGGAGTCTTGAATGATCTTGATAGGATCAACAGCAATGGAATCCAAATCCAGCAAAGTGAAACCCTACCGAATCAGAAACCGCGAGAAGCAACAGCAACGGTTAGGGTTTGGCGATGAAATCGAATCTTCGTGCCTTCGATGACGGAATCGGAGAAAACCCCTCTAATCGACAACGGAAGCTTGAAACGTGAATCGCGAATAATCGCTTTTTCTTCTTTCTTGTGGCGATAGCTTTATTATCAGAAGCGATTATTTGAATAATCGCAAAGAGGGAATGAGAATGATTTGTGTGGGTAGGATGGGATATATATATATATATATATATATATATATATATATATATATATATATATATATATATATATAT
>Ga0228711_1000998_pt1 | contig 39464 bp, 24 predicted proteins | sample MedpolnodulmetaG_2_FD_177996 | JGI IMG/M metagenome (GOLD analysis project Ga0228711, IMG submission 177996) | Root nodule microbial communities from Medicago polymorpha collected in Santa Monica, California, United States - brown nodules | ecosystem: Host-associated > Plants > Roots > Nodule...
AGATGATGATTTGCTAAAGGTTGGCATGAAACCAGATTAATGCAGCATGATTATGGTTTAAGCCATGAAAATAAAAGGTGATCTTCATAGAGTTGTATTTTAAAACAGCATTAAACCCTTGAATATAAATATTTGCTTCTCTTCCTTCTTGATGTATGCAAAATTAATTAAAAAACATGAGTTCAAATCTATGATGCATGGACACGATACAAATATCGGATACGACACATAACTCGTATGCAATACTGCGATATGCCATTTCTTAAAAATCTAGGATATGATATGTTAAAAATGCGTGTATTAAAAAATATAAAAAAACATTAATAATAAATATAAAGTGAAGAAGAGTACAAGAATTAAAAAATGCACACCATTTTGAATCAAATATTCTAAAAGTTTCATATAAATTTTTTAAAAGTTTTTTTTAGGGTATATATGGCAAAGCACAATGCTTAGGCCTACAAAAAATAAAAAACATTGTGGCAAAGAAAAAGAACTCACCTGGCAAGGATTATTTTGAATGCGTTTCTGTTCTGAACCAATTTTTGTTCCTCCAATCACAACTTGAGCACCAATGGTAGGATGATACTTGAGCAGTTTAGTGGCTTCTGCAGCAACTTGACGTGCAAGCTCTCGAGTTGGGCATACAACAAGAACAAGAATTGGTGTTTGATTTTGACCAGGATCACTTGGTGGAGACTTCACAACAACTTCAATTGATGGAAGCTGAATAATAAAAATACTTCAAAAATAAGTTCAAACTACTAATCTTCAATCTCACAACATGAGCAATAGAACAGTCAATTAGCTTCTACATCAAAGATTTGTGCTGTTACAAATTATAATGAAACTAAAATAGTCTTCTTTTCTGTTCTTTTGTAAGTCATGCCTGATTATTAATATTCTAAACAGCTTTGAGACAATTTTTGATCAACATGGAACACCCTTTAGTACTATCACTGCAAACGAGTAAAAGAAAAAGGGGTCCTAACGGCTTATAGAAGCTTCCATATGTGTAAAACAAAAAACAATAAAAAAAGAGAGAAACAGAAATTCCACTTTGCATAATAACATATCAAACAAAGAAAACCAATGAGTTAAGTAAAGAGATCCAATTAAGTAGATTGTTTGTTCCAAAGGTAGCTTTGGTATTTACTCTACCTTACTTTAATTGACGCTCGCAAAAGAAATATTATGAAGAAAAGTGCTATAATGATGATTGACAGATAAACCATTAACTACTAATGCACCCAAACAAAAACAAATAAAGAGACGTACCAAATAGGCTACTGTTTTTCCCGTGCCTGTTTTAGCTTTGGCCAGGACATCCTTACCTAGAAATTTTAATTGGAGTAAGTGCAATGCAACATCATAAATAAACTCAAGATATATGAGATGACATCTCTTAATCTCTAACAAAGTTGAAGAACACAACCTCAAAAAAATGATACTTCTACTATGATTTATTTTCTTAAGATTATTCCATGTCCTCAATGGCCAAGAAAAAGCACAAACCTTCTAGAATTACTGGAAGTGTTGCCTCCTGCACAATAGTCATTTTCTCATATCCCACATCCTTGACTCCTTTTAATGACAGTGGGGAGACTGAACACTCGTCGAATCTGTGGCATCATCTCTCAAATCAGACACACAGAATGCAAGAGCAATATATATAATGCAGTAAACTAGGATAAGATGGGTCGAAAGCATGTATAAGCATAAGGCTCACATTTCCCTCTATTAGTTGTATGGCTATGCTAAAAGTCGCATAAAACCCCAGACGAATTTCCAAATTTAAGCCAGTAAGAAAGCCTACATTATCCTAACCATACAAGACCTTAATCAATTATATATGCAAAGAATATAATGCTTCTTTACAAATTCTTCCCTCGAAAAAAGTTAAAGTCTAAGAGTCTACTTGAATTGGCTTATTTGAGTATTTTTTTTTTTACCAATGCTTATTTGAGATTCTACTTGCATAAGTTTTGCGACTGTTTGAGAGAACTTATGAAAACAGCTTATGACATTTATAATATGCTGTTTTCAGCTTATTTTCATAAGTTCTCCAATATAGTTAATGTAAACAGCTTGTAGGTTATACGAAAACAATTTAATCTTTTGCTATAGAATAGCTTATAGATAAGCGCTTATCATGATAAACGCTTATGCTATAAGCTGCAAATAAGCTGTTCGTCAAAACATGACCTAATTACCTAAGAATAAGCCACTTATATCATGTTTGTGTGAGAGAAAAAAAAAACAAGTATTCCACTCCACAAGCTCATATTCTCAATATTGCTCATATCAAAGACAAAGTTCCAAAATCATTTGAACAAAGGACACATTAGCCTAAAACATACAATATCAAAAAACCAAACACAATCACACATAAAGCAACAAACTTTAAGGAAAATAAAATAAACCCAGAAATAAATTAGACACCTTAATCATTCATGAAAACAAACAAGATACAATAACACATAAATCAACAAGCTTTAAGGAAAATAAACAAAACCCATTAGCAAAAAAAACCTAAATTTATTTATGAAAACAAACACATACCTTGAATCACTTAAAAAAGAAGCAGTTACACCAACCTTTCCAGAAGCAACATCACCACCACCAGCAACCGTCAAATTTTCTGCTGCTGCGTCTGCTATCACTTCATTATCATTACTCAATTGAACCTTTCCTTTTGATTTCTTATTAGGTTTTTCCATTCTCAAATCATCATCACCTTTTCTTTTCTTCTCGGCAGCCGCACTCTGGACAGCAGCAGGGTTCATGGTCTCGGCTGCGGAGGACTGCATTGTAGATACCGGCTGCGGCGGACTAGTAAACAGAGGACTCAATTTGTGTTCTTTTCAAATGATCTAAATACTTGTTTATTAGTTATCAACTATAAACTCACCCGTTATAAACTAGCTTATCTATTATTAATCGATTTTTACTAAACAAAGTCCGAGTCTTATAAAATTATCCTTCAGAAAGTTTTGGTTTAAGTAAACATATATTAGTGGATTTTTACACAATCATGTTTAGAATATTATAAAAATTTCTTGTAAAAAAATTAGAATTTTTGCAACATAAAATGCATTAAATACAAATATTTTAAACGCAAAAAATTTAAAATAAAAATAACGAAAATTTGGACTTAGAGAAACTTTCCAAAACATTTTAACTTCTCTATTGGCAAACTAAAAGTTTAGAAATGCTTTGAAGATGCTTATTATTATTGAAAAACAAAAATTGTATAATAATAATAGTCGTAAAATTCTCTACATTATAAATAATAATAGTCGTAAAATTATTAAAAATATTTGATTTTACAGTTAATAGGTTTTTAACCCTCTGCCATTTGGGCAAATTTTGGTTTACAACCCATAAACAAAAAACTTGGAGATTCCCACTTGAAACATCAAGATTCTTTGGTTTACACTCCATCTGACTAGTTTAATGACGATGTGGCACGCTGAGGTGTTATTTTTTAGTTTTGATTTATTACAAGTGGCATATATCCTCAAAAACCATCAAAGTTGGTTTTAAACCTTTCATTTAACATAAATCCTAAATCAGAGAGGAGAAGATGAGTAAATCGAAGAAGGGAGAGGAAGCAACTTCTGGTGTTGAAATCGAACAACAATCATCAATCTCAGCCATTTCTTTCGTGTTTACATTTACAGTAAAAGTAGCAATTTCTGGGCGAAATCGCGAATTCAAATTAGGGTTATCTAGGTTTTACGAATCTAGGAACAAAGGAAGAAAGAGAAGCTTGTCTGAGTTCTGAAGCAAACGAAAGGAAGAATATGAAGCTTGTGATAAGTTCTTTTGTTCTATTTGGATTACTAACTTGTGCCATTAGTGCACATGATATCATTCTCCTTAAAAAAAATCTTAAATATGTTTAACCGGCTAATCCTTTGTGTTGGTTTTGAAACAACTATCCTTTAATTGAAAAAAATCATACAAAGTAGGCTAAAGTCATATAAACTATACCATAGATTTCCTTTTTTCAAAGCTGGGACAGTTGCAACATAGTGTGATTCATATTACAAATTCATCTGACACTGACGTTTTGCATTTCGTTGTTAAATGATAATTCATCTAGAACTACAAAGACACAAAATTGGCAATACAATAAGTGAAATTTAGAAGTTTCAAGTCTTAAAATCAAATCATAAGGGACCATTTTTAACTCAATAATATTTTTCTCCCACAAAACTGAGTTGTCAAAATTGAATGGAATGGACAAATAACCTATTTGGAACGTAAACCAGCGACATTTTGAAGACCCATCTTGCGAAGGACAAGCCCAGAAACAGCTGGAGGAGTATCAAGTCCCATGCATCGACTGAACTCGTTTGCAAGCTCCACTAATTTCTTCTTATCTTTCCCAATTTTCTTGTTAGAATTGTAGTAACCAAGCCATGCCTGATATGCTTTTGCTTTACTCTCTATCTCCACATTGGATAGAGCCCTTTCCACCTGTTAACAATTCAAAATGTTAGTGTTAGTTTGGAATCAATGAGTTTGACGAAACCACGGCGGCAATGCCACGATATGATTCTGCCAAATCATTAGAAGAAATCAAGGATTGACTCCCTTGTATATCCAAGTAAATACCTTTTTCTTAGTGTCGGGATCAACCGAAGGTACTGGAGCTTTCTCAATAGGTAAATCTTTTGTGGAATCTAAAAAAAACTCTTCCCACGGAGCTAGTAGCAGTATGCCCTTCCCTTCTTTTCCTTTTCGCCCTGTTCTACCTAGTCGATGTATATACTGTTGTTTATCAGCCGGAAGGCCAACCTGTACATTGGACAAATGGAGGAAACATGAAAATTAAAAGCATTAAATAATTTAAATTCTATCAAATCATAACCAAAAGGCCTGCACTTTTAGCAAATGGATGTATTGAGTTCCTTTCGAACATGCAATGAACAGGACATAAGTCTGTGTAATCCACTATGTGATGGGCACGGGCATGCTGATAATATAATAGAAGTGAAACAAGGAATCCACATATTTTACCTGTACAACAAGAGAAACATCGGGATAATCAACTCCACGTGCAGATACATCTGAAGTAACCAGGATGAGCCTCTTTGACTTCCGGAATTCGTCAGAAACTCTAGTTCTATAACTCTGATTCTTTCTTGAATGGATTTCTCTCACATTCAAATTCAACTTCCCAAGGAGATTAGCAACAAGGCTTGTGACCATAGCAGTTGTGCAGAAAACAAGAACCTGACAAACCAATAGCTACATTAGACATACTCCAAAAACAAGTGAAACATGATTGAAAAAATAAAACTGTTGACAAATCACAGTTTATAATAGCAAGCAAATTACTGATCCAAAATATATATATTTTAAATTTCATTACCATGTTATGTGTCTCATAGTGAAGGACAAAGAAAAAACTAACAGACAGTTGTTTGCAGATTAGAAAGCAAACCTTATAGTCAACATCATCAGCAATGTGCTCCTTCAGAATAACAGAGAGTAAAGAGAAATGTTTGTCTAGTGGGGCTATTAAATGCATCTGGCGGACCTGAAATAATCCAAAGCCTCATAAATAAAGATCATAAAAAGATTTTATATGCTGGCTTAGTGTATATGTGCATACATTTCCTCAAACATGTATATGCACTGTTAATTAAGATACATATACAATTTGAATTTGAATTATTTTCTGCTATGGACACCATCCGGTCACTATTATAAGCAAAAAATTACATTTTAGATTCATTCAATTAATGATGTATATGGTATTTATTATAGACCACATACATCATTTAATGAATGAATATATTTTTGTTTATAATAATGACCGGAGGGCGTTATATCTTTATAGATTAGGTTTGTTGATTCTTATCTCAATACTTAAGGGATTTAATGTTAATTACTTGGTTATAAATAACAGGGCTGACAATAATTTCTCTCAAGCAATTCAAATCAATTCATTCAAGTACAATTAAGTTTCTAATTAGTTATTAGCATGAAATTATTAACGATTACCTGTGAATGTGTCTCCTCAGTACCCTCCTGAACTGTGTTAATAAATTCAAAATCCTTTTTCAAAGCAACATTACAGACTTGATGCACCTTCACAACAGTAATCATACAAGAATAAGTCCGATACACATTTTTATAAAGCATGAATCACCAAAACTAAAAAGGAAAAGGAAAAAAAGAAACAAAGACAAACCGCGTCCGGAATGGTTGCAGAAAACATAAGTGTTTGTCGTTGTTTAGGGACTGAAGCGATTATTTTCTCAATATCTTTGCGAAATCCCATGTCTAGTAACTGATCAGCTTCATCAAGCACCAAGGCCTTCACCCCCATAAGCTTAGATGCAAAACCAGCAGTATTAGCAATATGATCTTTAAGCCTTCCAGGAGTAGCAATAAGGATCTGTACAAAAAGCAAACAAATAAAGTTAAATCTGGAAAACTTATTTGGTCTAAGATGATGATTTGCTAAAGGTTGGCATGAAACCAGATTAATGCAGCATGATTATGGTTTAAGCCATGAAAATAAAAGGCGATCTTCAGAGTTGTATTTTAAAACAGCATTAAACCCTTGAATATAATAATTTGCTTCTCTTCCTCTTTTTTTTTTGACGCATGCATGTATGCATAATTAATTTAAAAATGTTAGTTCTGATCTATAACGCACCGATACAATACGAGCATCGGATAAGTAACTATCCGATACGGAGATACATCATTTCTTAAAAAATATAGAAAATGATGCGTTAAGAATGAGCATATAAAAAAGATATAAAACATTAATAACTAATATAAAGAAATGGGAAAAAAATCTAAATTTAAAAATGTACACCATTTTGAATCAAATATTTTAAAAGGTTTGTTGGGGTATATATGGCAAAGCACAAGGCTTAGGCCTACAAAAAATAAAATTTTTGTGGCAAAGATAAAGAACTCACCTGGCAAGGATTTTTTTGAATGCGTTTCTGTTCTGAACTAAGACTTGTTCCTCCAATCACAACTTGAGCACCAATGGTGGGATGATACTTAAGCAGTTTAGTGGCTTCTGCAGCAGCTTGACATGCAAGCTCTCGAGTTGGGCATACAACAAGAACAAGAATTGGTGTTTGATTTTGACCACGATTATTTGGTGGAGACTTCACAACAACTTCTATTGATGGAAGCTGAATAATAAAAATACTTCAAAAATAAGTACAAACTACTAATCTTCACTCTTACTACATGAGCAATAGAACAATCAATTAGTTTATACATCAATCATTTGTGTTGTTATATTGAAACTAAAATAGTCTTCTTTTCTGTTTTTTTGTAAGTCGTGCCTGATTATTTTACATTGAAACTGTTTAGGATATTCTAAACAGTTTTGAGATGATTTGTGATCAACATGGAACTTCCTTTAGTACTTTCACCGCGAACAAGTAAAACAAAAAGGGGTCCTAACGGCTCATAGCAGCCTCCATATGTGTAAAACAAAAAATAATAAAAAATAGAGAAACAGAAATTATGTATGTCATAATAAAGTATCAAACAAAGAAGACCAATGAGTTAAGTAGAGAGATCCAATTAAGTAGATTGTTTATTCCAAAGGTAGCTTTGGGGTTTGCTTTACCTTAATTTAATTGACGCTCGCAAAAGAAATATTATGAAGAAAAGTGCTATAATGATGATTGACAGATAAACCATAAACTACTAATGCGCTCAAACAAAAACAAATAAAATGACGTACCAAAAAGGCCACTGTTTTTCCCGTGCCGGTTTTAGCCTTGGCCAGGACATCCTTACCTAGAAATGTTAATTGGAGTAAGTGCGCCATCATAAATAAACTCAACATATATGATATGACATCTCTTAATTTCTAACAAAGTTGAAGAATACAACCACAAAAAAATGACACCACAACTATGATTTATTTTCTTAAGATTATTCCACGTCCTCAATGGCCAAGAAAAAGAACAAACCTTTTAGAATTACTGGAAGTGTTGCTTCCTGCACAATAGTCATTTTCTCATATCCCGCATCCTTGACTCCTTTTAATGACAGTGGGGAGACTGAACACTTGTCAAATCTGTGGCATCATCTCTCAAATCAGACACACATAACACAAGAGCGGTATAGATAATGCAGTAAACTAGGATAAGAAGAGTCGCAGGCATGTATAAGCATACGGCTCACATTTCCCACTATATTAGTTGTATGACTATCCTCAAAGGTTGCACAAAACCCCACACCAATTTCCAAAGCATACATTATCCTAACCATACAAGACCTTAATAAATTCTTCCCCCGAAAAAAGTTAAAGTCTAAGGGTCTGTTTGGATTGGCTTATTTGAGTTTTTTTATTTTATTTTAACCAAGGCTTATTTGACATTCTACTAGCATAAGTTTTGCGACTGTTTGAGAGAACTTATGAAAACAGCTTATAACATTTAGCATATGCTGTTTTCAGCTCATTTTAATAAGTTCTCCAATATAGCTAATGAAAACAGCTTATAGCTTATACCAAAACATTTAACTTTATTTAATCTTTTGCTATAGAAATAGCTTATACATAAGCACTTATCATGATAAACGCTTATGATATAAGCTGCAAATAAGCTGTTCATCAAGACATGGCCTGATTACCTAAGAATAGGCCACTTATAACTCTTATAACATGTTTGTGTGAGAAGGAAAGAAAAAAAAACAAGTATCCCATTCCACGTGCTCATATTCTCAATATTGCTCATATCAAAGACACAATTCCAAAATCATTGGAACAAAGGACACATTAGCCTAAAACATACAGTATAATAAAAAAACACACAATCACACACAAAGCAACAAACTTTAAGGAAAATAAACTAAACCCATAAATAAAAAAACCTAAGTTTATGAAAAGAAACAGAAAAACAGAGACATACCTTGAATCACTTAAATAAGAAGCAGTTACACCAGCAATTCCAGAACCAACTTTCAAATTTCCTACTTCTGCTGCTATCACTTCATTACCATTACTCAATTGAACCTTTCCTTTTGATTTCTTATTAGGTTTTTCCATTCTCAAATCATCATCATCACTTTTTCTTTTCTTCCCCAATGAAGGAGAAGAAGAAGAAGTGTTAACGTTATTCTTCTTCTTCCGTGACCTGGACCTACCGTGCTTCTCGGCAGCCGCACTCTGGACAGCAGCAGGGCTCATGGTCTCGGCTGCGGCGGACTGCACTTGTAGATACCGGCTGGCGGTATAGTAAACAGAGGACTCAATTTCCTCTCTTATACCTAACTAACTTTTTTTACACACCCCCATAAAAGTATCAAATTAGATTTTTGCCCCATAAAAAAATTACACATTTTAGGTTTAGGTTTGTTCCACAACATTTTTGAGCTTATTTGCTCATATGCGAGTAAAAGGTCCATTTTGTAAAATGACATATTTTAGGGTCTGTTTGATGAAACATTTTAGGGTATGGTACAAAAAGCTTTGTTTAATAACCTTCACTTTTTCATGAGCTTATAAAAGCTTATTTTTACTAGCTAATGATGTTTTTTTTGTCAAATTAATCTAAATTGATTATGACTCATATTTCTTTTTCTCAAATTTACTATTGTAATATCAATACAAAATTAATATTAATTAAATATAATATTTTTATGTTATTTCATATTAATAAACTAGTTCAACCACTAATTTTATCAAACACTACAAAATCAATCAACTAACTTATTTGCTATCAACTACAGACTATCTTATTAACCTTTTTTGAAGAAACCAAAAACGAAATATTTTATTTAGACTCAATCAAGCATAAGATGTGCCTAATAGGGATCAAAGCCAATATCAACATACAAAAACGAAAAACGATCCAAAGCCAAACAATTAACATATTTTTTTTTTTTAAAGAAAAAAAAAACTGGTTTGTAAGTCTTAAGCAACCACCAAGTATGTAGTTTGATACTATCAAGTAGTTGCTCTAGCGAAATTTGTTTGTTGCAAAAAATCCGAATATTGTATTCTTTCCATTCATATCCTAACTTACTATCTATCAAGTATAAACTCATTCAGTGCAAAATAGCTTATTTGTTATTAGGTTTTTTTTACCAAACAAAGCATCTATTTTACAAACTTATCCTTCATGAAGTTTTAGTTTTGTTGTTTAACAAACATATATTATTGAAATTTGTTGCAATCATGTTTAGAATATCATAGAAAATTCTTCTAAAAAACTTAGAATTTTCACAACAAAAAATGTATTAAATATAAAAAATTTAAACGTCAAAATTTTAAAATTAAAGTAACGAAAATCTAGAATTAGAGAAACTTTTAAATTCTTTTACATTAACAATCAACCGTAGTTGTAAAATCATTAAAAATATTTGATTTTTATCATAACTACTTATAAAACAAATTATGGTCGTCAACATCTTCTGATATTCATCAACATAAGGTAAACGTTGATAGGTCCTTTAATACTACAACCAACATTATTTCATTTGATGGATCAATCATAAATCATCAACGTTAGACGGTAAAAACTTCTTATTCAAAAAAAAGCTTCTTATTCTTCCCTAAAAAAAAAGCTTCTTATTCAAAATACTTGAGCTAGTTTCAGTTGGAAAAGTGATTTTCTCGTGTGCAATTTTCACATAAGAGAGTAAAGTACAATCATTCACAAAAAAAAAAAATCTTTTCCACAAGTTTTTTATTTTTATATTTTTTTTTTTGGTACAAATTTATTTTTTTATTTTTACTTAAAATGGAAATGGAATGAACCGATGAAGCCCGGATACGGAGTACGGGTACGCGGATACGCAAAAGTTTTAAAATTAGGATACAATACGGTTAAGATACGTTAACAAAATATTTATACTAAAATTTATATGCATATAAAATACTTAAAAAAACACTGACTACTCTTCAATACTGTATAACTGTAAAAGACACAATTTACAAAAAATAATACATGTGATCAAAATAAAAAATGTAAAGTTTTCATATAAATCACATTCTATTTTCATTCATATGTTAAATTATCTCCTCTCTCGTTACTTTCATCAACCAAAAACATATTTTTTAATTGGTTATCGAAAAACAATTATAGTGATTCATATCTTAAATTGAATCATATACATCTGCATTGAATTTTCACAATACAATCTCATTTTTTTACACTTCATGTTTTTCCAGGATACGTCTCTGTGAAGTATCTTATAAGTATTTGTGTGTATCTGTCGAGTATCTTATAAGTATCCGATAAAATATATATTTAAAATTAAAATAATTAATTCTGATACTTCGTGGGTACGTATCCAAGAATATCCACGGAATATCGGTATCCAATACATGTACGCCTTCATTTTAGAGTATCCAAGCTTTATAGGAATGAACCCAAGTTAACCAACCAAGCAGACCCCACCAAAATAGCAAAATATCACCATACAAAAAAATTGACAAAATGAAAATATCTCACATTTGTGTTGTATGAAATGAAACAAGTATCTTAAACCCTAATCACTTCTCCAAAAACCTCTTTCTTGAGGTGAAGTGAAACACTTTCATTTCTCTTATCTTTTACACAGTCACAGTAACTTCTACTTCTATACTCAAATGACAAAGCTATTCTTATCACAACTTCGTCTTCTTCAATTCCACCCAATGAAACTCCACTCTCTCTCCCTCTTCAAACTCTCTCACATCCCTCTCCGCAACGCTCCCTTTCATCCTCGCTCTTTTTCTGTCCGTCCTGACAGAATTAGGGCTTCTAAAAGCCTCGTCGACGACGAGGCTGAGCTTAGTAATTGGGTTGATGATTTGCGTACTGGACGTGCCGAGACATTGAAACCTGCCCAGAGGGTAGATTCCAGAGAACCCGCTGTCAGAGACGGCGGGTTCCGGAAGAGTAGTGTTACTAGAGATGGTTCTTCATTGAGGCAGAGAAGAGGTGGTGGTGATTTTAAGAAGGGGAAACCTAATTTGAATGCAAAAGGAAGGTTTGGATTGAGTAGTGATAGTGATAATGATGAAGTTGTTGAAAGAGGGAAGTTTAAGGGTGGTGGTGGTTCTGGAAGTATTGGTGAGTTTCTTAGTGAAGATGATGTTGATGAAGAAGAGACTAGTGATGAGGATATTGATGATGAGGATGAGGAGATAGTTAAGAAGAGTAGAAGTGTTTTGTTTGGTAAACAAAATGGGGTTTCAACTACTACTAGACCTGCTTCATCCGGTGGAAGTGATTCTTATTTAAGTGATTCCAGGTGTGTATGTGTGTTTGTTTTCATAAATCAAGTTTTTTTATTTATGGGTTTAGCTTATCTGCTTTAAAGTTTGTTGATTTATGTTTGATTGTATATTCTAGGCTAATTGGTATTGAATTATGTTATTGGGTGTGTGCGTGTGTATGTGTGTGTTTCTTTCCTTAAATTATGTTTCTTTTTAATGGGTCTAGCTTATTTGCCTTAAAGTTTGTTGCTTTATCTGTGATTGTATATTCTAGGTTAATTAATATTGAATTATGTTATTCGGTAGAACAAACAGAAATAAAGGAATGTGATGGTGCTCCTTTTTAGGATTCAACAATGATTCTGGAACCGTGTTTTAGATAAGATCAATATTGAGAACATGAGTTTGTGGGACACTTGTTTTTTCTACACACGTAAGTGGATTTTTCTAGGTAATTAGGCTTCAATGTTGTTGATGGCGGACCATGGTGGAAGGCCAAAAATCTGACATACCGGCTGACATATTTTGCTGTGGTGCCACCATCCTCCACAAATTTTTCGTATTGGTTTTCCTAAAAACTGCCACCGATATCTGCCATGGCCAATATTTGACAACACTGTTAAGCTTGAACTCTTCTCTTTGGGGAGGGATAAATTAGGGGAGGAATTTTAAAGGAGTACTATATTTTAAAGGAGGATTATGCACGTTTTCTTAATTGCTTGGATTTTGGAAATTGGTGTGGGGTTTTGTGCGATATTTGGGGTGTCATGTAATTGCAGAAGATGATAAGCATATAACTAATGTAGAGAGAAAGCTGATCCCTGTGCATATACATGCTTGCTGTTTAGTACACCTTTAATAAATCTGACATGTACTTGACCTTTCTTATCGTAGTTTGCTGCATTATATTGCTCTTGTATTCTGTCTGTCTGATTTTTGAGATTTGATGCCACAGATTCGATCAGTGTTCGGTTTCTCCCCTGTCATTAAAAGGAGTCAAAGATGCTGGATATGAGAAAATGACTGTTGTACAGGAGGCAACACTTCCAGTAATTCTAAAAGGTTTGTTATTTTTCTTGACCATGGTGCATGTGGAACGATCTTAAGAAAATAAATCATAGCTGTAGTGTCATTTTTGTGTGGCTATGTTCTTTCATTCTGTAAGAGACTATGAGATTTCATATGATACTAATGTATCACATCCAGCTTTTTTCCAATCTCGCTTTTTGGATTTTTTTTCTGTGATTGTAGTTTTTCTTGCTATCATATATAACTATGTAATTAATCAGTTTTCAAAACAACAGGCTATTCTAATTGATAATATTAAGCAAGAAAGTATCATCTTACTAATTTGATTGACATTATTCTCATGTATATCGAGTTTAGTTATGATGGTGCACTTACTCCAATTAACATTTCTAGGTAAGGATGTCCTGGCCAAGGCTAAAACAGGCACGGGAAAAACAGTAGCCTTTTTGGTACGTCTCTTTATTTGTATTTGTTTGAGTGCATTAGTAGTTAATGGCCTCTCTGTCAATTGTCATTAGCACTTGAATTCATATTTTGTTTGTTGTGAGCGAAAATTAAAGTAACATGTAGTAAACGGATAAGCACCTAAGCTGCCCTTGGAATAAGCAATCTACTTAATTGGATATCTTTACTTAATTCCTTGGCCTACATTGTTTGATAATTTATTATGATATATGCAGAATTTCTGTTTCTCTCTTCTTTCAGGCATGGGGGCTGCTATAAGCCATTTGTACCCCCTTTATTTTAAAACAGTTTAGAATATTAATCGGGCATGCTTTAGAAACGAACAAAAAAGAAGTCTATTTGAGTTTCAATATAACAGCACAAATCTTTGATGTGGAAACTAATTTATTGTTTTATTGCTTATGTACTAAGTGATGATTAGTAGTAGTTTGTACTAACTTTTGAAGTATTTTTATTCAGCTTCCATCAATTGAAGTTGTTGTGAAGTCTCCACCAAGTGATCGTGATCAAAGGCGTCCGCCAATTTTTGTTCTTGTCATATGCCCAACTCGAGAGCTTGCATGTCAAGCGGCTGCAGAAGCCACTAAACTGCTCAAGTATCATCCTACCCTTGGTGTTCAAGTTGTGATTGGAGGAACAAGACTTGCATTAGAACAGAAACGAATCCAAGCAAATCCTTGCCAGGTGTGTTCTTTTCCTTTGCCAGCAAAATTTTATTTTCTGTAGGCTGAAGTCTTTTGCACTTCCACATGTGCCCGAAAAAAATCCTTCTGCACTTAGATAAGACAAATAATCAAATAAATGAGAAGATTCCGAATTATTCCTACACTACTAAACTTTCTGACATAAAGATGCGGGATATAATGATTGTTGTTATTGGTGTTATATGTTGCAGCCATCACAGTTGATTGGATACAACAACAACAACAACAACCAACCCTTCCCACCATAATGTTCTACTCATTAATTTCTAGAACGTTATGGTTTGAATATAATGATTGTTGTTATTGGAGTATCATATAACATATCTCTATCAAACTCATTAATCTCTAGATCTTTCTCAATATTTTCTCACTTTCTCTTTTAGTTTTTCTTGGTCTTCCTTTGCCTCTAGTGGTTTGACTACCCTCCATCTGATCTGTCTCTAGTGGTTGGATATAATTTTATTTTTTTTATCAGTCATATCTACAACTTATTTTCATAACCAGTCATAACTCATGTCATTTAACCAATTTTGCATACTTCAAGAAAGAAAAGAAGCACATTTATATATTCAATGGTTAAATACTGTTTTAAAAAATGATTCAGTGAAGATCACCTTTCTAAAGCTGGAAGCGTAGAAGTTGAACCATAATTTCATTTAAAGCTTCTGCCTTTTTATTTTCTAGGCTTAAACCATAATCGTGGTATATTTATCTGGTTTGATGCCTACCTTTTCGAATCATCATCTTATGGCAAACTAGTTTTCCCAGACTTAATTTGTTTGCTTTTTTGTACAGATCCTCGTTGCTACACCTGGAAGGCTTAGAGATCATATTGAAAATACTGCTGGTTTTGCATCTAGGCTTATGGGGGTGAAGGCCTTGGTGCTCGATGAAGCTGATCATTTACTAGACATGGGATTTCGCAAAGATATTGAGAAAATAATTGCTGCAATCCCTAAACAACGACAAACACTTATGTTTTCTGCAACAATTCCAGACGAGGTTTGCTTTCTTTCTTTTTGTCATTTTCCTTTTTAGCGGCGGTGCTTCATGCTTTATAAAATATATGTGTGTTGGGTACTTGGGCTTATTCTTGTATGATTATTGTTGTGAAGGTGCGTCAAGTCTGTCATATTGCTCTGAAAAGGGATTTTGAATATATTAATACAGTTCAGGAGGGCTCTGAGGATACACATTCACAGGTAATCGTTACGATTTCATGCTAATAACTCATTAGATACTTAGATGTGTATATGCATGTGAGAGGTAATGCATGCACAAATGCACTAGCCATCATATAATATTTTTTTAATCTTTATTTATGGGGGGTTTTGGATCATTTCAGGTCCGTCAAATGCATTTAGTTGCACCGTTAGACAAGCATTTCCCTTTACTCTATGCTATTCTGAAGGAGCACATTGCAGATGATGTTGACTATAAGGTTTGCTTTCTAATCTGCAACCAACACTATTTTAGGTCTTTCTTTGTCCTTTTGCTATGAGACACATGAGATGGTAACAAACTAAAAAAAAAACAGTTTCAAATATAAGCGAAGATTCTTTTTTCAGGTTCATTAATAACTGACATATCTGGTCTATAGTATAAACCAGATACATCAATTATTCAATGAATCTGTTAAAGAAATCTTTGTTTATATTTGAGACCAGAGGGAGTATCGTATTTTGGATCAATATTTTGCTTTAGATTATAAACCGTGATTTGACAACACAGTTTTACTTTGACCATAATGTTTACATGGTTTTGGAGGATATGTAACGTAGCTATTGGTTTATCAGGTTCTTGTTTTCTGCACAACTGCTATGGTCACAAGACTTGTTGCTAATCTTCTCGGGGAGTTGAACTTGAATGTGAGAGAAATCCATTCAAGAAAGCCTCAGAGTTATAGAACCAGAGTTTCCGATGAATTCCGGAAGTCAAAGGGTCTCATCCTGGTTACTTCTGATGTATCTGCACGTGGAGTTGATTATCCGGATGTTACTCTTGTTGTACAGGTAATATATTTGGAACTCCTTCCTTGTTTCACTTTTGCTAGGGATCTGATGACATGGTCACAGTCATCACTGCGACTATATTATCATCCTGCTTCCCTCCATCCCTGAATGGATTACATGGATTTATGTCCTGTTCGATGCATGTTCAAGTGGACACTCGATAAATACATTTGATAAACGTGCAAGCTTTTGGTTATGGTTTGATCAAATGTTAATTATTTAATGCTTTTGTTAATTTTGAATTGTCATCTTAACACCGATACTTCCGATCGCACACGTGTCCGGTGTTCAATTTATTCATTTCCCCAAATTATTACTTGTTTCAATATGTCAAAGTCATTGTGTTGTCTGCTGTACTAGTTTGTGTTTCATTGATTGTCATGTTTCCTCCATTTGTCCAATGAACAGGTTGGCCTTCCAGCTGATAAACAACAGTATATACATCGACTAGGTAGAACGGGGCGAAAAGGAAAAGAAGGGCAGGGCATACTGCTACTAGCTCCTTGGGAAGAGTACTTTTTAGCTACAGCAAAAGATTTGCCTATTGTGAAAGCTCCAGTACCGTTAGTTGATCCTGACACAAAGAAAAAGGTATTTACTCAGATATATAAAGGAGACTATTCTTGATATAATGAAAAATGTCTGTGTGCCACCGTAAAGTCAAAATAGCGGTGAATTTGGCAGTGTCCTGTCCTAATTTTGGTAAAAACTACGCTTTCGAGCTTCAATAAAATCACAGTGTCAGTATGCTTTCGTCAAATTCATTATGATTCCAAACATGCCTTAACATTTTGAATCGTTAACAGGTGGAAAGGGCTCTATCGAATGTGGAGATGAAGAATAAAGAAGCAGCATATCAGGCATGGCTTGGTTACTACAATTCTAACAAGAAAGTTGGGAAAGATAAGTATAGGTTAGTGGAGCTTGCAAATGAGTTTAGTCGATGCATGGGGCTTGATAACCCTCCAGCTATTCCTAAACTTGTCCTTGGCAAGATGGGTCTTAAAAATGTCCCTGGATTACGTTCCAAATAGGTTATGTATTCATTTCATTCAATTTCTGACAAGTCAGTCTTGTGTAAGAGAGAAATATTCTTAAGTTGAAATGCCCCATTATAAGTTGATCTTAAGACTTGGAACTTCTAAATTTCAATTACTATGTCGTATCTTTTGTAGTTCTAGATGAATATCATTTAACAACATATAATGCAGCAAGGAAACGTCTGTGCGATGAATTTGTTGTGTGAATCTTTGTTGCAACGGTCAAAAACATACATTCAATCATAAAGTTTATGAATTAATCATGCCTTGTACGGAACACGGGTCCTCTCCCGTGACTAGAGGGTCTAGTGGAATCTCAACCACTGATTTGGCTTAATCTAGTCACGTTAATAATATCATAAAATTAAATAATTGAATGGTGGAAATTTTAAATGGACATCCTCCAGTAAAAAACTCAGGAAGAAAACATGGCATTAGTGACCTCTACATATTGATAAAAGGATCTTCCATTTTTTGTTGTTCAGGAAAAATGACAAGGTATGTTAAGTTTCTTGCCTTGGTCATTCGATTGTTTTTATTTTTAAAGGTTAACTAGTGTTAATTACTTACCTAACCATATAAGAAAAATACAAATGAAATAAATTATAAATATAATTTTACAATTCCTTTATTTAAGATTAACTTATATCATTCTGATTATCAAACAATGGATTGAGATAAAATGTGACAGTATATTTTATCCTAGCCCCCAAATTGGCTTTTAGGGGTTCCCTTTCAAAGAACTGGATGAAATTATTTGTGGTAGCGTGAATGCTCCTCAAGCATAAGATTTCCTCTATCAATCATGGAGATACAAATATTATTGTATTGTTGGTTGATATTGTCATAGCTAAAAATTCCATTTAGAGGGGAACTATCATCTCCATCATCTAGTATAAATTTTATTTTATTGGTTTGAAATACAAGATAGTTAGGTTTTCTGGTGTCAACCTAATTGGAATGAAAAATCTCACATGATGATTTATAAATTAGTTTCGCTTCAAAAAAAGTTTGGAATGATTTCCAAAATGGATTTGGCCAATAATGTATACTCATAGTTTAACATATATAGAGAAAAAATATAAGTATTTGAGAAAAAATAACTACTAATTAATTCCAATTTACAAAAAATAAATTGTTGAAAGACAACTTATTTTATGTCCGAAATTATTTAATTGATTTCAATGAAAATTGTTTGAACAATAAAAGAAAGAACACAATCCAAATAATGACAACTAGGTATAAATATGACCACTCTTGCTAACAAATGATCAACCCATATTGCCTTGTCTCATAAATCTGACCTTAAAACATGATTTAGATTGAAGTCTCTACATCTATTAAAGATGTGACCTAAAATTGGTATTGACACAATCTCTCTATAGAAAATCAATCAAGGCTAATTTGGTAACTTTAAAAGGGACAAAATCAGCCTTAAAATTAGTTTATCCACCCATCACTTTATCTTCAACGTTGTTTAGTTTTATGTAACAAAGTTCTTCTTCCATTTTGCTAAATGTGTCAAGAATGCCATAACATCAGCAGGGTCACGCAGAGAATATGAAGCATATGTCTTCTTAGCAATTGAAGAGACAACAATTGGAAAACCTCCTCCAATTTGTCTTAAAATCTGCATGCATTACATCCTCATCAACTTCAACTTAACCTTGAGATATTGAACAATTCTTGTTTTGATTGTATAAATGTTTAACATGGATTACAAAATACTCCCTCTAATCTAAAATAATTGTTAAAAAAATATTCTTTTTGAAACAACATTTATATTTTTTATTTCTTTAACAAGTGTCACAATCAGTAGTTAGCATGCCTTATTTTAAAATAGATGGAGTAGTTAATAAATAAATGTCGTAAGAAATTATTATTCCTTAAAATCAACATCTCTTCAAAATGAGTTTTCTATTTTAACTAAACATACCTTAAAAGCATCTTCATCTGTTCTATCATCTCCAATGTATATTGGTAGAACATCATCAAAGGTGTCATATCCAAGAGTGTCAAGAAAATACATTACAGCATCACCTTTATTCCATGCTATATTTGGGCGTATCTCCATAATCTAATATAAAACATTGAACTTATGTTAAGTTTAAGAATCCAACTACTAATTTTTACTACTAAAAAAAAAAGTTAAAATAACGAGATAAATTTAGAGAGGGAAACCATAAAATCTCTCTCAAAATCTATTGCTAATTTAAAGACATAAATTAGAAAGATATTTCATTTTCTCCGTCACTAATTTTATTTTTTCAAGTAATGTTTTTCTAAAAAAAAGAACATAACAATCATCATCTCTTGCTACAATAAACTAAGATAAGCATATATAGCAACAATTAGAAGACTGGATAATTATTGTACCTCTTTCCCTCCTGATATGAGAAAATCAGGGTAACCTTTCATAATAGATTCGACAATTTCTTTGAGAACTTCAACATCCTATAATATAGAGAAGCAACAACATATATAAGAATATGAGTGTATATGGATGTATCTAATTTCTTGAACATAAGATTTGTTAATTTAGAATGAATCTAATTCGTACCTCTTTATTTTTCACACGGCGGTAGTGTACCGTGACACAAAACGTATTATCCTCAATGGTTGAGCCATTTATCACTCTTATGTTATCTTTCAAAATCTTAATTATCTATAAACAACAAATTAATGAAACATTGATGAGTAGAAGAAAATGATATATGTAGAACCAAAAAGTACATAAAGTAGTTTGTTCATTTTAAGAACAAATTAAATGAATACTTACCTCTTGGATTGTTGGCAAAAATTCTTCTGCTGGATGATAAAGTACAACTTCATTACCCTACAAAGGCAAAATACATTATGAAACGTTAATGCATATTCAAGTTATTAAAACCATACTATTAATTCAACTTCTAACTAGATAATGCAAATTTTGATGAACGTATGCTAGATACAACTCATGAAAACCTATAGGGTTGGCCTAGCTAATTAGGTATTCAAGTGAAGATTATGATGTACGAAGATAGTTTTTTTCCCTCCCTTGTTTCTAAAAAATCACAATTATACCTGAAAATATTTTTTCCAGAAGTATTGTTCCGAACGACGGTTAATTAGGACTTAAGCCCATGAGGAGAGACAACTCAAAAGACTGGTTCATTAATCATTAGGTAGAAAAGCATCGTGGCTTAAATAACACATCAAACACTTTTATCTATTCGATGTAGGACTCCTAAAACCAAACCTCTAAGAGAGGTGCTATGCTTATTGTTATGCATGTCTCAAACAAGAATGTTATGATAATAAGAGAAATGTGAATTTCATAAAAAAAATAAAATACAAATATTGTACACACAAATTAGAAAAGAAAAAAAAGGAAAATGCATGTAAACCTTTTCATCGACACCCTTTGTTTGATGCTTCTTATCTTGATACTTGGAAGACCCCAGTGAAGTTGATATGTCCAAGCCATGGCTTCCAGCATAATGAATATTTTTTAATTTCACAAATTCATAAACCTACATATCAAGAGGGAAATTAGTGTCATGTAAATAGAAGGCTTAATTATAACTAAAAATAAACAATGCAAGCATAAGAAAAAAAGGATATCTATATGATTAACTATATTAATTAAGTGAATGTTTTACCTTGTTCCTACTCCTTCCACTAATAATGGCAGTAGGAAAATAACTAGCAACTTCACGCACAGCTACACGCATCTGTAATTTGAAATTCACAGCACATTCACAATTAAGTTTTAGAGCAAATCAATTCAACATGAGAACACAAGGGTGGCTCTGAGGGTGTGTTGTGGCAGCACAAAACTTCATTAATTGGTGGTACCAATTCATTTCTTTTCTTGATATTTTTTATACTAATATTGTTAAACTTTCACCCAAGGTTGTATTAAAATAAAGAATGAATAGTTTTTGCACATCTTTCATGTAAGCTATCTGCATGTCATAATATATAAATATTTTGTTGAAATTTGATTCAAAGTTTGATGTTTGTGTTTCTGTCAAAATTGTTTTGCGATTTGATGTTGTTGGTTGCTTGGTATGATTTGTCCAAAATTGCGTTGGGATTGGGTGAAATTGTGTTGTGATTTTGCCTGCCGGTAGTGGGACTGTGTTCGAAACTGCAAATTGTGGCACGATTCGAAAATTGTGGTGCGATTTGCTACTTGCTAGGAGTCAAGGCACTATATAAGTATTCTTTGACCCATTTGTTGCACGATCTTGAGAATCTCATGTAACCAACGGATGAAACTTAGAGGTTGAGAATTGAGGTCTTTGAGTGAGATTCAGAGGGTCAAGATGAGAATTGAGGTCTCTTGGGAAGGGGTTTGGTGCATTTTGAGGAGATATTCATGACTTGGGGAAGATGGGAAAGACATGAGAGGTTGAGTCTTAATGAGCAACTTGGGTGAATCTTAGGAGATCAAAAGAGGAGATCCTTATGAAATCAAAGTCAAATGGCTGGTTCCTTCTGGGGGGTTAGATTCTAGTGTTAGGAAATAATTTGTAAGCACCTTGGGTAGGGAAATCATTGAGTATCTTGGTCACGGAAAGAGATTCGAGAAAAATGGTAGATATTAGGCGTGCCTTTGGAGCGCTTGTTGAAACTAATTTCTTATAACTCTTTGTAAGAAACTGCTTGAGAATGAAGTGGAGAGATCTATCTCCTCTAGATGAAGGTCATTGTTGGGTTGAAATAGGTAAATAAATTTTTGGCGTGTTGTTCTCTATTCTCTACTCTCTTTATCTTGTTCTTTGTTTCGATTGTGAATTTATATTACACTTGGTTGCTAACTTAGATCTAGATATGTTGTTGTTGCTTGTGATTGTTTTGATTATTGGTTGCAATTGATACTTACCCCACACATATAAGTTTATTGATGTGATTGAGTTCCGAATTCACATCATATGTATATATATGCACGCACACGTGACTGGGTGTGTGGGCACGCTCGTGCGTGAGTGTCTTATAACAATAAATAAGGCATCAAGTTAATATTTTGGACATGACACTCAAAATATCAAGGACAATCTTATAACCATGAACTTGTTAACATTTTTTCATAAAAAAAGACTTTATCTAACATGTATAAATAAAATGGTCTTGCATCATGCATAAATATCGTTTTCACTATTGGATCAATAAATCGTATTATATCTCATTTGATTTAATAGTAAAATTTATTGATTAAATGATAAAAATTAACTTATGCATGATACAAGATTTTTCTCGGTTGTTTACCATATAACTGGCCTAAAAAATACTTAGATATCATAAAATCATCACTAATATTTATTTGCAAAGTACTTACAGCATCACTCATGTAAGCTTTATCAGGATCATCAACAATTTGAGAGAGTGTTCCATCATAATCCAAGAACACAACAATCTTTTTCTCTCTTCCAATGTTCATCACTTTTTCAAAAATTTCCAATGCTGATGGATGGTTTTCCTTTAAGCAAAAGAGTTAATCCATCATGGGATTTTAGATTATAAAAAAGCAAATATTATAAAAGCAATATGAAGAATGAACAATGGTGGATGTTTACATAGGATAGTAGATCATTACTCATGAATGCATTATTAATTATAGTCACAAAATATGCAAAGAAGGTTAAGTACATGTCATAAAGTATATGTAATTGTTGAACTTACTAGCCAAGAATTGTATGAAGACAAAATTGATTCTTCATTGTTATCACCATTCAGATTTGCAGGTAAAAGAGATTTCATGTTTGAGTCTGTTGATTGCACAAATTGAAGTTCTTCTATTGCCTGCATTCAAGTGTTTGTGAATTGTGAGAGAATTAATGATGGACAAAAAGTCATATATATTAATTGTATTATTTCATATCCAAGCAATAGATTTATTATTAAATTGGATAACTATATAAAAAAAATTGTATATAAAAATCCGAATAGTCAAAAAATGTTTTTTTTTCAATTAAAAATAATAATTTTTGGTCATATTTTATAAATGATTTTCCGACCAATTCAACGAGTATACTCCCTTAAGTCTCAAATATAAACAAAAAGAAAGTCAAACATAAAAGATGTATTTATTCAAATTTTTGACTAGATACATTTGTCAAAAAAAATACATAAACTTTGTTTGACATATTTCTTTTTATATTAAGACCAAAGTAATATTAATTAAGTATAAAACTTGACACAGTTTATTGTTCACCAAGTGCAAAGAAACCGAAATTAAAACCACGTGTCACCTTATCTTTTTTCCTTATTTGGAATTCAAAAGTAACCTTATTTTGAATTAATTAGTTTCCTCATGAGCTACAAGAATATTCATTGTACGTCCAAGTTGAGATATTGGATAAAGGTTACACGAGATATATCGAAAAAGAAGAAAATTCAATAATTATATTGTGATTTACTCTATAAACTTAATTTAAGTAGATAATGTTAGTGTGTAAATAACTTAAAAGCCTTCCAAAGGAAAAAAAGAAAAACTAAATGTGGGTGGGATATGTCTCAATTCATAGTCATGTTGATTGTATTCTACTTTTTTTAACATTTGAACGAAACTTTGTAAAAAAAAACATTTAAATGAAACTTATTTTATTATAAAAAACTTTGTTTGACTTTTATGGTATTATGAAATAAAGAAAATTAATTAATATGATTTTATCATATGAATTGAAATAAAAATTTAATGATTTAACATTCTCTAACATTTCTTGTACCTAAGAGCACTTGGATAAAATGTAAGAGATCTCTTTGAGGTTAATTAGAGGTTTTGAATTCGAATTCAGTCACGAAAATACAACAATATTAAATTTATTGAAAAAGAGCTTTGTCACCCAATGCAATCCTATCCTACTCAAAAGATTAGTTTTGCAGTTGCGCGTAGATGATACTCAATATGTGAAAAGAAAGAGAAAAAAACTCTAACATTTCTTTCATTCAAAAATAAAAACATTCAAATACATTTGCAATTGTCAACTAATTATAATTAAGCATTTAATAATTAAATATTTTCTTTATACCAATATATTACATTTATTTTTCGGTACAAGATTAATATATCTTTTTTGACTAAAAATTATTACATATATTATAATTTTATTTTTTTTGAAGAGGCTAAAATGAAATATATTACTCAATCAAATGGTTCCTCCTAGCACAAGGCATACCAGAAAAAGAACAAAGTCACAAACATATTTACAGAGAAAATGGAACCAAAATACAGAACATAAAAAACAGAGAAAGAAGTAGCATTAGCATATGCCCAACATAATGACCAGATTAAGCCACCATCCATGATAGTTGACAGCGAGATTGAGAAGTTTCGCTTAAAAAATGGATCCTCTCATGAAATCCTAGAAAATAAGACTCATTCCCTTTTATCATAAATACAAACGGTACCAATATTTATATTGGTTGTGTTTTTTTCCCCATTCTGTAAAAGAATATTGCTGTTTTTTTTATTATAAAATTTTACGTTTGATGGTGACTAATCTTCTTTAAAGAATTCATTCAGTCACATAAAGCGAGTTCTCTATTTCCAACTAAATTTTCTTCATTTATACAAGAATCCTGACCACTTATTTAAGATGTTCAAATTGTATATCAATTGAACCAATCCATTATGTAATATCGCTTGTGTTTTACTATTTTATATACTAATTACTTAAAAATATTAAACACTCAATGCCAAACAATAATAAAAACTAATGTTGCTTTCATATCACTTTCAAAGATCCATGAATGGATTCACATTTTTTACACAAACATTTGTTCATGTCTACTTAAATATGTTTTTGTTTCACATTTTGTAATCTTTTGTTAGCTCGCGGCTTTCGTTTGTTAGAGATGTTTGAGGAGTTCTCAAAAATTGTTATATATTGTGAAGAGCTAATCCCTTCTATCAATCAATAGACACAAACGTTTGTAATCCAAAAAACCTATTAATAGACACAAACCTAGTTTTTCCCACATTAATTAACTAATATTCAAACACATTTTGATGTATTATAAATTATTTTTTAGGTCTGGGTGGGTACCTTTTTTCTATTGATATACGATTTTGATAATAAATTATTTTGATGTCTTTAGATATATTATATATTATCATAGGTAAGACCTTTTTTCTTCTTATTATTTGAACATTTCATGGTGCTTCTATAATTGAATTCCTACATGGAAGTGAAAGTTTAACACACATATAAAGCTCATACTATAATATATCTCGCGGTGATGAAGCTGTTTTTTTAATTAACAATAAAAACTTGAGAGGAGATTATACAAAAAGCTATTTTCTTGTGATTATACAAAAAGCTATATCATGAGCAAGTAAAATCAAGCAAGTATAAAGTTAGGAGACTTAATCAAATGGGGGATGAAAATAGTTGATGGTGATTTTAACAAAAGGGTTGTGTACTTGTGTTTGTGTGTAACATTATTTCACACAAAAAAAGGGGTGTAATGGCATCATAAGTAAACGGTAAAGGTAAGAAAGAAAGAAATTAACTTACAAAATAAGGATAGGTGTGAAATATTTTGTGCTCGAAGGACTTAAAGCGGCTATGACAGTGGTGCTAGCTAGAGATATCTTGAGCAGTAAACTTCGTAACAAACAAATATTTTAGATACTAGTAATAGGGAAGAGACAAGAGAGAGAGGGAGCTAGAGAAAAAGAAGGGGTTATTGATGTATATATAGGCTACATAATGGAGGAACATATGACATGACTTCCATTTTTTTTTTTTGTGTTTTTAATCGGATATCATTTACGTGCAACTGTAGAGATTGATTCTTCGAGTCAGGTAGGACCATACTTAATAACAAAACTCTCTTTCAAGAAAATTAACACGACTAGAGTTGGATTCGAATACCGGACATCTGATTAAAATGAAAAATATCTATTATCATATCATTCAAGTCCTCTCGGATCATTTTCATGTATTTTGAATTGTGGGGACCCTCTCCTTTTCTCTTTTCCAACCAATAATAAAATTTGGTCCTTTTCTTTACGGTCAAAATTTGGTCTTTTTCATTTTTAGGATAATACTAAGAATTTTTAACAACTTTTAGATCATATTGAACTTTATTAATGGTGATGGCTTAAAGTTCGGAAGTTTTACTTATTTTTCGACTTTAATATGTGGTGGTCTTGCCCATTTGTATTAGGTATTCTACCATGTGAAATTTCTTTTGTTTTATTTTTCTTGAACACTTGTAATCTTCTGTCCTCCTACTAGGCATACTTTGTGCTTCATAAGAGTGTTTTAATCTTTTTTTTTGGCCTCTTAAAAAAAAGCATAATAATAATAATAAATGAACTTAATGGTCCTCCAAAGTCTCAACACTCAATTCCCTCTTGCAAAAAACTTTAATCATCAGTAAATACAAATTGAAGGGTGTTTTGATTCTTCAATGAAATAACACGCCTATACAAAAAGAGATATGAAGGGAAGGAGTTAAAAACCGTGGCACAAATTGAATATAATTAATTAATGAAACACGCTTAACATTTGTTTATTTAAAAAAATAAAAAATAACTACACCTCTAAAAAAAAAATTAAGAATAAGTTACACTCCCCTTCTTTGATATTTTATAAAAGAATGAGAGTTCTATCACCCATGACATTTAGTGACTTGAGTGTCGGTGTGTGTGCAAGTACACCACCTCCTCCGTTAGAAGAAGATTGCTACTTACAAATATCCTACACTCAAAGATCACTCTTCACCATCATTCAAAGATCTTCAGGTTAGGCAGGATCAAAATTAAACAAAACTTACAAAATTACCCTTAAAAAAAAAGTGGGTGTAGCTTCTTAATTTACACTTTAATACTTTTAGGTAAGAGCAAATTAACGGCCATATATATTACTGTAGTGTTGAAGAGTTTTAAAATATATAAAAAATTATTGAACCCACATATATATATTCCATAACTTATATGTGTCAATGTAAAACTCGATCGTGCATAATTATAATCCAATCAAAGTACACTATAGCTGGGCCAAGTAGTGCCCATGCATGAGTGGACATGCATAAAGTGTTTACAATTTTTAATTCCAAAAGTTCATTACTTATTATTCGACCTTCCTGGATTCATAGAAAAACTATATGTAGTATGTGCTCTTTAGTTTTTTTGTTTGCTTTGCTATGATGATTTTTTTATTATATGAGATTGTCTTTATCACGAATTAATTTATTAGAGTGTGTTGTCTTCTTCTACCTTTCTTTTCCTGTCTCATAATTCATAACATGGATTACTTACTAACTTGTTTCATAATCTAATTTTTATCTGGAATTTGACTAGACATCTTCAATAAAATATTTTCTCTCAACTAAATTTTTCTATATTTAATAGAAGGAATTTAAATTCAATATTTCTGCTTGAGTTGATATAAGGTTTTTTTTTCTTCAAATAATTAAGTGACTAAAATTCATACTTTTTTAAGGTTAATAATGATGTGTTCAAGGTTTGAATCTCAATCTCTGCATATAATATACAATGTCTTTATTGACAAAGCTAATTTACAAGAAAAGTTGTCTTTCTACAAAATAATCTAAATTATAATTAAATTAATAATCAGTTACTTTCGAGTACAATTAAATTTAGACTTAACTGTCATCGTGAGCTTAACTCAGTTGGTAGGGATAATGCATAATATATGCAAGGTCCGGGGATCAGACCCCGACCACCACCACAAAAAAAAAAATAGACTTAACTATCGTTTTTTATCTCTCTAAATTTGTAATTTTGGTCTTTCACTCTTTCATTTTGCACAACACTAAAATTAGGGCAAAATCTGATCTCAAACATTTCAAATAATTTCAACACCAATCAGATTATCTGAATCTGGCTAGGACTTCTCAATGCCCTATAAGAATACCACCTAAAGAGATAGCTTTTTAATTTGTAATATTCGAGAGAATAATCAAATTATTCCTAACATTATGCATTGCATTTCAAGGCTGAAAGAGTAACTATGGTAGTGCTAGCTATAAAAGCTAACTATAAATTAAGTACATTACCCTTTCACTCTCAACATTCACTAATATTTCCTGTTGGGTGTCAAAGTGGACATTAGGACATTTGCCAAACTTCACTTCCTTACAAAGGGATGTGATAATTTATCTAATCATATCTAGAACACTTACAATAATCTCAAGGGTCATTTCTTTGCCTCAAAACTTTGAATAGAGAATATTATTTATGATTATAGACTATATTCGTCAAACAAAATTATTATAGACTATAATAAGCACTTTTAAGATCACTAAGAAATATACTAAAAAGGCTCTAAGATCACACATATGGTGCCAGCTGGTGGTGCTACTCTTGCACGAATTTGATACAAATTAAGTTTCTTTGGCATAGGTAAACTGTTGCATATGATTATAGGTAAGGGGCACCTGATGGGTATTTAGTGGACAATTCACTCATTTAAAAATTGTTATCCTTTTAATCTTTATGTGTTATTTTATTTTTTGATAAAAAGGGGAGCTTTATGAGTTATATTAAAATATATATAATATAGTTGCATGGATTCAATAATAAGCACAAATGTAATTGTATTATTAATTGTTGAGTTCAAATGTGAGAGGTTAGACTTATATCAACTATATAATATATGATATAAACATTAGATATGTAAGAAAGATGACTCATATATATAATTTAAAGTTTTAAGTGGAGAAGTGGTGTCTCTCTATTATAAACTTGAAGCATTGACTTATTGTTCCCAATGTTTTATTATTTTTCCTTTATTTATAACTTCTTCTTAATGTGTGTGAATGGCCTATTATAACAATTTTTGTGGGACGAAAAGAGTGTTTTTTAGTTGTCTTTCCTACCATTCATATCGTGTAATTCAGAAAATCAACATTTGGGTCAAACCACATGTGAGATTGTTGGTTTTCAGCCTCCTTTTTGTTGTGTATATTGGTTAGTATGAATTGTGTATAGTTTTCATGTACTGTTTCCTAAAAACTCAAAATCTATAAGATAAATGTGCAAATTTCAAGTAAAAAAGCATTAACACTATATTTAATTGTTTGCTCCTTTAACATATTTTAACCATAGAGTATATTTTCTACGTTGAGTAGCATGATCATTACACACCTATTTTGTATCGCTCAGTCCATAAAATATTTTGAGTGTGTCGGCAAATGTTTCTATTTACCTTGCCGGTGTCCTTCAATATATCCTCCATTCTTTTGAGTTTTATGTGAATAGCTACTGCATATTAGAATGCAGATAATTCAATTGGTTGTGAAATACACACTCATTTGATTTGAATTTGAACAGTTATAATTAAAAATGTTATGATATTAGGCTTTATTGTGGCAGAAAAGGTTTAAGGAAAACACTTAGTTACTGTATTATTTAGGTAACGATATTGGTTACTTATCTATGCAAAAAATCATAATAACAATATATCATTTACATCTAAAAATTATGCTGTATAAAAAAATATAATTTGATCTCCCATATATTTTACCGTTCGATGCACATGTAGATGTCTAGTTTAATTTTCATTAAAAAAAATAGTATTACTGCAATATTATAAAATCTCCAAAAATTCCTATACATTAATTGCAAGATGGGGATTACTCTTTAGGCACTCAACAATTTCTCACAAAAAAACCTATTGAATGACAATTAACTACTGTTCGCTACAAACGGTAGTTACCGTTAACTACCGTTTGACACTTTAAATCAGCTAAATTAATTTTTAAATTGATTTAAAAATCTCTACAAACAAGAGTTAATCATTGTGAGAGGTATTTTAGATAATTTAAGGTGCCTGATAGCAATTGTTAGGTGCCTAAAGAACAACTACCTTACAAGTTTATGCTGCATGGCCCATTTCAGTTACATGTTACAGGACTCAGGACTCACTTTCTACATGCCTGACTTTGATTGTTGTTTTTCCCACTCTACTGGTTTCTTTTGTGCCCTACAAATTTCAGACTATATACCGAAAAGCATAAAATACGTTCTAAAATCTTCCAAAATAATTTTAAAACCCTCAATTTTTTTGGATTTTATAATTCAAATAGAGTGCGTGAGAAGATTAAAGAGTGAGAAAAGAAACAATCTTATTTTTTTTCCACTACATGCATCCAGTGTAGATGTTTTAAAAGTTTATTAGTATGTGTCAAGAAGAATTATTTGAAAATAAACCTCTTAATCCTCTAAAAAAACCTTTTAAAAGTAAACTTTCGACCAAGGTATATTGAAAAAGGGAGGTGAGGAAAATCTTTTCTTAGTTTAAGCAGTGACAAATTCATCATTTTGATTATGAGTCCGTATGGAATCTAAATGGTCCAAGTTCTTTCCAAGCACTTATCCTAGGTTGTACGCGTTAGGCTTTGTGAGAGATCGAGGATTCGAACTTGCACCTCAAGATACGAAACATCTTAGTAATTTATAATTTATATAGTTCAAAAAATTTACGTAGTTCAATTACACACTTTCAGAAAATATGGAATGTTTTTCATTGAGAAATGATATTATCACATCAAAGTTTTGATGTCAAATATTGTAGTATCCTTTAGTTTTTGTGTGTATTTTATAAAAGATAAAATATAAGAGATAATGTGGTGTTTGTATTTTGACGTTTAAATAATAACCTTTTTCTAATAGTGATGAAAAAAAACCACCAACATAACATTCATACCATGAAAATATATATATATATATATTCCCTTTAGTCACTATTATTAGCAAATATTCATTTTTAAGATTCATTAAATAAAAAATAATTATTGTATTTAATTTATAATATAATTCATATACATCGTCCAATGAGTATAACTTAGTTTATAGGAACAATGCATTATAGGACCGAGATTTAAACCCTAAAACTGACTTATTTACTTTAAAACGTGAATTCTAACCACTAAACTCTTTGATAAAAAAAAAAATTCCATATACATTAGTCATTTGATTAAAAATAAATATTTGCTTGCAATAATGATTAGAAGGAAGGAGTAAGTAATAGAAGTTGATATAATGTGGTCCTTACCAATAATTTCCCTAATAAGTTAAACTAAGTTTGATTCCCCTTATTTTATTAATGAAAACACAATCGGCTACACTACCTACTCATATTGGCACCACTCGAAGTTGTAGTTGTGTTTATGCATTGTTGTCTCAACCATGTGCACCAAAAGTTTCTTGTGTCTTTTATCACCACCAATCAAATGGATCGTTCTTCTAGCCATGGCTATATTGTTGCCGGTGGCTATATATCACCGGTTCCAAACTGTCCTCTGTCATGAAAATCACAATATTTCTCTTGAATAGGACTAATTGATACTTCTTCTAGATTTTGGCACTAAGTGCTTTTTTCTAATACAACATATCCTAAGCCCGAGAAAAGAAAGAAACTATGAAGAAGTAATGTAAGGAGAGAGACAACCCTAAATATAGGTGTTTATATTTAAACTGATTCAAATTAAAATAGTAAATCTATATAAAAATAAAAAAAAGCACAAAATTGAATATTATTGACGTGTTTGGACGTTCTTTTGTGAAAACCGCTAGAATAAATGTCCTATCCCTAAAATCATCATCAGACACATACACCATCTAAAAGAAGGGTGATTAAACGTCAAAATCTTCATGCTAAGAACACAACTCACATTTGCAAGACCATCTGCATATTTTGAATTCATATGCCCCACCAAACGTGTAGCGCAACAAATCCACTTCCCATTGTTCCCTCTCAACAAACCTCTGAAGCCTGCCAAACCTTCACTCCTTTCCAATGCTCTATCTGTGGTAAGATACGTCCATCCACTCTTTAGTATCCAACGTTTGAGAGTTGTTATAAAGTCTCTTAATACATGCAAAGTTGTTTCATCCAATTGGCCGCAATGAGGGAGAAAGAAACTCCCCAAATTTTCCTTAGATATTTCTAGAATTGGTGAGCAGCATGTCATTAGTATTGGACATAATAGTACACGATAAACAATGCAAGAAAAATAATTGTATCGGAAAGAGATAATATTTTTTATGTTGGAAAATAAAAGGGTATTTTCATATTTTTGATAATTTATACTTTAAACAAAATTTGTATCGTGATTTAGTCAAGTACAATTTTTTTTTGAAGGAAGTACAAAAAAAATTTTGTCAAGTCATTTACTACCGGATTGGGATTTGGTGTTGTAATTTTTCCCGCAGTTTTAATGTCATCCTTGTGCCACAAGACCTCCCAATGTTGTAATCTAATCCAATGGCTTAAATGAAAAATAGTGTGTATTTAAAAAGGTAAAATTTTTTGTCGAGTCTATTTCTTTGTTTTTTAAAAAAATCAAATGCACTTTTTGAGCCGGTTAAAAAAAATAGCAAGGTTTGGTAAAAAAATAAATAAATAGCAAGGTGTCAAACATTATGGGCTTCTAATTTCTATGAAAATGAGCAGAAATGGAATAGAGTTTTACCTTACCAACAAACATTTCAAATCTGAATTAGGAACATACTTGTGTGTTGTTTTTAACCTAATTTGTTGATCCATTGCGTAGGCTCTTTCAAAAGTTTCAACCATGGTATCAGAGTCGGGTTTAAGTTTGTGGGGAGCAAAAGTGATGATTTTTGGTGTTAGATCAAGGACACATAAAATCTCATTTGAGTGAGAGATTGTTGTGATGTTTTAAATATGAATCAAAATCTCAATTGGATAGAAGATGACTAATATATCCAATGTCTTAATTTTTTTTGATAAACTACGGTGTTTAAACTCATTAGTGTAGTTGTTTTTAGTCAAATATATTAACCCATCTCAATGTAGACTCTTGAAAAGTCCCAACTATTTTGACAAATTTATAAAATTAATTTATGCAAAATGGGTGAATTTCGGTTTTTGCCTTATATAAAACCTCATTTGAATTTTATCCCTCCAAAATCTAAAGCCACTATCCTTTTTTTCAGAGGAAAATCACTATTTTTAGTCTTAGTTTTAGTCTACATCTGCCAACTATTTATACGTATATAATGGAAGGTCATGTTATTATTTCAGGTAAGACCTAATAATGCATGTGATGTGATGTCATTTTAGCATGTTCGATTCTGCATAAAAAAATTAAGTCATAAAACGAATTCTTTAATTTATTTTCTTGGATGTCTGAATTCTATCAATATGTCCTAAAATGAATGTTATGGACATAAAATCAATTTTTTTTGTGCCAAAGTCAATAAAAAAACACTAATTGTTAACGTATTTTTATTTGTGTGGATATAAAAGTAAAACATACAATTAGATATATCTGATGTTAGTATATCAAGTGTCAATTAGAAGTTTTATATTGGATGGAAAAATAAATGAGTGATGAGACTCATATACTCCCTCCGTTCTTTAATATATGAACGTATTAACAAAAATCACGGGTATTATAAAAAATGTTGGAATAATAAATTTGTTCGAAAAGTGTGTTAATTATTATTAAATTACTAATGTTAATTTTTCATATTTCAAGACAATTGGTAGAATTAATAAGGAGTATATTTGAAAAAAGTAATAAATGAATATAAAAATTTGTAGATAGTCTTATATTTAAACACACATTTTTATTTTATTTTTGTAAATGATCTTATAGTTAAGGACAAATATAATATATAATATCTAAAGCGTTGGGTGAAAATCTTTCATGTCCAATTTCAGTTACGTAGTTACTCTAACTTCACTGGGATGATATTCGAATTTCCGTTAAGATCCAACAAAGTGGTATTAGGGTCGACGTTTGACTAGATCCTTGTATCCAAATTCCTTAGTTGATGTCAAGTGTATGTGGAAGCGAAACATCCCCAACTTAATGGATAACTCACGTTTAAGTTCCACATTAATTGGATGATAAAAAAGTGGATGTTAAACTCGTAATTAGTGGATTCATATACCTAAATCAATGTAAACCTTTAAAATTTAAGTAAAAATGTAGTGTTCGATTCTTCTTGTATGATTGATCTGAGTTCAGTATAATGATTCTTCGGTCTCACCTCTAAACTCAACAAGTACCAAATATATGACCGTATATAACACCACTATCACTTTGAATGTCAGTTTTTCATTGAAGAATTATCACAAGAGCTAAGCATATATAAACAAAACAAAAACAAGAGCCAATTCCATCAACAATAAACATCTAAGAGCTAAGGATAGCTACAATGACTAGTTGTAAGTGATAAAGCAAATTTTGTGCTTATCCCCTAGCAGCAATGAAGCCCAAGAATTGTATGATTTCATTTTCAAGGATTGTTTTTTTCCTCTCTTTCCGTGATATTTTTTTTAAGGAATTGTTGACCCCATTTGTAATTTTTGTGGTTCAAATTCGGTTGGTGATAGAGGTTATTTCTTGCCGGTGCCACGGTTTTACGAATGTAACGTTTGCTTGATAGAGATACTGTAGGAAAGTAGTGCACATAATTTAGTCAAGACATTGACAAAATACACAAAAGAACACATTCATTCATAGTCATATATATACACAATTTCAAGCCACACGACATTGACAACATATATGAACATTGTGCACATAAGCAAAAACAATAAAATATTATACTTTTAAAAAAATTCATATTGCTTTGTTGGGTTAATTTTTCATATTGCTTTGTCACTTATAGCCAGTGGTGTAAACTTTCATATTTAAGATAAAAAAATATTCACAAAACAGTTGTGAATATTTTTTTATCTTAAATTTGCAAGCATATCAATCTTCAATTGTAGTCGCAGAAAAATTATTTCTTGATTAAAAACAAACTTTTAAGTACTAAAAGAGAAAATTAGTATCCATAGAGTATGTTTGGCCCAATTTTTTTACGCTTAAAGCTACTTTAAAATTAAAGTAACACATAAACCCTTTAAAAATAAAGTTGAAGTTGTTTGAGAATAATATATTTTTCTACTAACTTAAAAACTATCTTTACAAAAAATATTGTTTGCTAATTTTTTTTTTAATGTCTATTAAAAAATATAATAAGTGAATGAAATATTTTATAGATAGAACAAAAATTCTTGAAAACTATATTAAAAAAAGACTAATTTTGAGAATTATTTTTAATGAATTTCATAACATTTTTGAAAGATTCAATAATTTATTTAGAAATAATAATTTTCTTAAATAAACTATTATAAGTTTTTTATAAGTGATAAATAAAATTTCATAAATAATTATATCATTCAAATGAAAAATATTTTACTAGAGAAATTATTTTAAAATAACTCAATAATATATAAATTGTATTTTTTTTGACAACATATAAATTGTAATTTATATATTATATTTTAATAATATTAAGAGTATAATATTACGTACCAAAAATATTGACTCCGTTGGTAAGGAGTTGACTCTCTCGTAAGATCGTGAGTTCAACTCTTGTTGTCGATGTGATGATCTCTTTAATTGGTAAAATACAAATATCTATGTAAGTGTTATCTTTGGGCCGTGATGTTTGTCTTGATCCTAGTGAACCCTTAGAGTCCGACTCAGAGAATGTAACAAATAATGTTAGTGGGTTGGGGGATAGAGTTAAAATTGTTATAATATGGAAGGGGTTGTCGTTGATGGTATTTGGGGTCTAGAGCTGCATGGTTGTTCAGTTCACTTTTTCTGTGGTGGATTTGTAGTGTTTGTAACAACAAAATTTACTATTTTTCGATGGAGAAATGATATTTGTACATTCATTTTATGACAACATTTTGACAACTTTATCTCTCATACACACATCATGCACTTATTCTTTCTCTTTCTTTTTCTCTCTCTATTGTTTTTGATCAATAAAAAGAGAGGAAAGGAAAGTTGTCATAATAATTGTTTTAATTGAATGTTCAAATATCACTACTCTTTTCGATGTGTATTCTCTCTTTCCGATAGAGGAAAAATGAAGGTATTGCCGTATTGGGATGAATTGTGTCATATGAAAAATAATATGCAGAAGGGAGAGTAGTGTATAGCTATAGACTTTAACGAGACTATGAACATGGGAGAAAGAAATTGTGAGAGTAATTTCTAAATTATAAATTTATAATGTCACAATTTATTTAAATAATTTTGTTTAAAATCATTGCGTCTATTCTTAAATAATTTATTGCGTCTATTCTTAAATAATTTATAGACTTTAACGAGACTATGCTTAAACAATTTATAGACTTTAACGAGACTATGAAGCAATGTAATCATATTGCGTCTATTCTTAAATAATTTATTTTTTAAAAAAAAATTTCATCAAAAGACATAAGTTTTTCTCTATATAAAATCAATCTGGGGGCATAAAAACAACACAAAATCACAATTTTGTGAGTCAAAATTCTACCATAAATAATATTATATCATTTTGTATTTTCTCTGGTGCAAGAGAGTAAACAAGAGAACTTTATTCTATAAATATGTTTGACGTGAATATGCAATTTACGTCAAAGATTCCAAAGTATTTGAAGGAGATACACTAATGTATTCATTTTACATCCAATTTTATAAACTAGTGGGGTGAATCAAACATAAAGTTTAATGTGTGGAATTTTTTTATGCAATCTTTATCATGTTCATCATCTTCTTCAAGTTATTAAAGCAGTTCCGCGACACAAGTTATAACGATCTTTAAATTCAATTCAAGATTATTTAATTACCGTCAATTGCATTTTAAGAGTGAGTCTTCAGTCTTATAATAAAGAATAAGGAGAGTATATATTTGAAGTATAAGATTCAAAGAATGATAAAATGCAACATGGTGGAAGAATAAGTTGAGTCATGAGTGTGCAGGTTATCACAGGGTTGGACCACGGGGAACAAGTGTATGGGCACTAAATATTGGGAATGGGAAGAAATATGATGGTGGCATAGTGTCACTCGTAAGTAGGTGGGATATATATGAATATGACTATAAAAACAACAATCAACAACTTGGGACTGCATTTACCACTTTTGTCATATTCTTTATGTAGATCCCATAATTAGGCCAATCAATGTTACACATGCTTTTGTATTTCCTTTCTTCATTTTCACCCTACAATACATAAAGCTTGAAAAGGTTGAGCGTAAGACTCACCAAGCACCATTACTTTTTTAAGGAATACTATAATAAGGTCTTGGAAATACACGATTGATAAACCAAAAGCTCCTAAATTTGCCACAATAATATGAGACCGAAAGTGAAACTTAATTAATCAAAGATGGTGCTATTAAAAATTATATACTATTTCAAAGTAACCTTGAGGACAGAACCAAACCACAATGTGTCATATAACAACTCAATATATTATTTCTTTTAGATCCTCTAACCAAAGCTTCCTCGCATGGGCAGATAGAGAAGAGGGGCATGCAAGTTCCATAGTCCTCCAAGTTTTATAAATTCATTTGAGTGTTACATAGTTGATATTTGCTTTATGTCCTCATGTTTAGTTAATTACTAAACAAAGTTTGCATGAAAATGTGGGTGTGATGTGTCGTACAAAGTGTAAATGTGGGTTGGCTGCTCAGTAGATTTGAGAGAGATGCATAATTTGAAATTTTGGTAGAAGTAGAAATAGGATGAAAATTGGTATGAATGAGAGAGAAGGTTGGCCGGATCGGAACAACCTTCCATCGAATTTGAATGTTAAGGTGGTATCTACAAGCACTCTAACGCTCAAATCAGCATGAGAACAAAAAATGGTAGTTCTTTAGGTGGAAAGAAAGTGTACCTTTCATCATTGTTGAAGGAGACATTAATTTATGCAACGTTGGGATGGAGCCATTTTCGAATAAAGGTGGGTCGTTACATACGGCTCCCATCAATGTCCATGTCATGTAGTCGTTGGGTGGTTATCAAACTACTAAAGTATTACAGGTTGAAGGGAATTTGATTTTAGGTGGGTAATGTGAAATGAGTCTATTGGGTCGTGAGATGATGAATGAAGACTGGACTTTGGGGCGGTCTAAAACAAAATTTTAAATTTATGTTGTTGTTGTTGCAGTGAACATAGAAAAAAGCCTAAAAATCATCAAAGTACTATGTGAAACCATTGTTTCATCCTCTAGCGTCCAAAAAATATATTTGAGTTTTATTTAAGATCCTTTTAAATTTCATGTATGGCTCCTGCGACTCATCCTCCTCCTCATCCAACATAGACTCCAAATTAACTCTACTAAACACTTTAAGATGCGCTACTGCTATAAAATTGTATCAATTCATTTGTTTCAAGCCCTAGACACTTGCTTCAAACCATATAGTAACTTCTTTCATCTATATACCTTTGTGTATGTATCTTTTTATTTCAAAACCTAGTTGTTGCTCTAATGAGATAAACTTACTATGCATATAATTTATTATAAGTACCAGAAATCGCAACTTAAATTTCTTTGTCCTCTTTAAAAGTTTTTTGTTGGGATGAAATCATATTGCTATTCGTTTGACAATACTGGTGACTTATTTTACTATCCTGGCGGGTTCTTGCATTCTGTGGAGTCTGGTGCGGGCAAGAGGAGGGTATTTGCCATATGAAATTGAGTCAATCAGAGGTTTCTCTGACCTCTCGAGGTCCGAAATGAGGTGATTTTCCTTCTCTACAACCACATACTGAAGTTAGAAGATCCACCAGAGATAGTCATTTCTTTGATCTACCTTGACTTCAGTGGTCTAAGAATCCGCTCAATATTCCCTGAAAGAAAAAATAATCCGCTCAGTATGAAGAATGCTAAAAACACTTTCTTTTTAAGGGTGAATTCTAGGGTGAGGGTCCAATTAGGTCCCTCACCGGTGAACCACGAGAAAAACACCAATAGATTAAATAAGTGGTTCAGATTTATTTAAATTAAAAGAGGGAACATGTAGAACTGCTCACATTCAATCATATCCTGCAATGGTTTCACCTGTTGTTAACCGTAATTAATTGTTACGAACCGAACCAAACCGAACCGAACCATTACAAATCAATTAATTCCTTTTCACACAAAAATCTGAACCCTTTTTCTAAACCCTAATTCCATTTCAAATTCAATCAAATTCACCATCCCAAACATAATCATAGATCAGGTGATTTTATAA
>Ga0228711_1000999_pt1 | contig 39462 bp, 32 predicted proteins | sample MedpolnodulmetaG_2_FD_177996 | JGI IMG/M metagenome (GOLD analysis project Ga0228711, IMG submission 177996) | Root nodule microbial communities from Medicago polymorpha collected in Santa Monica, California, United States - brown nodules | ecosystem: Host-associated > Plants > Roots > Nodule...
GAGTCTGACTTATGACTCTCAATAAAAAAATTATTTCTATTTATATTGGGATTGATTTTTTATTAAGGGATAATGGGAATTGGGAATGATTTTTTGTTGATATATATTATATAATAATAATTAGGCCGGCCTATCAGGCTTAACAGGCTTTTTTAAAAGCCTAAGCCTGGTCTGTTTTATCAAATAGGCTTTTTAAAAAGCCTTAGCCTGACCTTTTTAATAAATAGGCCAGGCTAGGCTAGGCTTAAACAGGCTAGACTGTAGGCCCCTGTAGTCCGCCCTAGCCTATTCCCAACCCTAGTAAGAAACATTTTGACCGACATATATTTACAATTTCAAGACCCAAAATATAGTTTTTCAAAAACAAAAAAGAACATACTAGGTAACATTTCTATCATAGCCATTGTATCAAACAAAAGGAAATGCAAAAGAATTTGATGAGAAGTTTAAATAGCATTTTTATCTTGGAATTTGTGTATTCAACATATTAAAATATAAAATAAAAAAAAATTAAATGAAAGTTATCGAACGTTTCCATTTTGAATCATTTAAAAGTGCCCTCAAGACACTTGTCAGTAAGACAAAAGAAAAATGACATTACCCTGGAGCCTTAATCATGACATTGAATGCTAACATTACGGATCTAGATCATATGTCGTAGTCAAAACCACATCGTTCATGTAGTTAAGAGAGATCTGATCGTTTATCGAACAATCCATATTCAAAGTAGTTTAAATAATGAAAATAATTCTACTTTAAAATCTAAAGCGTTCGATGTTGATCGATGACCTTACCTATCCTAACTGCATGGAATCCAAATCTCTAACAATAATACCCAACCTAAGCCCAACCATTAAACAAGTGCAAAAATGGTTCAACCATTAGATTAATCTCTATTAAATCAATCCGACCAAATCACCTTCCCTTCTGTCCTGTCTGACCCACCAAACAAATTAACAAAAAAACAACAAGAGAGAGTTCAGAACAGAAGCTACTACACCTACTAGAGCAGAGAGAGTTGAATGAAAAAGCACTCAGAAAAAATAAAAAGAGATTGATTCATTCATTATATCGAAACAACAATAACAAAGGGTAAAAAAATATTATGTTATGTTTGGTTTTTATTAATAATTATATATAATATATGATCCTAATGTTGTGGCTATCATCATCTTCAAAAGTTATTATCGAATCATGTCATGTGTGAAACTCCTTTTATTTTATAAATTAATATCAAATATCAATAACAAAACTTTATCAAATTCTATTACTGTTTTGTGTCAAAAAGGTTAATAATCAAATCAAATCAAAAATGTACGTACCAGAATAGTTTTAATGTTTTGTATTTTAATTCTAAGTTATACTTTGACTTACTCAATTCAATTCAATTTTGTTTGTGGACTCTGTGCCAAAAAGTCTCTTCGTGATTTTTTATTTTAATTTATTCAATTCTTATTATTTTATTTTTTCAATCTTATAAATTGAGTTATTAGTTTGGTGAATGATACATATCGATTTCGTATCTTAGGGTTCTCGTTTTTCTTAGCAAAACTTCGATTTGGGGCTTTTATTTTTCTTCTAATTTCTTTGCTAAAGTTTTGATTTTTCTTCGTTTTGACCAAATGGGTCACTGATTCTCGCTTTATTTTCTTCTGGGTCGTTGATTTTTCTTCATTCTCATAGTTTTTGCTTTTCCCTAATTCCTGGGCTTCTTTAAGGGAAAAAAGCTAAAACTTTGATTTTTGGTTTCTTTCTGGGTTGATTTGTAATATTGGGAAGTTGTTTTGGTGTTGATTTTGGTAATAGTAGAGTTTTTTGAGGCATTGGGGTGAAACAGTAGAGGTTTTGCAGTTGTGAGAAGTGGTGTTACTGTTTTTCATGCATATATGATGTTCCATTTTCAGGGTGTGTCAAGACATTGTAGTCTTCTTGCTGTTCTTAGTGGTAAATCACATGATAGTAAACAAAAGCAGAAGCAGAAGCATGATGATGTTTCTGAGAATCAATTTTCGTCGTACCCCTTTCCGGAACTATCTTCGTCCGGGCGACTTGAGGTGACGACTGAGTTTCTATTTTGTATACATTTTAGTTTTTAATCCTGCCTATGTTAGCCTTGCAATGCATTACCGGTCCCAAGCCATGTAGCCGAGCACATTTAGCGGGATAAGACTTGGTTGTTGTTGTTGTTGCTGTATACATTTTTGTTTTTATTTGTTTTAAGGAAAATTCCATTAGAATTAAGTAAAATTTTAACTTTTCATGTGAATTCAGGTTAAAGTGTTGACTAAACCTACTTTCGATGAACTTGCTCGAGTTCTAGAACAACTGCAGCCAGATTTTGTTTACTTGCAAGGTCAGCAGTTAGATGATAGTGGAGAAATTGGGTCTCTTGTTTGGGAAGATTTTGACCTGTCTACCCCGGAAGTCTTGTGTGGATTATTTTCTTCCAAATTACCTAATACCGTGAGTGTTTGGTGGATTATTTTCTTCTGTGATTGTTTGACATGGATGGTATAATGTTTGGTGTTCAACTTACTTCATGATATTTTTGTAGGTGTATTTGGAAACTCCTAAGGGCGAAAAATTGGCAGAGGCACTACATTCTAAGGTTATATTGGTCAAAGACAATCTATACTTCTTTTGGGTTTAGATTAGATATGCAAACTAAGATGTGCTGGCTTAGAGTATAATTAATGAGATTAAGACTAAACTAGGGTGTTAACGAGGACTTAATAGACTTCTCATTACATTATATGTTTTTGTTAGGTTTCTTAATCAGTGATTATTAAACAGAGGTGTTTTGTTTGGCAGGGAGTACCTTACACTATTTACTGGAAAAATGAATTTTCAACGTATGCAGCTTCACATTTTCATCAAGCTTTTTTCTCAGTGGCACAGAGGTATTAGTCATCTACCATCTTGGATTGTCATGCTTTTTAAATATTACTGTTCCTGGCCAGTGTTGTTAACTAGAAGCTATAGTGGCATTATAGCGCTATAACATAGCAGAATTTGCACAAATCACTAAATCACTAGTGTTCCGTGATATGCTATTTAGTACAATTTTTTGTCAAATAACGGCTATAGCAGAATTTGAACAAATCACTATTGTTTTGAGGCACATTATTTAGTAGAATATGTAGTCAAATAGTACCATAGCACTGTTGTGTAGGGGAATTTGAACATATCGCTATTTTCCGCAATCCTTGTTTTACAATACTGTTCCCGGCCGTGCATCTCATTTTATGCAGATAGCAATAGGTTGCATTACTGTCACCACACTTCTCTCTTATTACTTCGGATTCCACCAATGAATCCATGGCATGAGAAGTGTAGCGACAAGAAAATGTTTATTTAATCATTACAACACACCTATTTCTCGAATAGTGTTTTTGTTTATGATAGTTTGTATCATGCATTGTAGTACATCCAGCCATACATGGGATGCTTTCCAACTTGCTCAGTCATCTTTTAGACTATACTGTGTGCAAAACGAGGTCATACCTCACAACAGTCAGAAGGGCAGCGGTAAGCTTGGGCCAAGAATTCTTGGGGAACCTCCTAACATTGAAGTTGGTCCATGTGAAGCAGACACGAAGGAAGAGGAAGAAGATTCACCTGAGACTAGTTCTTCTATAAAGATATATGATGATGATGTGAATACGAGATTTCTTCTTTGTGGATTTCCCTGCACAGTGGTAGGCTTGGATACTTTGGTTAATTAATTTTCAAGAAGTTTGTTATTTGTAATAGTTCTTCTTACAATGTGCCCTACCTGTTATAAACTGATTTATTTCATCTCTCTTTTCTCTTAAAAGGATGCGTGCTTATTGGGGTCATTAGAGGATGGACTCAATGCTCTCCTATGTACTGAAGTAAGTTTGTTTCACGCAGTTGCTTGCATTTGGTTTATCTGTTACTGCTTTTTGGATGCTCTGTATAAAATTGCAACTTTTCAGATAACTTCATATGAATGGCGTTACACAATTGTAGTAATTGTTGTAGGCTAGCTTGTGGTGAAACTCTACATGCTTATTAGAAGTGTCAAATTAAATTCAACTTTGAAGATAGTTTTATCTGAAAATAGTTTAGTATTATCGCATTTGTCACCATTTGGAGACAATGTAATCAATGTACTACCTCCGTCCCTAATTATAGGGCCCTTTTGGAAAAATAACGGGAATTAAGAAAATTGAAAGTGGTAATATATTTGTTTGTAATAGTGTATGTTTTCAAAATAATATTTAATGCTGATTGAAGAAAAATATATAAAATAAATAGGGGTATGTTGGTAAAGAATTAATTAATGTACTTGGAAATACAAAAGGGGTCTTATAAAAAGAGACAAAATAAAATTCTCATATGGGTCTTATATTTAGGGACGGAGGTAGTATTACTTAAGGCATATGCATGGATTAGTTCAAAACTAGTTTCACCATTATGTTTGTTCCTAACTGGGATCAGGTGTTACTGTTAACAAACCTAAAGAAGCTATGATACAAAATCAAGATGTGTATGTGCTGAAAAGTGCAATGGTATTTCCTTAAATCATTGAACGGAGTGTTGGGGGGTTAAGAATCAACACGAGAATAAAATAAGCGTTGTGGAGATGAGGATGTTACGTTGGATGTGTGGTAAGACTTAAACAGGATAGGATTATAAATGACAACATTAGAGAGAGTTGGGGTAGCTCCTATAGTAGTAAAGATGGTGGAAAATAGGCTTAGGTTGGGCATGTAGAGAGAAGGCATGTAGTTTCTGTAGTAAGGAGAGTAGACCTAGAAAAACTATAACAGAAACTATAAAGAAAGATTTAGAGATTAATGAGTTGGATCGAAATATGGTTTATGATAGAACATTATGGTGTAATTTGTTCCATGTAGCCAATCCCACTTATTGGGATAAAGCTTGGTGGTTGTGATAAAAAAACATGTCTCTTCCCTCATAATTTAAGTGATTGTTTTTAAGTGTTGCATTGAATATTTTTTAATTTACTCATGTATGTCTGTTTTCACTCTGGCTTTTCTACAGATACGGGGATGTAAACTTCAAAATCGGACAAGGTATTTGGTGGTTTTGAGAGTTCATACTCGTGTTTTCCGACGTTTTATTCAGTACAACACTTACATATTCTTTCCGTCTTTTACCTACAATGCTATTCTGTTTGTTAATTTCTGCAACTGTCGTAAATTTTGTAGTGCTCCACCACCACCTCTTCAAGCAGCAACATTCTCACGCGGCGTGGTGACCATGCGCTGTGATATATCCACGTCTAGTTCTGCTCATATATCACTTTTGGTGTCCGGTAGTGCAGACGCTTGTTTCAATGATCAGGCACGGGTGAATTGTATTGTCAGTGTTTGACTATTCACATGATTGCTCTCTTAACTTTTTACTGAGTACTTTTTTCTCTTATGTGTTTCCTCAGCTTTTGGAGAATCATATTAAGAAAGAGCTCACCGAGAATAGTCAACTTGTCCAGGCAATTTCTAGCCATGAACAAAATAAACTACCTTCATATGAGCCTCGAAGATCAGCTTCAGTAGCCTGTGGATCTAGTGTTTTTGAAGTTTGTATGCGTGTTCCTACATGGGCTTCGCAGGTTAACTGTTTTTTCTTTCTCAAGGTTTATGTCAGTTGGTCTAGGTTTCAAAAATTTAATTTAATGTTGTCAAATAGAAGCTATAGTGGCGCTGTAGTGCTATAAGCACAGAGGAATTTGAATAAATCTCTTATTCTGCAATACGATGTTTAGTACACGACGCTGTCAAATAGTTGCAACAACAGTGTTATAGCGTTGTAGCATAGAGGAATTTGAACAAACTGCTATTTTCACAATCCAGGTTTGGCAGCACAAACTTTCCGTTAAAAATAGCTGGTAAAAAAGAATGAAAATTTCATTATAATAATAAAGTTCTGTAGGGTGCACACCCAGGAGGTGCAGACACTTCAAAATTATAGCCGCACTCATGTTAGACAAAGTATATATGTTAGACACTTTATGGTATTCTAGATACCTGTAGCTTCGTTTGACAGTTTTTTCCTTCTAACTTCTATACCAATAGAGATAGGAACACTATGTATTTAGATAAATTGTACCTTTTATTTATGGCTACAATGAACCATACTTCATGGACTTTTTCTTTTTTCATTAATGGCTTCTTGGTATTTGTTAACAGGTTCTTAGACAACTTGCACCAAATGTGTCATACCGCTGCCTAGTTATGTTAGGCGTTGCTAGTATTCAAGGATTATCAGTTGCATCTTTTACTAAAGATGATGCAGAACGTTTTCTTTTCTTTTGTAATCGGCAGGAGAAAGATAACTGCTCCAAAGATATTGTTTTCTCTAGCCATCCTAGTTGGTTGATGCCTCCAGCACCTAGTCGAAAAAGATCCGAACCAGAATCATGCTCTAGAGTTAAATCTATCAATGCTAGTGGCGTGAAAGTTGAAGATAATGGAAGTGATAGGCAGAAATTAAGTTTTGCTGCAATGAGGCCAATCCCTCAGTCTCATCGCCAAAAGCTTCTCCCTTTTTCAGGATATTTTGAGGGAGAAAAATATGATGGAGACCGTGGAAAATCAAATCAGCCTCTTGTTCCAATTAAGCACAATGGTTTAGGTCCTCGTTCAGTTACAAACAGAAAATCTGTGTCAAACTCGTTTCAAGCTCACCAGATAATATCTTTGAATCCACTACCAATGAAAAAACATGGCTGCGACAGAGTTCCAATACGAGTTTGCTCAGAGGTGGTTTCCGCATGTTTTTGTTGACCTTTGCTACCTTCAGTCCTATTTTACGTCGGATCTAAAAAAATAATTCTATTGTTTTTCCCTATTGTGACAGGAGGAATTCCTGAAGGATGTAATGCAATTTCTGGTTCTTCGAGGGCATACTCGCCTCATTCCACAAGGTGGCCTTGCTGAGTTCCCTGATGCCGTTCTGAATGCTAAACGTCTGGATCTTTTTAACTTGTATAGGGAGGTAAGACTTTTGTACATGTGGAGTAAACAACACACTGCATAGTATTGTAGAAATTGTATCTAAGAAACTCGAGTATTTTAGGTGGTTTCAAGAGGAGGCTTTCATGTTGGGAATGGTATCAATTGGAAAGGACAAGTTTTCTCAAAGATGAGCAATCACACTCTGACACATAGAATGACAGTAAGGATTAAGAATTTTTTCTTTCTGTTCCTTAATAAACATTTCCTTGCATTATTATGCTCGTGCATTAGCTGAAACGGCTTTTACTTTTAGGAAAAGCACCAGCCTAGAATTTTACTTTTAGGAAAAGCACCAGGCATTCCCCTCTACCTAGATAATCTTACATTTTGAGTTCTACTGGTATGCACTTTTAGTAATCCATTCCTTATTAGGAATCTTGTACTTTTTCTTCTGCTGAGGTCTTGAATCTTGACACCTCAATGTTCCTAGTTTAGTATGATTTTATATATGTTAAGCATTCAGTTCTTTATTGTAGAGAAACTAGTAAGAAAGACATGGTTTTTGATAGAACACTATGGCGTCGTTTGATTCATGTAGCCGACTCCACTTAGTGGCGTCGTTTGATAGAACACTATGTTGTTGTTGTCAGTTCTTTAGTGTTGCTATATTGTTATGATCACCTAAAATGCAAATGGCTTGATCCGTTATTGTGTTTGCAGAGAAATTAAGCGACGAAGTTGGTTATTTTGTTGACACTTTTCTGTTTAATTTTTCAAACTTTATGAATAAATTGAGGACTTTTTCTTTTAATTGCATTGTGAAAATGATACTTTTGGGCATCCTGTATACAATATTATGGAAATTAATAATTTCTTTTTGCTGTTGTAGGGTGTTGGCAATACACTCAAAAGGCATTACGAAACTTATCTTTTAGAATATGAATTAGCTCATGATGATGTAGATGGCGAATGCTGCTTATTGTGTCACAGGTCTCCGTTTCTGTCTCTGTCTGAGTATGTGTGTAAGGTTGCAACGTTCTGTCTTATTGACTATAATTTACCTTTCATGTTGTGTCAACAACAGTAGCGCAGCAGGTGACTGGGTAAACTGTGGTATGTGTGGCGAGTGGGCTCATTTTGGTTGTGATAGGCGGCAAGGACTCGGAGCATTTAAGGTATTAACAACAATATCAGGCTAAGTTGCAACTGATCTATGCTATTTGAATCCTTCTGCCGACTTTATATTTGTTGGATTATGATCAATATAGGCAATTGCTTCTTTCTTTTTTTATATGAAATGAAACTGATAAAAGGTCCTGTTTGGATAATCAACTTAAACGCACTTACCACATAAGTGCTTATGCTAAAGTTATTTCTGCTACAAGCTGTTTTCTTAAACTATATTGGAGAGCTTATGAAAATAAGCTGAAAACAGCTTATGAACATGTCAGTAGTATTTTTCACATATGTACAAATTGTAACTAAATGAGTATACAAGAGAATGAGAGATGGAAATTTATATTATTTTCTTTAACCCTTTATGGTGAATGGCAGGACTACGCAAAAACTGATGGGCTGGAGTACGTTTGTCCACACTGCAGCATGTCAAATTTCAGTAAAAAATCGCAGAAAACTGCAAATGGTTATTAACAGGTTAAACAATGCTGTTTCTTTCCTAGAGCCAATGTACATGGCTAGTGTTAACAAATTTTCTTCTGTTTCTGTGATTGATCCTCAATTGGTAAAGGTAGGTTTGTAGGAGTGCAATTGTTTCAGTCTTGTTAATTAGTGATTTGGAATTTTGACACACTATGGTCACAAAAAAGGGCCATCAAAATTTTCTGGCATAACTGATATATATTCTCTTGAGAAAAAAATACAGGAAAATATTTGTATATTGAATGATTTTCCTTAGACTCAATTAGTTTACTTCTCAAGATGCAGAGATTGCAATTTATTCCGTATTGCTGCTGGAAATGTAACTCAGTAGTTATCAACATCTATGCATCTAAAATGATACATGTGTACTTTTGATTGAGTACATTTGTAGGTGTGCAAATGTGTTCCCTTGATAACATTTCAAGTAAATATTGATTGTTGATCAAATTTACTATTATTTGAAATTTATTGTTTCCACTGACTTAGATTCTTGTATACGTTACTGGTTGTGTTCATGAAATTTGCACCAATGAAACATACATGTTGACAATGATATGATTAGGAAAATGACAGTATAAAATTTGGCGAATGTACCTGACCATCTGTTTGTCTGCACGCGTGCCGTTTGTGAGCATGCTCGCCATAACACACCATGGACGCTTCTCATTCACTATAGATTCTGGCTTTAGTTTATATTGTGAATCGATTTAGTTTGTTTAAATTAATGGGATTGAATTCAATTTGTTTTCCTGAAAATGGATACCTTTGTTGTCCTTATATTGGAGAAGAGAGGTCTTGTGTGTGTAAATAATGCTAGCTCTGTGTCATTTTTTTTTCTCTTCATAGGCAGCCTTATAATAAGTATAAAGCATAAATGACGTATTGACTCTTTTTGCTAAAAAAAAAATAGCGGATAACTGATAAACTAACTTATAGAGGATGAAATTATAGTGGGCAGATGAGCTTATAACGGATGACTTATATGCTAGCTTATAGCTGATTGAATTTGTAATGTTTGGTAAATCTAGCGATTGAAGTAGTTTATAAATATGAAATGACATAAGCTCATAAAAATAAACTATAAGCTTGTGAGAAAGTGATTGTTATCAAACATATCTTTTTTAATCAAATGAGCTTATAAGTGGACAAAGACTCTATTCTAATAGGATCATGACAATTGACAATAGACCAATTTAAGTCTAAAGGTTTTTAACAGATGCCTCGTTATTTTTTTGTGCAGTTTATGTACTTACCTTCATATCTTGAATACTACTTTGAGTGATCCTGATAAACTGAGTCAAGGTTCCCTCTGAGAAGGTTTCCTTGGTTGTTGATTTTGAGAGGAACCTTGGCCCTAGTTGTTGATTCATTTGAGACTGAGGGGATCCTTCTAAGTTGGGTTATAAGTGTTAGAAAAAGGATTTTCCTTTTGATAATTACCTGTGTAGTACACTTGTTCAAATTCTCCTTCACATACACACTCAACATTATTACGACCAACAAACTCACACCTCGGAACTTCAACTTGTTGGGATTTTGCCTGTACTAGATAAGAGGCAGTGAGTTGTTTGGTAAGAGCTTCAAATTGGGCAACAATTAGCTTTTGACTTGCCATTAAAGTACTTTGATTATGAAGCTCCAAAATGCCTTTATTATTTGCACCCTTATCAATAAGGGCACGATATTCATTCTGAACCATGTTCTAAGATCTTTTGCCTATGTTTCGAATTTGGTCTTCATAGTGCATCCAGATGGGGCATCTAAGAACACTCTTGCTTGTGCTCCCAACCCTTATATGAATGTTTCCATCTGACTCATGTCATGAAGACCTTGTGTTGGACATCTTTTCTACAGTAGCTTGAACGAGTCACCTTGCTCAAAACTTGTGATCTTAGCCTGTGTTTTTAAGAACTTCCTAATTGGACAAAATTGCTATAATTTTACTTCCACCTCATCCTAAATTTGAATGGTACCACATGGGTTTGTGAGACAAGAAAGAGCTCGAATTTCTTATAAATGTATAATACAATGTTTAATTTTAATTATACAAAAATAACCTTGCAGAAAGTAACACATATAGTACTTCCAGTAATTCAGAATAAGAGGATACTTAAAGAAATTATGGTTTAGCTGTCATTGACCAACATTCATAAATGGAATAGTAAAGGACATCACGTGTTGTTGGCAAGGTATTTTTGGTATCACTTTATATGGTTGGTAATCCATATTCCATATTCCATACAAAATAAGCTAAACACTTGTTCAGTGATTCTATTTTCATCACACACATTCACAGAAATTCACAAAACATAGCAAAATATCACACACACACAACTTTGGATAAAAGGTAATTAATTACTTTAATCTATAGAACCCTTGTCAAATACAAAAAAAAATTTTGTCAAAATTACAACAAGTTCTTTCCAATTCTTAAAAGTTTTTCAAACTAAACATTTTGCCATAAAACAAAGCATTTCAGCAACAATTTATTTATGTAATTAAATAAATAATTATAACACAAAATATTTGAAAATCATGCAAAATATATTAACCAATATGAAACTTGTTCAATAATGATGTCTCTGTTACATGTGCTTAACCTCTGTTTTCTTAACAAACATATAGTACTAAGTACTAACTAACGATAATCACAGATTCAATATATTTTCATAAAATCACTAAATATTTCTTAATTACATCATTATCGTTAATCCATTCTTAAACACCTGAAATCCACCTAAACATCTCAGTAATCTCTTCACCAAAACCATTAGCATTAGCTTCAACGTCAAAATCTCCAACACCAGCTACGACGTCGTTTCGTCTACTACTACCAGTAAAGAATCTTCCAGAACCTGGAAACGACATCACTCTTGATAAACCATCAACGTAATCCTTCAACCAGTTACTTTCACCGATCAAACTCGCCTGAGAAGCCACCGGAGTCTCCACCTCCACCGCAATCACCGCCGCATCATCTTTTTCACCGGAAAATATTCTCCGATTAGTGTTTCCAACTGGAATCTCAGCTTCCTCATCGACGAAATACTCGAACGCGCCGACGGAGTAAGTCCTCCGGTCAGTTTCTCCGGCGACATTGTTATTGTTATTGTCAGTTACGGTTGCTTCACGGCGGTTACTGATGTTTCCTATCTCCAAACGGAAGCTGTTGTTACCGGAAGAAGTGGAAGATGGACGGAAAATCTTCATAATCTCTGATTCCGAAGCGAATACGGATGATCGACATAACGGACAGGTTTGATTCGACGATAACCAAGCGTCGATGCATTCAGTATGAAATGCGTGACAGCAGAGAGGAAGAAGACGAAGGAGATCGTTTTGCTCGAACTTTGATAAACAAACGGCACAGTCGCCGGAGATGACGGTGGAGGAACGGCGTTTGATGGAGGAGAATGTGAAAATCGGAAGAGAATCAACGACGGAAGATGAAGTTGATGAAGTAGGCGTCACCGGAGAAACTCTAACAGTGGAGGAGGATGACGGAGAGAAACGGCGGCGACGGAGGATGAAGTAGAGAATGAAGAAAACGGTGACGGTAACGGCGAAAACGGTTACGGTTATGAGAAGGTTGTGTGAAGAATTTGTGTTTCCCATTTTCACGTTGTGTGTGTTGTTGTTACAGTGAAACTAACAATGTTTTTGAGATTTTGAAGTAGAAAAAGAAAAGAATGAAATAAATGATGACGTGGCATGTAATGTGAGAGAGAGAGAGAGGTGTTGAGGTTTGGTTGTTATTGTTATTGTTATGGTGAAGTTGGTGAAAGCATTTTGGTGTGGTTATGAAAAACAGAACAATTGTTGAGCAGGTTTGTACATATGACTATGGAGAAGGACTGTCTTTGTCTTTTTCCTCATATGTGTTCATGTAGCAAATTTGTTTTGCTCATGTTTGGTCCTATTTCATTCTTTTTCCCTTTTAAAAGTTTATGAAAACTCATCTGTATTTTTTGCTTGCCATTTGTTTACCAAATATTGGTTAAATAAAGAAATAATTTACCATTAAAGAAAAGGATGGTGTTTGGCAGTCAAAAATGATTTTGTAGAAAAACGAATCAAAGAGAAAAAAACAAGCCTATACATGCTTAATGTGATACAACCACACACTTCTTTTGTGCTAGTGTTCATTTGTGTATGTTCTGTATACTATAGTTAAGTGACATTGTAATGAATGACTTTTTTTTTTTAGGGAAATAATGAATAATTGTATTCAATTTTGATGTAGGTTCTACATTTTTGGTTAATTAAGTGTGAGAGACTCTTAGTATTATTGGTTTAATTATTTATGGTCTATTTTTGGGATAGTGAACACAAACAATCCTCTAATTTTGGATTGAATTTTGAATTAGCATTTATTTGGTCCTACGACAAGTTTGCCAAGACTTCTGTGACACAGAAGCTTAGTTTTGTAGCTTATTAGAAATCACAGTAGGAGCAAGGTGGATGTGTGTTTGAAGCCTCTAATGTGCAATCAAACAAGCACTTTGTAATTTGAAAGAGCACTATTAAACAACTGAATTTAATTAGTAGTAGTATTTCCTTACAATACAATGCAAAGTACAATATCTCTTTTCCTTACAGTGTCACAAATTCATTAGCATGGTTCTATGAACCAAATGTGGCTTCTAAGGTTGATGATAAGAAATTTTCAAGTTCCAATTCAAAGGTGAAAATTCTGTTAACGTTAATAATAAGGCGAAATGTTAACATTTTAAACTAAGATATGGTTTTTATTGGTAGGGGTTGATATTGAGATAAATATCGGATCAAATTTTGCCTTTAACAATATGGCAAAAGACACGCACTGCTACACATGCTAAAAATACGTCACCTATACAATATGAGAATAAGAGAGTGAGTGTCAATAACATTCCCCATTCACATAACCATACCCTCAACAATTTTCCAGATTGAACAAAAAATTTCCATCGTTAGGGCATGTTTCGAGAGACTTAGTTTTTAAGTTTTATTTTTATTTTCTTTATAGTTTAAATAAACTATATATTTGGATACTCTTCATTGGTTTGATCATTCCCTCCCTTAATTATGTTTATTGATACTAGGGGTGTTCAAAACCGAACCAACTCAAGAGAAAAACTGCAAACCAAACTAATTCAAACCGAAACTGCAAAAAACCGTACTTGGTTCGGATGAATTCGAATGACTTTTACACTGAACCGCGCGGTTCGGTTTGGTTTGTGGTTTGCATCTCAGCAACCGAATCAAACCAAACCAAACCGCAAGAATAATCAATATTACTTAAACTTGTATTAGCCCAATTACATAGCCCAAGAATAATCTCTTCTGATTCGATTTTTCCATTGTTGCACCATCATGTTCGATTCTAATTCCTTTCCATCTCCTTCAATTAATTTCTAGTGATGAATTTGTTTTCTTTTCTTCCCAATAATTTGTTTCATGCTTATGTTTCTTCTTAATTTTACCTATTTTGATATAAATTTTGTTTGGTTTTAATTTGGTTAGTTATAATTTTATGTAACTTTATGCATTGTCTATATATTTTGTGATGAGTGACTTTATAATTTGTATGTAATTTTATCCACTTGTGTTGTTTCCTCTTATGAGTAATGAGTGATAATGATTCCATGATATTTTTGTTTAATTGTGCTTCGATCAGTCATATTTGATTTATGACATAAGTTTTGTTTGATTTTAATCTGGTTAGTTATAATTTTACTTATTTTGATCAGCCATATAACTTTGCTGGTATGTTCTGCCATTTTATGACATAGGTAATACATGACTATATTAAGGTAGAACAATATATTGTTGGTATTGAAAATAAAAGTTTAGGATCTATGCAATTCATGTATAGTCATATTTTATCATGTAAACAACAAAATAAAATCTTCTATGTTTATTTTGTAATAAGTTGGCAATATTAGAGTTAATGTAATATTTTTTTATCTCGCGATAAACCGCATCAACCGAACCAATCCAAACCGCATTGGTTTGGTTTGGTTTGGATGACTTTTTAAAAATCAACTAAACCAAACCAAACCGCATGGTTTTTGATCTCGCGGTTTGGATGCCTTTTATGCTCAAAATTGAACCAAACCGCACCGCGAACACCCCTACTTGATACCAAGATTAATTGTTTGTTTATTTATCTATTTATTTCAAGAAATAAGAGGCATTTTCTTTACAATGTCAAGACCAAATACTTCAGTTTCTAATTAAATAATTCTAAGCAAGTTCTTTTACGATAATATTGAACATGATGAACATGCTTCTCTTTAGGCGTATATGTGAAACTCTTTTTTCAACACTTTCTCTAATATTTATTCTCTCATTTGATGAATTTTACTTGCATTTCACCATTTTATGTGGAACACATTTCCAAAGTGCAAGACCCATATTGATTTCATTCAATAAAAATAAAAAATGTTACAAAAAATATTAAAAAATGGGCATCGTAACACTCGTGTTAGAATAAGGAGAAGAGGGTGGAAACAAGTTGTAGTCTTGTAACTTTTGCTTGTTAAAAAAAGAGTCTTGTAACTTTTTTAATTTTTTTAGAAGTTATTTATTATTTTTAATCTAGAACTAGTGGAGCTGGAATGCATGTGTTCTCAAATTATGGAAATGAGGAGTACAGAGCTAAATTGAAATCAATTGTTGAATTCACTTAAAATTAGAGTGAAACTGAAGCATGTTTCATTACCAACCTAGAAAGCACAATAGAGAACTTCATTAAAAAGAAGGAAAAGTGACCCATTAGAGAGAACACTTAGCTTAGAAGATAGAGACCATCTTAAAGCTGTCATGTGTAGAATTTTCTATTCATCTGAGAAACCATTATTATTGAATTCTTACTTGTTTGATGCAAATAATAATATCAGTGGTTTTCTACCATCCGAATATAATACTTTAAGGATATATAACTTCCTTACAACACGAGATAACACATGTTGAGAGGTTGCTTAAGCCAATTAAATGAACTTGAAAGACAAAATGGCTGAGCATAGTTTCTAATGCATGAGCATGTTCAATGAGAAAACCTTTCATTAGTTTTATAGCCAAGTTATTTTCTTAAAAGTATTTTATGCTTAAGATGAAATTAAAAGCAAATACTCCCTCCGTCCCTTAATGTAGACACACATTGCCTTTTTCACATTTCTTAAGAAAAGTTGTCAGTGTAGTTAATGTGTCTGTTTTCTGTGTTAATATTACGAAATTGTCCTTTGTTTGTATGTGTATTAAATTTGACTTTTCATATATCAAGACAAGATAGTAGTATTAACTAGGGGTATGTTCAGGAAATAAATAATAAATGCATCTAGTAATTTGAAAAGAGGTTTACATTTAGGGACAAAAATAAAATCAAATGGGTGCTTAGATATAGAGATGGAGGAAGTATTATATAAGAAAATGTGGTCTAAGTCGTGCAACGAGATATATATCCACATAGAGGAATAAGTGTTTTGAAGAAGTTTTTTACAATATAAGAAATGTTTCACTTGAATATACAATTTTGTCATCAAAAGCTAATGCTATTGCATCTTTTGACTCCATTGAAAATTGGTGGACGTTAGATCCTAAATTTTGATGGACAATGCATAGTTCTTCAACCCCTCTTCTTCAAAAGTTTGCTTTGAAACTTCTTGTGCAGCCTACCTCTTCTTTTTGTTGTAAAAGGAATTGAAGTACTTATTCATTCATAGTTGGAAAAGAAACAAGTTAAATCCTCAAAGATCAAAAGACTTGGCTTATATGTACACACACAAATGCGAGGCTTTTGTATAGGAAAAGAGAAGAATACAAGGAGGAGTACTAAGATGTGGAACATTAGAAGAGACTAGAGAGATATGATATAACTTTAGAGAAATGTTTTTTTTTTTTTGAAAGATTTAGAGAAATGTTTTGTGGACACACAACTGAACATTCGACACTATATAAACATACATTTTGGATAGAGTTTGTATTTCTTAATAATTATCATTTTCTCTCGCCTAATGAAAATCAAACTGGATCATGCGTGTATTTTATAGAATATCAGTTACGGTGGCACATTACGATGGCACGTTTTGTATGTCTAACTAATATGGATGTTGAAATAATTAGTTGTATTATCATCTATTGAAACAAATCTCAAAGTTGTCATATGGCTATTACTTTTCACATTCTACGTGTTTTCTCACGCATTCTATTTATTATTTTTTCAAAACACTCTTCGTTCGGATTATATAATCTGAACTCCTACAAAGGAATTTTCGAATTATATAATCGGAACTATGGTGAAACCCATAAAATGACTTTGTACTTGATAACAAAAGTCTTTGACGACCATCATACAATACCCACGATCATACGATCTCCAAAAAAACTACAAGTGTGTTTAAGGATGAGAAGTGGAGAATTAATGAAAAAGTTGAAGGATGATAGACTATTATAAAGAAAATGTTCCTGGATTGTAACTACGATCAAAAGAAATGTGTTTAACCTTTAAAACTCAATTAACACACCATAAATAGTCATAACCTAAGGTGTAAAGCCACTGTCCACGATCTAGGACAATTCAAATTATATAATCCAAACACTTTAGAAACAATTCAGATTATATAATCTGAATTGTCATAGACTGTGTTTAAACTTGAGTTCAATTTATATTTGATCTGAACATAAAAGCATTAAGCACAAACTATATTGTATAAACTAGATTTACAATTATCAGGAGATAGAGTTTACAAATTACATGATCAAAAACTAGAACAAAGTCATCTAAGACCTAATCACAAATGAACTAGTTACTCAAGGCTAAATCATAAATAACTAATACAAGAATAACATTCGTTAAATAATTGGATGGATGACCGACTGACTATGAGTTTTGATAGTTTTCCACCCGGTCTCCATTTCTTCAGCTCCAAAAATGTGGTTTTTCTCTCCACATTTCAAACCTTTTGCACGAAAACTAACGTGGCTTTTATAGATCTTTATTTCGTAACGTTCAAATTGTGTCACGATTTGCGAAAATGTGTTACGATCCTTCAATAAAATTTAAATTTTAGACTTGGTGCTTCTCAAATCGTGTCCCAATTTAAATAAATTGTGACACAATGTTTGTCGATTTGAAACTCTTGAAATTGGTAGCAAAATTGTGTCATGATGTACAGAAATCGTGACACGATTCTTCTTATCCCTGTTTCCTCATTTTTTTGTCATTTTCAGCTTCATAACCACTCAAAATTTTCAGCTTCATAACTACTCAAAATTATTTTATCTCTATTAGAAATGCATAAAAACAACTAACAAAATAGCATACGACCTAGTGTCACCATCATTGATGGTGGTTTAGATACCCTCCAAAGTTGGGAGGGGGTATAACCTGTGTGGTATTGTGCTCGTTGAGATGATTCAACGTCTCTTGGAGTTGGAGTGGGATGTTGTATGCCAACACTCCTATCGGTGAAAAATCAATGTATACATGCTTTAGCGAATCCTCTTTCAAAAATAAAATAAAATGCTTTAGCGAATCTTGGTTGCTTTTTAGATTCAAATGTGTCTTTTAAGACGTATCCATCTTATTTTAGACATTTGTTAGAAATTGATATATTGGGGATAACTATTCCTTATTTAGTAGTAGTTTGGTCTCTCTCTTCTCAGGCCTTTGACTCTCCATATAACAAAAAGAAATATATAAATCATCTCACACAACATGATGTTAGTGTATTTGATTTTTTTTTTTTAATATTCCAAATCAAGTTCAAATATAATCACATTCTTCTAATTTATGATTTATTATTTAAGCAAATTCATGAAATGTTAGATTACTGGTAAAAATTAGACTTTGTAATCTTAAAGGTCCAAAAGATGAATTGTAAAATAGTGCCACATTATTTAATACTCCATCTGTTTCAAAATACATGTCCAATTTTTGCAATGTGCACTATTCATTTGATTTACTTTGACTATACTTTTTAATTAATGTATAAATACAAATATTAACATGTAAAACGTTGTTTGATTTGTCTCGACAAATATTTTCAAAATATTAAATTTTTATATTTTTTTACTTTAGATAATTAAAGATATTAACGGTCAAAATTGTGCATTGACATATGTGAAGTGATTGACTTGGACATGTATTTTGAAACGGAAGGAGTATATATTTCTCTCCCTCTATATACATTTTTTTTTATAAAAAATATTTAGTAAATCTTTAATAAAATTTTACTAACTTATAATTGATAATTTTTATTTATAATAATTTTATTGATTTTTATTTTGAAATAGTAAAATAAAATAAATTAAAGGATAAAATAATTTGAATGAAATTAAGCTTTATTTATTGAAGCATTTAATTTTGTCAAAAGAAAATCTAAACATTTAACAAATAATTTGACCAATTTTTGTCATAAAAATGGATTGGACCTACATAAAATTATTACTTTTCTTGTAAAAAAAACAAGAAAACTTTTATATATGACATAATAAGATAATATTTTAATTTTGTTAAAGGGTAATGTGTAAGCTTCTACAATGAGCTATACAAGTTGAAAAAAAGGGTTTAAGGGTCGAAACACACATCACCACTTCACACACTCAAAAACGTAACAACACAGTAACGTGACGCGTGAGATACTTCATTTCAACTCTGTGAAAGGTAACAGTAACACACTTTAACAAATACAATTACTGCTACATAAACATTTTTTTTTCTTACGTTTTATTGTTCGATCCAATTTTCGATTCATAATCTCCTTCGATTTCAAAGTTGACCTTTCAATCCCTAGGTATTGTTTCTTCGATTTCATTATTGTTGCATGTTTTTGTATAATCTCGATCTCATTGATTTTACTGCTTCAATTTCTTTGTTTTATTTAGTTTCAATTGGATTAGATTAACCTTTTTTTTGTTGCGTGATTTCACAGTTTTCTGCTCTTGTTTTTCTCTCTGATTCTGAATCTATGAAATTAATTTCAATAGTGTATATATTATCATCATTATAATTGTGTTTTGTGAAACTTAGATTGGGTTTTCATTTTTTTTTTTAACTTTATCTTAATTGTGGTGTTTCGGTTAATTATTTCTTAATTGTTGATTTTCTGATTAAAATGTTATGTAATATGATGTTTATAGATTAAATCAGGAGTAGTAACAATTAATAACAAACTGACAAGAGTTTTTTGTTTTGTTTATTTTAGGTTTTTTTTTAACCTTGTAAGAGGTTGTTGGGTACTGAAGGTTAGCGACGATGGCGGCTTCGGAGGAGACAAGTGCATTGTTCCCAATTTTCATATTGACAATAATGGCCATTCCTATAGTTCCTTATACGATAACAAAGTTGTGTCGTGCGGCTTCCAAGAAATCGAAGAGCATTCACTGTCAGTGCAATGACTGCTCTCGATCAGGGAAGTACCGCAAATCCATCTTTCAAAGGGTGAGATCAATTTTCACATATCTGTGTTTTTATGGGTTGAAATTGTTGCATATTATTTACTTTCACTTGTGAGATTTAATCCGGAATTCTGATTTGTGTTTGTTTGTTTCTTTGATTTTGCAGATTTCGAATGTCTCGACGTATAATAACTTGACATTGTTACTGCTTTGGGTGATTATGATTATTCTGGTTTATTACATAAAGTCTATGAGTAGTGAGGTAAACAATCGCTTGTTAAATTGAATTTCTTGATTTCACTGCATGAGATTTGAATTTAGTATTGATGGGTGTTGTGTATGTTGTATAACATTTCACTTATTTGCCGAGTGTTCGAATGGGATGTGGTGTGTTCTGAGATTTCTCGTCTAAATTTTATGCAGATCACAGTTTTTGATCCTTTTAGTATTCTTGGATTAGAGCCTGGAGCAGCTGAGTCTGAAATTAAGAAAAAATATAGGAGACTTTCTATTCAGTACCATCCTGATAAAAATCCAGACCCAGGTTGAAGACGTTTCTCATTTTTGCAAACTTCGATGTTTGCAAGAAAACGTGCTTTATGCAATTACCCATGTAACTGATATTGTTTTTATTCGTTTTGTTTCAGAGGCACACAAGTACTTTGTTGAGCACATTGCTAAGGCTTATCAAGCTCTGACTGATCCAGTAGCTCGTGAAAATTACGAGAAATATGGCCATCCTGATGGCAGACAGGTAATAAAACTGCAATGCAATAAAACTGTATTTTTGTTTGCATTAGGAAAATATATAGTGGGCCACTGCTTGTATTCAGAGTTGGGCTTTGGCCCAATCCTGTCCTTTTCCTAAGTCAGAATTCTGTTAGTCACTGTTGGAAATTCAGTTTATTACAGTTATGAATTCAGTTAATCACAGTTAGGAATTCAGTTAGTAGCTGTTAGGAATTCAGTTAGAAGGTAGTTACATCTAGCTGTACTATAAATACACCACTGTACTCTTGGGCCAATCAGAATAAAATATACAAAGATTATCTCATCTCTGATTCTCTAGTATTCTCTCTCTTTCCTTCACTTTCCCTTTCTTTCTATGCATTTCAGTTTCTGATAGTTTACATTCTGGTGGGGTATGTGGAATATTTTATTGCAGGGATTTCAAATGGGTATAGCTCTCCCTCAATTCCTTCTGAATATTGATGGGGCATCTGGTGGGATACTTTTGCTTTGGATTGTTGGTATTTGCATTCTCTTGCCATTGGTCATTGCTGTTGTCTATCTCTCAAGATCATCAAAGTATACTGGAAACTATGTGATGCATCAAACACTTTCCACTTACTATTACTTCATGAAGCCTTCTTTGGCCCCTAGGTATATTTCTTGTGCAATTCTTTTTGTCAAATTTGGGTGAGAACCCACACCATCTATCTTGCATTCTTGTTATTATTTTTGATGTGAATATTATTATGTTCAGCAAAGTCATGGATGTCTTCACAAAGGCTGCTGAATACATGGAAATTCCAGTTCGAAGGACCGATGATGAACCTCTTCAGAAGCTTTTTATGTTGGTAAGGAGTGAGTTGAATCTTGACCTCAAGAACATTAAGCAAGAGCAGGCCAAGTTTTGGAAGCAGCATCCTGCACTAGTTAAGGTATCTTATTGTATGGCTGGCTATGCCAAATAGATTATTCTTTTTTTATTGGTACATACATATTCTATTCTGATTTCAATTAGTCGTTTGTGTGCTCACAACCATGCTATTTTCTTTTAGACGGAGCTGTTAGTTCAAGCTCAGTTGACTCGTGAATTTGCCGCCTTGTCTCCATCTTTAGCAAGTGATTTCAGACGGATTTTGGAAACAGCACCTCGCCTGCTTGAAGAGCTAATGAAGGTGACTGACTGACTGACTATTTCTCTTCTGCTTCTTGGTAGACTAGATTCAATGTTCTTGCTTTCTTTATCATGTAGTTCCCTTTAGTCTGCACCCTATTCTGAAAATTGTTGTTTCAGAGCATTGCTTCAATAACAAAATTTTGAAACACTAAACCCTTAAATATTTTCCAATGCATACTAAATCACTGCATGTACCCATGCCTTGATCCAATTTAAACAATTATAATTTATTGAGTTTTAGTCACTTGTCAAGTTGCTTTAAGACAGTAGTCACAGTGATAGAAAGCAGTCAATGGCTGAATTGGATTTTATTAAAACTGCATTTTAGAGGAATTGAAATTGTGTATGGTTAATGCAAGATAAGTTTTAAATAAACGCCTTAAGGAAGCATGTAGATTATATTCAGTTTTCCCTCATACAAATGTATTGGAAGTTGGAACATGGTTTTATATTATGAAAGGAACTAAATAGTGGTTGTAACTATCTTTAGATGCGTGGTTTATGTTATTGATAACTATATGCAAAGAATAATGTTATATATGATGATATTCACCAACTCAAGCCCAAATGTTTTTGCAAATACGTTACTTAATTTCTCCGAAATTTTCTAAAACTAAAGAAATAAAAAGAAACAGGCTGAACAGCACTTGCGGTAAGCCATTCCTGTGAGTGGGTTAATATGAAATGTTTTGATAGATGTTAGTATTTTCCTTATTGAATTACTAGGACTGCTAAGCTTTTCAGTACCGAAGCTAAGATGATAACCACATTTAAAATGAAGCACATTTGCACCCTATGATCATCAAGTTTTTCTTGTCATCATTGTCTTATGTGATGGATATACGATATTTATGTTTCTTTATTTATTGTTTTTAACCTATTATATTTGCATTTCCCTCATTGTTTAATGCTCTGGTCTCTGTAAAAGATGGCAGTTATACCACGGAATGCTCAGGGACATGGGTGGCTGAGACCTGCGATCGGTGTTGTTGAGCTCTCTCAATGTATCATCCAGGTAATGAATCTAAGTCAATGTAAAGTATTACTATTGGGTCATTTTTATTTCCTCCAATTGCATTTTGACATATGCGCGGAAACGAAGGAATTACATTTAACTGATACATTTAAACCCTTAGCCTGGCTAAGGGTTGTGGTGATACCCTGATCTGGGAATGGTGCAAATTCCCCTTCTCCTATACTTTCTTTCACAACAATAAAAATATGGAATCAAATTTAATTGCTTATAATGAAAGATGTATGTAATGACTAAAGAATAATGTAATTGTAAATTAAATTTCTACAGTTTCCTTTGTCTCTGGTATATTATATTCAATCAAGACCATTATTCAAGGAGGGTCAATATTCGGTCAAGTTCCTCTATTCATTTCATACTCTATTATTATAGAAGTTTTCATCATAGGATACGGATGTGCTATTTTGCTTAATTATTACAATTTTTATATGTAAAAACTGTTTAAAAGTGCTTGTGCTTGTTGAATGCTATAAAAAAAAAATTGGAATTTTCCTTTAGTACCTTTTGGTTCTTATTCTGATGCCTTTTGGGTTATGCTGCGCGAATTGATATGTTCTTAGTTAAGGATGAAAGGTTGTCCGGTTAGTTTAATTTTATGGTATGGAATCAAGTTGTGCAATTTTCATTTTGTTTTTGTTTGTTTCCTTGTTCAACAAAGCATTCTAGCTGCTTATTTTACCAACTAATATTATTGCTCTCAGTATTTTAAAACAACTTTAATATGAATTTATTTTCTGATTTATGACCTCCTATGCAGGCTGTTCCTCTCAGTGCTAGAAAGACCACCGGTGGATCACCTGAAGGCATTGCACCATTTCTGCAGCTGCCCCATATTAGTGAGTCTGTTGTTAAGAAGGTGGCCCGTAAGGTGCGTCAAAACGCTACATATGGTTAAATATTCCTGCTCTAAATGCTTGTGTCCATGCTATTTCTTGTGTATTTACATCGTCTAATGTTCTCGAGGGTTAACATACCTGCAAACCATTTATGCACTTTTTTCTATGAATTCCAATTGTAGCTACTCGTTTGATCCAGTTCAATATAAGTCTGATTTCTGCCAAGTGTTCTATGTACCATATATACGGATTAAGGGATATTCTTCGTATTGGTTCTAGTGGCTGTATTATTAATTATGTGAAAATGCTATAGTTGGCCCACAGTGTTGTGACTGATGGCTGTTTGAAATTTAAATTTAAATGTTGGATTTCCAATTGATTTTTATGTCATACTGAATTTCCAATTTGATCCCATGCTCACGACTGTCGGAAGTTGGAACTAACCATTTTTCTTCTTCCTCTGCAGAAGGTAAGAACATTTCAGGAACTTTATGAGATGGACTCACAGGAGCGAGCTGAGCTACTTACTCAAACAGCAGGGTTATCATCTGAAGAAGTACTAGACGTTGAGATTGTCCTGGATATGATGCCTTCCTTGACCCTTGATGTAACATGTGAGACTGAAGGAGAAGAGGGTATACAAGAAGGTGACATTGTTACCATCCATGCTTGGATTAATAATAAAAGGGGTAATGGCCTGATTGCGGCCCTTCCCCATGCCCCTCACTACCCATTTCACAAGGAAGAGAATTTCTGGTTTTTGCTTGCGGATTCTGTTTCAAACAATGTGTGGTTTTTTCAGAAGGTTAGTTTCATGGATGAAGGTGCTGCTGTAACTGCTGCTTCTAAGGCAATTGCAGAATCTAAGGAGGGTTCCGGAGCAAGCCCGAAGGAGACCAGTAAGGCAGTTGCTGAAGCAGTGGAGAAGGTGAAGGGGGGCTCTAGATTGGTAATGGGCAAGTTCCAGGCCCCATCAGAGGGTAACTATAATTTGACTTGCTATTGTTTGTGCGACTCTTGGTTGGGCTGTGACAGGAAGACAAATATAAAGTTCAAAGTTTTGAAACGGACCCGGGCTGGCACTAGGGGTGCTGTTTTGGCTGATGAGGGACCTATCATGGAGGATGGAGTTGAGGAGGATGAGGACAATGAGGATGAGGAGTATGATGACGACTACGAGAGTGAGTATAGTGAAGACGAAGAAGATGATCAAAACTCAAAAAATAAGAATCAAGCTGCTAATGGAACCACGAATAAAAATGGCGAAGCTGCCGAAAGTTCCGGCTCTGATGAAGAATGAGATTTTTTTTTTGTTTTTGTTTTTCAAAAGGATACTAGAACCATACTCTCATCTTTTTGTTCCTCTTGGTTAGCAGAAGATGAATTGTAGCAATAGTCATCTATACTGTCCCATCTTAGTTTATCTGTTGGGCTACATTCATACTTGGACTTCTGTTCTTACCTTTATTCAGCTGATATCATGATTAAATTTTCATGTTATCTGAAACATTTAAAGTATGGAAAATGAGTTTAAGGATTAAATTTTGGTTCAGTTTCCGTTTTCGGACGCATCTAAGTTTTGTATTAGATATCTAAGTAGCCCTTTGGTTTTGCATCTGAAGTATGGAAAATGAGTCACATTGATAGCATTTCTTTATGAGAGATGCCTTATTGAGTGAATGGACTGGAATTATGGATATTCAAAAGGGAGATTCTTTTCACTCTCAATATCACCTCAGAACATAGTCAACCCATATGATTTTAGTTTTTATTTTATTTTTTAGAAATGAATATTACCAACAAAAACACATTCAATCCACATATCTTTGATTGCTTGAATAGAGGCAATTCAAACTCGTTTATTTTCTATTGGCATCCACAATGCCTTTTATCACATGCTTTTTTTTTCTGATTTGTTATCATATGCCTTTTTTTTAAGCATTGAAAACGTGCAAGTATATAGCTACTATAGCCGATCTTTAAAACATAAAACCACATTGCTTTTTGACATGGATTTCTTTTCCTATTTTCTGCTTAATGTCTCTATCTAAAAGCTGTATAATACTAGTATAATTTTGTGAATCAGGACGTCAATAAGATAATTAACGTGTTTAGTAATAAGAAATTAAGAAAGAAGAGATGATACAAAGTTGGATCAAACCAATCAATGTTTTGTACAATCTTTGATTATTTTTAAATTTTGATTAAACAAAGAATTACATTGATAAGATGAGCATAATTTTAGGAGAGATTGAGGAGGATTTACACTTTCGTTTACATAAAGAAAGTTCTTTCCAACTTTTAAATAAATATTGTCATCTCTTACATTACTGTTTAATTTATACATGAAAAAAAGTTTCGCGCATGCATCTAATGTTGTGTTGCTATATCTAAGTATGACATGCTATGTGTTTTAATTCATTAATTGATGTGACAATATACGTATGTATAAAATAAATTTACACTGACAGTGCATATAAATTAACCTTCTATGATTTAATAGTTCATAGTTTTCTACATCCGCGCAACAGGTGGGTACATTCTAGTTTATTCTTAAAGGTGGAGATTGAGGTATTTGTTCTCTATAATTTATATCTCCCTCTTTTTTTCTTTTTTTTTAAGAAATATTCTTTATATGTCTTAATTAACCCTTTGAATGACGACAGTATTTTTAATAACACGGTTAAACGGGTGGATAACACATTGGAGGAGATTAAGCTTTTATTGTGGCAATGGAGTTTGGGGGAGAATTAACCCTCTGGCTTGTTTGTATCACGAAAGGATTTGGAACCTAAGAGACTGTTGTTGAGGCAAGGGACAGGGCCATCCCCAAGGGCGTGCAAACAGCTCTTATCCCACAACAAAGTACAAATAACTTATAAGCTAGCTTATCGATTATAAGATTAAGTTACTCGGTTGGTGTATTTAAAAATGAAAAGTAAACCCTCCCCTCCCTTTTCCTCCTAAACCCTCCATCCAAACACACCCTAAGAGATTTTTAACTTACTCGGTTGGTGACTATAACACTATCTTGGGTGCTCATGATCATGAACATAGAAGTTTCCACAGTCCTTCAAACCTTCCTATAGAAGAATTTCAAGCCTGACTGATGCTAACAATTTAATCCACATCCCAATAGGGGGAGATGCTTTCACTTAGTTTCATGGATAAATTCTTGTTCTTCTTCAACCTGCACTACTCTTACAAGAAATCACTCTTACCATTTTCCTTTGCCCCTAGAGTTTCAACATGCTGAGGTTAGAGTTGCTTCTCAATTCATACTTATGAAGATTTGGATCTCTCATCCAAATTATATAAATGATATAAAAATTGTTGGTCAACAAATATTGTTGAATGTCCTATTTTTATTCTTAATCAAAAGTTGAAAGAATTTAAACGATTCATTTGAAGATTTGAACAAGACTGTCATTGGAGAGATCCATTCTCAAGTCAGATAATTGACTGAGGCAAGCCTTGATACAATTCAAGAACTAAACAACATTGTTTGCCAAACTAATTCTCTACTGGAGCATGAGAAGAAGGCTCAAACTGAAAGAACACTACATATATTCGTTTTATAAAATAGTCAAAGTTAGACATTTTATTATACTAATCACATCTCTCAAAGATGGTGATGACTTGATCACAGAACCTAAAGATTTAGCTACTCATATGGCTAATCACTTTGATTAGCTATTGAATTTGTAAAGACAATGGCTTGATTGAAGACGTGATTCCCAATTTGGTGATAGGTAATGTGAGCAACATGCTTATTGCTTACCATGCTTCCTACTAATGAAATTCACAATGTTGTTTTTCTCTTTGAATAAAGAGGGTGCACCTAGTCCATATGGTTTTGGGGCTTTTTTATTTTTTTTTATTTCAAACCTTTTGGGAAATTATTTGACATGAATTCTTCACTAAAGGTTGGATTCACCAAACATGAATGCAAACACGATTGTTCTCATCCCAAAAGTGTCAAATGTTGATATTGTGGATCAATTTGGTCATATAGCAATAACCAATTTTAATTATAGACTAGCCCAAATTATGCCTTACTTTGTGTCTGCTGAGCAAAAAGGTTTCATAAAAGGAAGACATATTGGTGACTTCTAAAGCTATTAATATTCTACACAACAAAGTTTTTGGGGTAAATATTACACTTAAGATAAACATTAGGAGAGCTTTTGACACTGTTGGATGAAAATTCTTGTTGAAGGTTCTCAATGCTTTTGGCTTTAGTCCAACTTTCTGTAAGTGAATTAAAGTCATTCTTCACTCAGCAAGGCTATCTATCACTCTTGATGGTAAGAAATTGGGTTACTTTCATTGTAAAAGAGGAGTAAAGCAAGGCGACCCCTTATCTCCATTTGCTTCTTTGCCTTGCTGAAGATGTTCTTAGTAGAGCCATAACCAGGCTTTTTCGAAAATGGTTCTATTAATATGATTAGAGGCCCTCGTGGCTCTGTTGTGCTCCTCGTTTCCTTTATGCAGATGACATCATGATTTTATGCGAAGGAAAGAGCTCAAACATTCAATCTATTGCATCCTTTTGAGAAATATACTAAGATCTCTGGGCAATTTGTGAACCCTCAAAAGTCCACAATATTTTCAAGATCAATCTTGCTTCAAAGTTTAATACACTTAGCTTATATTCTTGGTTCTAATATAGAGACTATTCATTTTACTTATCTATGTGTCCACATCTTTTTAAAGGAAGACCTAAAGCTTCTAAAGGAAGACTTATAGTGTTGATAAAGTTAAAGTCATGCTGTCCTCGTGAGCTTAACTCAGTTGGTTGGGACAATGCATAAAAATGCAAGGTCCGGAGTTCAAACTCCGGCCACTACCAAAAAAAAAAGTTAAAGTCATGCTATCTATTTGCAAAGCTTCTCTTTTATCCATTGTAGGTATACTTCAACTCATTAAGAGTGTTGTGTAAGGCATGCTTATGTACAACTTACTTATTTACACTTGGCCCTCGAGCTTAATTAAAAAATAGGAAAGATGGATTATGAATTTTATTTGGAGTGGAGACATTAGTAAGAGAAAACTAGTGATCGTGGCTTGACATAAACTATGCACACCTACTTTATAAGAAGGATCTGGCATTAGATCATTATCTGAAATCAATGAAGCTACATATTTGAAGCTCTGGTGGGAATTGTTTAGACTCATAATCAATTGGCAATTTTCTTGAGAAGCAAGGTTATTATTTAAAGATGCTCTCTTATTTCAAAATCCAATAGGACAAAATATTAGTCGGGCTAAGTTAATTTGGAATAGTGCAATACCTCTTTCCAAATCTCCTTTAGCTTCAAGATTGGTGCACAATAAACTTCCTATAGATGAAAACTTATTTGTTAGATGCTGTCAAATTCCTTCTATTTGTTCCCTTTGTTCTAAAGAAGATGAAGTTATTTTCCATTTGTTATTTCCTAGTCACTATGCTCGAAATAAATCAAATTTTCCATTCATCATTCATCTATAGCTGATATGTGGAATTGTCATTTTATCTACAATTATTAACAATATCAATGTCATTTGGTTTAGTAGAAACCAAAGTAGGTTCAATAATAAACATATTCCTTGGAGTACAGCGGCAAACATGATTATTTCCAACACTTCACTTTCTGGTAATTACACTCAAATTCCATCTTCTAATTCCATAGACTTTTCAATTGTCAAAGCTTTTGCAGTTAGGATCAATCATCCAAATCCTCCCTTAATTAATTAAGTTTTCTCAAAACCATTCATTCTTTCTTGGTTAAAATCCAACTTAGATGGAGATGCTTTAGGTACTTCTGTCAATCTTCAACGGATGATCGAGAATCATCACAGAAGTTTGTTGTCTCAAAAGGATCTCTGATCCTAACACTATCTTTCTCCTCTCATTGTCTCAAGGCACTACTCAGTCAGACGGCTCTTGCCAATGGAGAATCAATGACTTAGTAACACTTTCTTACTTGTAGAATGCAACAAAGGAATATTTTGGTGTATATTTTATAAAGTGGGGTATATTTGATTTTTTTTAAAGAGGATATTTAAAAATAAAAAAAATCCGAATAAACTCTTGATTATCACTTACTAAAAAACCAAAAGAATTTTTTTATGGTAATTGAAATTTTCCAGTAAAAGAGAGAGACAAAAAATAAATAAATAAATATATAATTTATTATATTTCTGTTTCAAAAATTAATATTTATTTTTTGTCTCTTTCTCCTACCGAAAAATTACTGGAGAGTACCATCCCCATCCTAAATATCTAACAATGCTAGGGATACAAGAGGTAATGAAACCTGATTGTAAACAACAAATTAGTTAACACAAATTTTTTTTTGTTGCTTGGGAGACAAATGGTGTGATGTAGTATGGTAGGAAACAGATCCGGAATGCAGAAGAGTTGATCCTTAGTGGTTTTAGAAATGATCATGTGTGTAACTCCGACGAATAAGATCAAGAGTTCAAATGAATATATGTGCTCCTCGCTTGAAGAGTATCAAGCAGCAATAATCAGCCGGAACACCATCAATCTTCAACAGTTTACATAATGCTTCTGGTACTATTATCATATGTATCATATGTTCAAGTAATCATTATAGTTCTCCCTGCTCAATGCAAAATTCAGGTTCCTAGGCCACCATTCACTTTGAGAAGGCAACACCAAATATGAACCATCATTTCAAGGGCAATTTTTTCAGACAAATAACTTCACGGGCCTTGATACTTTTTTCGCTTAGGTATCTTTGCATCGCGGGGTTTCACATGCAGGAGGTGGAACACCAAAAACCCAATCAAGAACATTCAAATATTTAGATCTGAACACATCCCTTTCTTGTGCATAGCAGTGCATTATGATAGCTGTTGATAAGCTGAAAACTACAACATCAGCTCTCTTGATCCTTCTAGACTGTGGCAGATATCCTGCATCAGCTATGCATGTGAAGAAACTCTCAATAGCCCGGGCAAGGCAGTATAATGATATCTCCATTCGCCTGCTTTTCTTTTCAATCGCTAATCCTAGGCCAGGCGGGAACTGCAAGAAAATGTGAAGTGCAACTTTACTAAAATACTGTTATTGTATAATAATAATAATTGGATTATTGCTAATGAAACAGATATAAATATGTGGATAAAGTAAGCAACATACCGTTCCCATGGCCACCATTGGAATATTACATCTTTTGAAGATCCTAAACAGAAAGCAGGTCCACATCCTGATTTAGAATAAAGGCATCCATATTATCCATGTTAGTTTCAAGTTTCAACAAAATTGATACAGTCATAATAATAACAACAAGGTGAAGCAAAGAAGAATGAGGACACGAAAAGGCTACCAGGTGGTAATTGAACCTAAGAAAAGAAAGCAAGTATATAAAATAATGTCATGTTACCGCTTCATCTTTCAACAGAATCATTGGAGTTAACCCTTTTTTTTAATGGAAAATCGTTAAGAGTTAACTTTAAGCTGGCGTAATGCAAACATAAGAAATTTGTTTCAAATCAAAACTAATTTAGGAGCAAGACAACCAGCAACAATATAATAGTGCAGAGAACAAGGCTCACCAGGCAGATGCACAATACACAGACAGAAACAAGCTTGATCTTGCAGTGCCAATAAGACCCTTTGCCAATATTGTGTAAGGCCTGCAGTTAAGCATTTTGATAACGGGAAATGAGAAAGTGAAAAACAATATAATCTCATAACTAAGTAGTACAAAGCATGATCTTCTTTTAGTGGATATACTTGAGAGTATGAGAAATATCAGATGGAACAATTTAATGTCCAGAAAAGTCCTTTTCATGACAAAATCAGCATATATATGTGCCACTTCTAAAGCTAATGTATTCAATTTGAAAAAGGTCCACTAACTATAACACTTCAATCATGCGAATAGTTGATTGGTTGTTACTTATTCCAATCAGATCACCTTTGTAAAAGTCCTTTTCTGTGAACTATCAGGGCAGGTATCAGATAAACTGGAAGATAAACAGGTAATGCTCTTTTGTAGGCTTGAATGAGAAAAGAAATGATGTGCCCAGAACATGATTGATTCCCATGTACAATCTGCAAAATGTCGGTGATTTTAAACACCGAAATAAGCAAAAGAAAATCACAAACTAAATATTGAACAGAGATAAATGAGATGTTTCAAACAGAAATTGCAGTGTTTTACAGTGAAACCAAGAGGCATCAGGCAAGAATGGCATAGTTGAAAACAATCAAAAAGATTAAAAAAAGGTGAAATTCAATACCATCAATGTGATTAAACTCGAATGGATAATTTTGTTATGGCATAGAGCAGAAAAGAAAGATTAAAACCTATATGTTTCCACCAAAGTCCAGACGTTTTGAAGTACGCATGTGGTCCCAAGTCAAGTATGAATAAATATTATCAGAAGAGACACGTTTCTCATGATTCAACCAATCAGAATAAAAAAAGGATGCTACTGTTATGGCGTGATCAAATTCAACTTTCAAATTTGATATCGATCACTGTTTAATAAACAATTATTTTACTCTATTTATTTTCTATGGGTTAATTAATAATTATATTGGGGTTGAGTAAAAATGACAAAAATAAAATACAAATTGATATTTCATACCGTGCATGGAACTTTCATATTTGGATCCAATTTCAGGTCGACACCCATGGTCTTGTAGTATTTCTTTATTGCATTGAGATTAGTAAAAGGCCTGCCACTGGCTATATCTTTTACACCTTGTAAGATAACTGGATCCTTTCCACCATGTTTATTGAGAAAGGACTTATATGAAGCAGGTAAACTCTCCTGGTTTAATATATAAGCAGACCTGAAATCAAAAAATTCTCTATCATCACTAATTTTCTCTATAAAAAATTCCTTCAATAATTATTAAAAGGGAGAAAAGTGGAGGAGGACGAATCGAGAGGGACATAAAGTGTGATAATATTGGAAACATGGCCCCTAGTTGAAACTATCAAGGGCGCACCTGCATGTACACAGTCATTGTTGCAAAACAGGAAACAATATTTATTGACATTAATGTGTTAGCATCTATGAAGCACAGACACTCCTCGGACTAGGTGTCTCCCGGTGTCGGACACGCGTCGTGTCCGACATCGACATATATAATTACACTGAATTATGTGATTTTCTCAAATTATTAGCGGTGTCGGCGTGTCAGTGTCTGTGTCTGGTGTCCGTGTCTGTGCTTCATAGGTTAGCATTGTACTACACTTATGCATGTACTTAATTCAGTTGAGCATTCTGCTCACTCAGTTGTCTTACTGCTTCTGCTGTCTAACTGCTTCTAGCAGCTTCTACTATCGCTGTCAAGAGTATATCATATTCTGTTCTAATTAGCTAGAATCAGTAAACTGACTTAGCTTTAATTTCCCTTATAAATAGAACCATTTTACATTCTAACATATCATCAAAGAATTCAGAATACATTTTACAGAAAATATCTCATAGTTTCTCATTTTTCTCTTTCACTTTCAGTTACACACCCAACTTCCTCACTAGCCTTCTTTCCAATATAATTTCAAAGTCCAGATGGTTGGCATGATCATCAATTTGAAAGTTGCATCATGACCAAGGAATAAGAAACTCACGAGAATGATCATAAGCTAAAATTTGCTGGCAGGAACTTGTTGTACGCAAGAACTAAATTTTTTCCAAATCCTCCAAAACGATATATAGAATCCTTAAACCACAAGAAAATCTAGGAAACCAAATAAATACAAATAAAAATTAAAAATGATGATGGTGCGCATCTCAACCAAGAATAATTCGTTAAGGTATCACTCGCCAATGAGATGGGAGAAATCAAGTAAAAGTCACAATGGAAGGCAGGGATGAATCACAACAACTTCATCATTAACCTATAAAACCAAGACAAGAATACATCTGGGATAGCCAGGGCTATACTGTGTTGGGATAGCCGAAATCAAACTTTATCTGAGATAGCCAGGGACTGCTGACCACATCACATCGAGACAAATTGATTCAAGGTTTCTGAGATAGGTTGCGGAAGTGGTTGACATAAAAATGCATTAACAAAGAGAGAACTTGCGAGAAAGGGTGGCTTGAATTTGTGCGAGGATAATGGGAAGAAAAATGACTATTGTAATGAAGTTACAAACTTCAGTACAGCGAAATAGTGACAAAAAATGATACAGTTACAGTCATATCTCACATTAGCATTTTCATATCTCACATTTGGTGTCTATCTATTTAGATACATGCATACTTATCGGGGACCATAGAAACAGGAATCACATTATGTGACAACTTTAATCTGTGAAGCCATCAAGTGAAACACGGACTATCATTTTAAGAGATCCCAAGTTACAGTCATGAAATTCAAAAGACAAGAGAGACTGAGCTAAAAAAGCATAGAAAAATAAATTAAATAAATAGAGAAAGGGAACATAGCATTGTTGCATACAATATTTGGGAGGAGGAGAGACACATGAGGAAAATGTCTCCGTGCTTCCATGTGAGAGGCTTACAAATTCTCCCAAACCGTTCGCTCTTGATCCCACAACGAGAAGCCAAGACAGCAGCACGCATGAGAATGTAAATGGCCAAACTTGTGTGTTGTGCCTCTAACCCGGTCAGAAGCATCGACTGGCCAGCAACCGCCCCTGCCAACAGAGCCCTCCACCTTGCTGTCCTGAACAACAAGCACATCACAAAACCAATCACAATCATACCCATTCCACAAACCCATTGACACAAACAACACTTTGATAATATATTTTCAATTTTCACATACTTATTAGTCATTCTATTGAAAGAAAAAAAGTTGTTTCTTAGTTTTAAAGACTAACATAAGTTGCATAATACATAGTTAAACATTTGTTTTGGATAAAATCTACATGTATGTTAATCTTAGTAGTTAGTACTTGAGATAATCCTGATTGAGACGGATTGCACTTGTGTGACATTACATTTGCCAATTCAAGTGTGACACGTGGTAATACAATTTTTTAAAACATAAAAATATGTAAAAGAGAGAGAAAATAGTTGAATTGGCTTATGTGTCACAATTGAATTGGCCAATGACATTCCCGCCTTAATGGCACACAAGTGGAGTCCGATTGAGACCAACAGATCAATAAGGGTAGGGATAGATCCTCTCTCCAAGTAAATTTACTTTTCACAAGGAATCAAATTACCTCTCTCTCTGCGTGTATTTTTTCCTCATGCATAGGGATGGCAAATCGGGCAAACCCACCCCACCCCGTCACTACCCTATTTTTTTAGCGGGTTAGGCGGGGTGGGCAAACTAGCAATGGGTTCAAAATCACTACTCGCCCTGACAAAAACGTCGGATTACACGTACCGAACCGACAGCTTCAACCTGTTTTGTCATTTCTACTCATGCAGACCCATACTTCCACTATATCAACCCCCTTAAAGCACCATGACATTCATTCAATTACCAAACACCGCCACATGCAAATTGCTTAACTTACATTTATTCACATCATTTAGAACATAGTTCAAAAATTCAAATTCACTTCATTTACAACATAGTTCAAAAATTCAAATTATTGAGCTTTTAAAAACAACAACAATAAATCAATTATCACAAAACAAAATGAAGAGAAAAAGAAGAACATGCCTACGATGACCACCAAGAGCAGCAATAACTTCATCCATTGAAACAAAAGTTCCGGCGAAGGTTCCAAGAAACAAACCATATCTCAAAGTTTCCTTCAAAGCCGTAACAATCACTTCACCATTCGTCACCGCAATCTCCTTCCTGAACAAAAACGAAATCAATCATCACAAAAACAAAAAAACGAATCATCACTACTTCATCAAGTTCAAAACTTTCTCACTCACCTTGGCGGTTTTTTTCTTGCGAATCGCGCCAAGATCGCGAACAGAGCAAGACCTCCTTTAATACCAGCTCCAATCGAGAAACCCTTACCCGAAGCAACGACGACTCGCCGGAGAATCTTCGGCGGAATAATAACGAACGCGCCGCCGGGGAAGGAAGGAGGATTCGACGGTGGAGTGGAATGAGTAACGATTTTGCCATTGTGAAAACCGTTGATCTCGTCGGGAGTGTCACGGTGGATGTCGCCGGAGTCGGCGGCGGGGGCGGGTGGTGACATGCGGCGGCGGAGGAGGAAGGGTAGAAATGGAAGAGTGAAGTGTGAGTGGAAGTTATTTCAAAAGAGACAAGGGAATGAATGAAGATGAGAGTTATATTATTTTTTTCATTTTCAGATTGCATTAATGTGTGACACGTAGCATATAGTTTTATGATTTAATCAATCAACTAACTATAGACACTAGAAGTTAGTTTTTTCCCTCTTAATTCCATCATGGGTATGTATTTTTTTTTCTTCCTTCATTTATTTATGGACGACATCCGCCGTGACACTCCCGACGAGATCAACGGTTTTCACAATGACAAAAATTGTTCATTTTACTCCTTCGTCGATACCTCCTTCTTTTTGCGGTTTGTTATAGTTTCGTCAGAAATTTTCCGATGAGTCGTTGTTGCTTTGGCGAAAGGTTTCTTGAACGAAACTGGTACTAAAGAAGGTCTTGCTCAGTTCGTGATTTCGGTGCGACTCACAAGACAAAGTAAACGAAGAGTATTATCAACATATTCTTTAATACACTTTTCAATACATTATCTCTAATTAGTTGAGTTTCACGTACTCATATATGACCACACAAATGTAAAATCAGTTTAAGATCCAACTAACTGAACATAGTATGTTCGAAAAAGTGTGTAATTCAAACTAAATAATGATGATGTAATTCAGTCCTCACAATTTTTTCAAGATTTAAATTGCTCACTATGTAAGACTTATCTCAATCGAAAAAGGATGATTTTCTTATACTATACACTTTTAGCTTTGTTTGAACTTTACAATTTTGTGTATAAATTTTAAAGGATGTTTGCCGGTTTAAATAATGTGGCCTCCACATTGTCAATTTATGTCTAATATAATTGTGGAACAATACTTGTCGTAGGCAAATCTACATTTTTTTTTTTGAGGGAATCATAGGCAAATCTACATTGAAGTGTTTAGTTTTGCTTTTAAATTCTAAAACAACTTTGTAATCTATATTAATATATAACGATGCTAGATTTTTCTTTTCAATTCTACTCATTCATCTATACTATTTAAACATTTTTATTTAAGTTTTCAATTGAAAAATTAGATAAATCTCACTAAAATCTATAGGAGGAACAATCACAATATTTGCCACTATGAAAAACCTTATTTTAACCTATATAATTTTTTTTGTCTTGATATAATTTTTTTTATTGAATTTTACCATTTTAAGGTTGTTAAAGAATATTCTAACGACACTCGTTGTTATTTCCCTTATAATAATAATAATGTCATAACCATAACACTTTTATAAGACTCGTAACACCTTCGTGTCCAAAACTCAACATTTAAAGTGTAACCCGAGTAATTCAATTTTGAAAATCTGATAGCAAGTAATCCGAGAAGAGTCTAATATTATTTTAAAATCTGTAGTTAAATCTAACCCAACCATAAAAAACCTACTAGAGAAAAAAAGTCATTGGTCTCATAACTCATTCCCAGCTAATATGGGAGCATTTGTACTCACATTAGCAACAAGTCTCAATTGAAGTCACCATTGAAGTGTCGGTCAACAACTCATATCTAAAGTTATTGAATTGTGTACCTCCATAAACTATGCTTCTGGAGACTTTTTGAAGGTACACTTCCAGTTTAAATTAAATTACGAAAATACTTTCAGAGTCAATTAATTTTGTAAAAGAAAGGGTTAAATATGTTTCTGATCTCTATAAAATTGAAAATTTTTAAGTTTAGACTTAATTTAATTTTAATAGGTTTTTTAGTTCCCTACAAAAAAAAAACTTCTAATTTTAGTCCCTCTTACAACAAAGTTTGTTTAATTATCCTTAAACTCTTAAATTTTTTAACGATTATTTTTTATACAAGGTTAGAACACTATGAAAGGTTCATGTACTAAAATTTATAATTTTTTAACATTAAACGAATTAAATATGAATTTTTTAAAACGACAAAAGTTAAAGATAAAATTAACAAAAACTGGACGTAGAAATCAAATTTTGCGACAATTTTTTGCAGAGGAACTTTTAGTAATATTCTTAATATGTCTGCAAAAAATTGTTCAAAAACTCAAGAGTTTAAGCATAAATTAAACAAATATGAATTGAGGAGGGACTAAAACTGAGTGCAGGAATTTTTTTTAAGGACTAAAAGAACTATTAAAATTAAGTAAAGACTAAACTTAAAAGGTCCCAATTTTATAGGGACCAAAAACATATTTAACCCTACAAGAAAAATCAATATTATTTTTGTATTAATTGTATGGTTCGTATTGAATTTATTAATTATACTTAAACTCAATTATTTAATTAAAAAAAGGGTTTGAAAAAAAGTTGACCATAGTTTAATTTCTTAAGTTTGATTAAGTATGTATTTATCATCCAATTATTTATTATATTATTTTTTTTTTGATTTAAATCGAGTATCCTCCGTATGTGTAATTGTGGAGGTTAGATGAGGTTTGAAAAAAATTGAGTATATATAAAATACGATCATTAATATATTGTATTAAAATATTTTTCTCTTATATGATCATTTATCATTATGTTATTTCAATTTTTTAAAAGGAGAGATATATTGACTCCAAGAGTAAGTCTAAATAGTTACTCCTCATCTCCACCATTCATATCATCTTGATCTAATGAACAAGATTTTAGTCTTATCAATTGTCACGTGACCTCATCTTTCTTGACTATTTTCATCATCAGAAATGATAACTGAACACAGATTTATTGACACAATACATACACTGTTCATAAATACACATTTTTTTTATTTATTTTTTCTTTCCATTTGTTTCCTGGAAATCTGCTGCGATGCTCTCTCTTACTCCTTCTCTCTTTTCATTTCTGATCACCGCTGATCTAAGCAATCTCTATCCTTTCCGATCACTGTTGTCGCCGTCTTCATCGATGAGATGATCGGTGACGACGATCAGTTGACGACGTCGATGAATCACCAGGAACTTGTTTCTTCGACAACCACCATCTTTGATTGAAAACGAGATCAGTTTGCATCACACAGATCTGTTCTTAATTAATAGTAAAAAATATCACAATTGTTCGGCATGGTACTACAATGTGGTAGTGCCTTGATTTTTCTTTTTGCAAAAAATTAAAAGTAAGGGTAAACATTTGGACCGAGTTGATTTTTTATTTTTTGAGATCTAGAATGATATTTGGATATTTTTCATATTTGTAATTGTGGAAGCTTATGAAATCATAGGATAGCATCATATTTTGATTCATCAATCCCTTCGGAAAAATAATTATATCAATATTATTTAATTATATTCTATGGTTTCACCTCTTAAAAAAATATTCTTTTTTTTTTAAGGAAAAAAATATTCACGCTTTCACAAAATTTGCAACAAAAATAAAATGAAATCAGCATAAAGAAATATTCAAACCATGAATATTGAGCAAATAAAAGGAAACCGTAAATTATTGAAAGAAAAAAAAAAGAAAGATTTTTTCTTTTGAAGAAACAAAAAAAAAAAAAAAAAAAAAAAAAGAATACACACGCATACAAGGCCAATACTCGGCGCAAAACGTCGAAAACAAACATCAACAACTTAGAGAATTCTTCCAATTGTTTTATCTTAGAATTC
>Ga0228711_1001000_pt1 | contig 39445 bp, 18 predicted proteins | sample MedpolnodulmetaG_2_FD_177996 | JGI IMG/M metagenome (GOLD analysis project Ga0228711, IMG submission 177996) | Root nodule microbial communities from Medicago polymorpha collected in Santa Monica, California, United States - brown nodules | ecosystem: Host-associated > Plants > Roots > Nodule...
ATCGGAACAAAAATGAGGTATTTTAAAATACCTCTCTGCCGAATTTTTATTCTGAAAAGTCAGATAATATTCCGGATCAGAGGGTATATGAATGTAAGACCTTAGGTCAAAAATTGGGGTATGACACCATCACTTGACTAAAATCCTTGAAGTTTCTCTATTTTAATTTGGGAAATGATAACTTGTACTCTTAAAAAACTAAAGGTAGAAATAATTTTTGGAAGATTGTGTATTAATGTTTTAAAAATAATAAATTTTTTCTTTTCAAGACAAAACTTATCTTTTAGTCCCTTTTTTACCTTCTTAACTTATATCTTAAGTACATAAGTTAACACGACCCTTTTAATATAGATAGAATGAAGGTGAGTGGTAGACCAAATGCCCATGGTGCATGATATTTAATTACTTACCTTGATTGCTTTGTCTTGCCAAAACCAATTTGAAAAGAAAAAACACAACTTCAACATACTTTATTTTTCACAACCATTTTGATATATATCAACCTTTTTCAGTTGCTTTAAAATTGACAATCAAATTCATAAGATAATAATAATATAATATAGTGTATACATTCTTGATGCGAGAGTTAGATGGTCTGGTCCCGCCAGTATTGTTCCACGTCCACGACATTGTCTTATGTGCCAAATGTTCCATAAACAACACTATCTCGATATTTATATGTCGTATCCTTGTCTCCAATTATTATCTTCTACTTCTGTTCCTCATTTTAGTCTTGCTTGTATAGTTAGGTGTGTAAATAACATGCAGTTAATAGTCATATGGCCAAATGTTTCTCTGGTTCTTGAAGTAAGATGTTTTTAACAGGTTAGTCATTTAATTTTGTTTTGCAAACTTCTTCCAAAAAAAAAATTGCTTTACAATTAGTTGATCCTTTAGGTTATAAAATATTTTTTAAGATTACACTCTTTTCTATCAAACTCGGTTAAAAAGTCGTTACGTGGACATTTAATGCTAAGTTTGTGAGTTTAAATTCATTGCTTTCAAAATTAGGATTTATAATTGCATTATTCAGTTTTGGTTTGACACAAAATCGATCGATTACCTAACTTATAATGTAGTTCATGAAACGTTTATCTTTAAAATTATGTTTGAATTAGAAAAGAAGAAGAAAAGGTTTGTAATTAATCATGTTTGTTTTCATAAACATTTTTTGGACTTGCAACCTCAATGTTAAATGGTAGCGTAAGGACTTTTTAATGAAGATGGATGAAAAATGAATAGCAATGTAAATATTTTATAAATTAAATGACCAATCTCTTACAAAATAGTACATTAAAGGATTAATTTGTTCCCAAGACAAATTGAAGGAACAATTTGCTAGAAACATCTACGGATGGAGGTATTTGACCTAATTATATTTAAGAAACTAGAATTATGGTAATATATTGTTAGGTGTGTGATACAAATATAAATATTTATTTTTTTAATGAAAAATCTTAATATCTTAGTTATATTAGTATTTTCTTTGTTATCATGATTTGAACACGGGACTTTTAACTCTTTTTTTGGGAGGACTAAACTTAATTTTAACTCTTTAACTCTTTTTATTCCTTAGCTCAACCAAATGAGATACTTGTCCCCACAAATAATCTATACTATATCTCTTTATAGGGTTGTTTGTCAAAAAGAATTTATTTAGATGATTGCTGCTTTGTAGGAACCGAAATTTGCACGAAGCAGTACAAAACTCTAGGTACAAATTGTGTAGGCCAAATCATTATTATAAAAGAAATATTTCCCAATACAATTTGGAGCCAAGTAATTTGATTCTGAAGGTCGATATTAAAGTGTGTTTATAATTGGAAGACGGATAATCTGAATATGTGTTTAATATAGGGATAGTTTTCACCTCATAAATCGGTTTTATAGGTTATGTTAGATCAAACCATAAATTAGAATATGATATGATAGCCTTCTTCAAGATTTGTTGAGTCATCTAATGTCAAGTTTTTACAAAACCCTCTCACCATTTATACACACCAATACCAATAATGACGAGGCGAGGAGGTGTGTTAAGTCTAACAACAAATTCTGTGAGCCAACATTTGCTAACTTAACAGTAATTAATGAAAAAACTTTGGAATGAAAGTTTCTAATAAAATTTAAACAGTCAGAGTACCGATTAAAATGCAACTACTGATCAAATTTTATTTCTGATTTTACTGATCAAATTTTATTTAACTGACATTTTGTAAGATCATTTATCGTGATGTATATAATTTGATCAGTTCCAATTCTAATTATTTTTTTATATCATTTAAATTTTTTAACACCCCAAAAAATTTAACATTTATTTAATCTGTAAATAACTTATTGTAACATTTTTTTTTAAATTAGGTAATTTTTGTTTCTGATACTTCTTATTCAATCATAAATAAAGTGTATATAGTTTATGTTCTTTTCATTATTAAATGACAGTTAAATAAGGGAGGGTGAAGCTTGTCATGATTTTGCGTTGCATGCTCTGGGTTACATTGGGTGTGTTTGGTAAAAATAAGCTATAAATTTGCTGATAGCTGAAGTTTGGGCCTTTGGGGTGGGTTACTTGCGATGTCTTTGTATTGAAATGAGCTTTCTAAAGCCTTGCAATAATTATTATATTAATATATTACTTGTTAAAAAAAATGAAATATTTTGTGCTAATTAAACTCAACTGTTTCCATTTTCTTCAAGACTACAAAAGAATAAGGAACTCACAAATTTGACCAGTTACAGCAAACACTAGTGTATAAACTTCACTGAAATGGAATTAATGCATTCACAAATTTGAAGCACACAACAAAATGGAATTACCGAGACCTGGATTTTGCCCAAAACGGGAGATGGGGGTTCCGATGAAGCTCGAGGGCAGAATCTCTTAAAATCAAGCTCCACCATATTTGAAAATTCTCGGACCCTGACCAAAAGCAAGCAAGATATCTCAAACGAGGCATCAACAACTCAATGTGTGCGAGTTTTACTGCTTTCTGCATTTCTCACTGGATTGAAGTAGGGGTGGGCCTGCAAGTATTGAATTTTTGTTAAGGCATCGTTAGAGGAAACAAGTTCATATTCTCAAATAATTGTGTGCAGGATGGACCAGGTAGTAGTTAGCCAGTTACTACATCAGTCAGTGAAATAGAAACTGAGAAAGTCCAAATAGGATTTTGTAATAGATTCCCAACATGATTTTATCCACAAAGCCCAAAGGGGGAAGAAAATCCAAACATGGCAAAATTAATCGATGGTGGATCAGATGAATTAATGGCTAGATACAAATCATATTAAAAGCCTGGATTCCAAAAATCTATGTGTCACTGATGACTAAACCTATTTCAACGATGAAAATGTTAAGATGCCAAAAGATTTGGCTTCTTACCATAGCTTCTTTTGCAGTGAGCCGTTCTTGGTGATCATATTGTAGTAACTTGTCCAGAAAGTCAATAGCCTTCAGAAAAGGAGGGGTAAATTTAAAATGAGAAGCAATGAACATATGGGTATTCTAGAACAGAAATAATAAGAACACATGCTACCTCGGGAACAGCCAAGTGTCGGTTATCCATATTAATGAACTTTGTCCATGGCTTCCGGTCATGCCTGCCACAATATCAGAACATTTTTTTAGTTTAACACTTTTAGAAAAATAGTGGTTAGTGAGCAAATGCAACATATACACGGAAGAGTTGACCCTTTTAAAGTGGGGATTCACTTTAAGAGCTAAGAAAATTTAACAGTAGAAATTGTGATTATAATCATGTAAACTAATAACAAATTAAGAATTTATGACTGTTTAAATTTCAACTACTGATTTTCAAATCAATGGCTGTAACTCCTCACTTTTTCCTCTAAAGTGAATTCCCCACTTCAGAGGAACAGAACCGGTATACATCATTGGTAAAAGATGGAAATTAACCTCCCAATAAGCACTGCATAACTTGGGTCCAACTCTATGTGATACTTGTCTTGATACGCACGTAATTCATCTGTTCCAAGTACCTGTTACAGCAGGGATAAAACAGTTGATCAATCCAAAAATTTTGGTTTCTACCTTTCCATGTGCATAATAGTACATCATATAGCTAAGAACTGAATGAGTTTGCTGGAAAAACTAATTATTATTAGATAATAAAAATATATTTAATTGTTCTGCATGATTGGTATAAAAAAGCATGGGATCAAGTTGGAAACAGAAATTGGACACAAAAATTAGACATTCTCAATGGCCAAGAATGAGAAATTTCATTTCAGTACAAAGACCAAATCACAAAACCAGTAAGAGGTACAAACTTGATAACACCTAATGTAGAAGATAAATGTCTAAAAATAAGGAAGGGGAAGCCATATAGCGTACATGTAATAAATAACACTTGCAAGATAACATTTCATGAGGTGTCAGCTCAGTAGTCTGAGTTTGGTCTTGTAACTTCAAGTGACAAAGTTCAAATCCCCTTGGAGGCGGTTGGGTAAATGGATATCACTGCCACTTTTATATAATAAAAAAAGGCCAATGCTATATACAGCGAGAGTTCTATCGCAAATTCCTCACGAACCAAAAACTACCGCTGTAGCAAAAAAATAAAACAAGAAAAAGGGTCCCACTTACCATACATGAGAGTTGACACAATTAAAGAAATAGCGGTCATGATGCTTTCTTGAAAGAAAAAAAATCGCTGTAAACAGCATTCCTCATTAAAAAAATCCCAATTGTGAAATAGGTTACTGGTAGATGCCAGGCCCAAAGCAAAAGCACTGATAATAAATTATCACCCAAAAAAGTAAATAACCCAATAAATCTAGCTCAAACTACACCATATCTGGTTCACAATCTTCACTAACCTTGGCTATTTTTGCTAGTTGATCATAGTTATCTTGTCCATAAAAGAATGGCTCCTTCCGGAATATCTGTAGAAACCCAAACAGCAGATAAGCACAACAGAAAACTGTACCCTATTATATCGATTTTAGGAAGACATCAATGACATGCATTGGTGAAAGTAAAGGATCCGTCTCTGAAAATTGAGATAACCATGCCTATACCCTAAATGATACAAAACAAATTAAATTATAATACAGTAGACCCCTTACCATTCCAGCAAACATACAACCGAGAGACCATAAATCTAGCGAGTAATCATAGTCTTGAAGATCAATAAGTAGCTCAGGACCTTTGAAATATCTACAAACAATGCATAAAGTGAAGAGTCAAATAATAGTTTTTTCAAGGAAACTTCATAATAAAGATTCGGTAATGAGAACTAGAAGCATCTTAAAGATTATTGTACACAGCTCAAAAGGGGGACCTATGCAAGAAGAAAGAAAACCTGTGAGGAAAATCCTCCCAACGTAATATATCCAACCCAAATATCCTCTCAAAATTTAAAACGATTGCCTTTAAGTACGTCAAAGAAATAAGTGAATATCTCAAGGGCTGAGTGAACTGCAATGATTTCTGAATTGGGATCCGATAGGAAACCAGGGTCCAATACATGTGATGACCCAATCATTGGGCCCGACTCATACACACACAGCTTCTAGGAGGTTGCAGAAGCTGAGGGAATAAGAGGTAGTTAACATTCTCCTTATTTTTAGGGGGAATGTTCTGTTATAAAAGAAAAGGGAGGGAAAGTTTAGAGTCACTCAAGAAAGTGGTTGAGTCAGTAAGGAGAGAAACTCTCTGGTTTAGGAGCAATAGTATACTGCTCTGGTATAGGAGTTCTTACAACTCTGGTGTCATTTATTGTTTTCTGTTGCCCTTTTCTTCCATTGTAAAGAGCTTCAAGCTCACCCCTTATCAGTCAATAACACTTTTCATTTCAGTTTTCCGGTTTCTATCAGGAAACAACCTCTTTATGTGTGTAAACCATATTTTCTCTCTAACCTGATTCCATCAAAATATTGATGAAGTCATGAGAGTGTATTCAGAAATTACCAACTAAAGCAGTGATTTACACAACCCAACCCCCCTATAATTTTGGGCCTGCATAAATGTTTTCCAGCTCATCAATTTCTTCATCTACTGGATATGACCAGAGGAAGTTTTTCTACCACTTTAAGACATTGGAAAAGGCAACAAAAGAAACATAATGAACCTTGAGGCAACGCGGACATTATACTCTTGCCCGGGATGATAAAACTCTGCAAGTCCCCAGTCTATCAGGCAAAGCTTACGTTGCGAATGATCGATCATAACATTATGTGGTTTTACATCCCGATGCATGATTCCTTGTGAGTGGCAATAATCCAATGCCTGTAAAAGAAGATTCAGAAATAACTCTTCCATGTTAAAAGCCACAAAAAAATAAAAAGGAATGCCTGAAAAGAAGAAACCGATAGAACTATGTCTCACAAACTTGACTACATATGATAATACATTTCCTCCAAAAAATATATATATATATGGCCCAATCAGATCATGTGAAAATGTATAGCTAAATATATCAATAAGAAAACTCACAGGAGGCAAAAGCAGACATACATGGATAGATGCAGATACATTGTAATTTGCAAGCATATCTTGTAATGTGCTAGTAGTGTTTTAAGTCGAGACTTTACAATTACTACCTCTGTCTCATTACAGTGCCTCATTTGTAATATTTTTGTCTCAAATTATTTGTCACTTTAGAATACCAAGACAACATCTATTAACTGTTTTCAACAATGCTCTCATTTCATTAAATAGTTTGCCTAACTATTCCAATACCACTACCACTACTTTCAACCATTTTGCTTGATATGGACATCTTAGACCATACACACTATTTTACTATTAAATTCAACATAAACTAATCATTTTCTTAAGAAGATGAAACAGAGGGCACGGTATCTGACAACAGATGTCATGTTGACATGGCCATGGACCACGAAAATTGGAAATTAAATTTCGACAGATGCGAAAGCAATGCATGCATATTAAGTATCAAAACAAGAATGTGAAACACCAAAATTAACATCAATGTCAAAAGTGCATTAGACATTTTAAAAAAAACATTTAAATTGAAGAATCACAATCAGAGCCATTAGCATAGAAAGCTAGCCACATTATACCCAGACATATGAAGGAATAGAAAAGCTTTTGCTTTTGCATGCAAACAATCCTAATACGAAGCCTAAACTGAAATGATTTCAAGGGAAGAAAGGAACTGGCTCTAAACTCAAATCGTAAAATAATAACAAGGTAGTATATTATTACAGATTTCATCGTCACAAGTGACAAGAGCACCTATGGAGCAAAATTAAGTTCTACTAACACCCTTAAGACTTCAAAAACCAAGACATTGACCAACATGGGTATTGTTAGGATATAAAATAGTTAGGAACAGTTAAAACAATTGGCTAGTTAGTTAGAGAAACTTGGGAAGAATTAATTACATAATAGTGGGTGATACAAAGGTAGAGGGAGCATTCAGATTTGTTAATTGCAAAAAACAGAGCGGTGGCTTGGTTGTAAAATGAAAAACCCTTGTTATCTTTCTCCTATTCTCAGTCACTCAATAAAATGGTTACTTTAGTTTGACCATTTGTATCAACTTTCCATTTCTCTTCACTAGGTCCTTAACAGTATTCCATCTACAATTAATACCGAAGCTTCTTTATCAAAACTAAATACCAGCAAATAGCTCAAACACTTTCTAATTTATCTCTTCAAACATATAAAAATTAAACTTGTTATGACTGTGAAGCATTTAGCTTATCTCCTGTCTACTGTCCAGTAATGTGCCAAACAAATAATGACAGCAAAATTGAATTATAGATGTTGCTTTGCTCTTTGATAAACAAGAAAGCACAAAAACTTACCTTTAAAAGTTCATAGATATAATAGCGTATATCATAGTCAGACAATGTAGGATAGAGCACTTTAAAATCGGTGTTATTAACACATTCAAATACAAGGCTTGGGGTCTTTGATTGCTGGTCCCTAACAATGTCAAGCAACTTTACAATATTGGGTCCTCCACAGAGATTTTGCAATATCTTGATCTCCCTCTTTATCTGCGTTTAGAATCAAGGCATGTTTAAGAGTTTAGTACATACAAATAATATAGCCAGAGGACAAGAAAGAGACGCACACAAATCTTCAGGCTTTAAATCAAATCATATCGTAAACAGTGAAATAAATGATGGAGTAGCTAATTACTCTCAAGAACCATGACCACTCACATCCGAACCAAAAATATAATATAAGGTAAGTTCCAAAATAACAAAGAAAAACTGAAACACTAAAATAAAATTTACTTCCCAACATACTGTATGCAACAGATTGGCATGTGCTGTGTTGTGTGTTAGTGGCAAAACTATTTTACACCGACAACCAATACAGACTCGCTGCTTACTTCATTTAATCTATTTTAATTAAATTTATAAAAGTGGGATGATGTGGCAAAATATCAACATTCGTTGGTTGTCAGTGTCAAAATAGTTTACAATGAAAATGCATGTATGTTAAACTCTTAAAATTATGTCTTCATCTAGTAAAAACTATACATAAAATCAATTAAATATAAGTGATAAATGGATTGAAGTTCATACAAAGACCAAGCTACCAAAGTACAATTGAGCATACTATCCATAGAGAACTACTAAACTAGAAATCGAAAAGTTGTTCCGTCTTATTTCTTTTAGCTACTTGCCGCATTGATATGACTAATGATTCCATATAAACTCATACACATCCTTCCATGTTTGATCTTAGTGACTACATTACATACAAGAATTAAACACAAGTACACAGTAATTCATTCATGGAACATTACTGAAAAGCAACAATCATGGCCGTGTTTGGATAAACAACTTAATTTGCAGCTTATATAATAAATGTTTATCATGATAAGCGCTTATGTATAAGTTATTTCTATAGTAAAAGATAAAATTAAATTGTTTTAGTATAAGCTATAAGCTGTTTTCATTAGCTATCTTGAAGAGGTTATAAAAACAAGCTGACAATTGTCTAAAAACATGTCATAAGCTATTTTCATAAATTCTAACAGAGGGTCGTAAGGATTGGCTTATTTTTGAGCTCATGAAAAATAGCTTATGCAAATAAATAAGCTTTTATGTAAATTCATAAATTCTCACTAACGAAAATTGTATCTTCATAAGCTGCGTTTTATCATAAACTACCTTGATGAGTTTATGAAGAATACATAAAAAACTTGTTTATTTCCGTAAGCTATTTCGCATGAGCTAAAAAATAAGTCAATCCAAACAGGACCATAGTCTTAAAAATGCTTATTTTTAGTAGCTTAAATAAGTCAATCCAAACGACACAGAATTCAAAATTGCACCTTCTTCTTCCTGACAGGTTTGAGTATCTTGATGATACATTTTTCATCATTCCCACAGTGAACACCCTCAAATACTTCACTATATTTCCCTCTTCCAACCTTCTTCAAAACCTGGTAATCATCTTGTTCCCTATAACAATTCACAAAAAAATTAAAAAATAAAATTTTTAAAAAATAAAATGATTAACAGTGTGAATTGGATTGAATTGAATTGAGAATTGTTACCCCCACTGAACAGCTAGGGATTCATAATCCCAATATTCCTTAGGTCGAACAACATTGACATCAGCGTAAATTCTGGCCTTAGAGGAAGCGCCGGGGCGGCGAATGGATTTGCCGATTCGTTGAGCCAGAGTGTCGGGCCGCGGCGGCGGAGGAGGATATTGGGGGCGGCGAGGTTGTGAGAATGATGTTGCGAAGCGACTGAGAACGGAAAAGGGTGGTGGAAAGTTGGTGGTGGTGGTGGTGGCAGAGGAGGAAAATGAATGTGGAGTTCGGAAAAGAGAGAAGAATCGTTGGAGCGATAGAGTTGATTGGAATGGCCTAATGGCCATCAAATCGCAAATGCAGAATTAAACAATTTCGCAATTTGCTCTTTTGAAACCCAAGCCATTTTCTTACACCGCTTAGAAATTTTTAAAATGTAATTTATTGATTAAACAAGCAATTACCCAAGTTTGTCAATTACCTTACATTAACAAAACTCCGGTTACCTTCTGAAATTACACAATCTTAATCAGTTTACTCTTTCCGTCAAATTCTTCTGTTACTTAACATGACATTTTACAAATACCCCCTGAACTTTGCACTTATGTGCAAAATGCCTCCGAACTTGAAAATTCATTCATATATTTTTTTCGTTTATACTCTTATTTTTCCTTATCCTTGACTCAAACTTCATAGCTAATTTGAACAATAACACAAATAAACTTCATAGGAGTCATAACAACAGCAAATTACGTTCGTTAAACATCAGTGTTATAAGTTCAAATCCTACAAGCACAGAACAAGGGACGCCCAGTCACAGTGTTGTAACGCACCACACCAAACTGAGACATAATCAGAGGGACTTTCCTAACTGATAAGAAGCAAAACAGAGTACAACACAGAAGGAAAAAAAAATACTTACAAACGGTGACAAGGTTGATACGTATGTACCTCTAGCAAACGGGAAATGGAGAGCCACATGCGTCAGCAATCTTAATGGCATTGGGAGAGCTAACAAGTTTCTTAAGGTTAGGATCTTTCAAGTATTGGCAAAGGAAGGCTTTTGTTCCTTCAGTTTACGGCAACAAATTGCAGAAGGAGGGTTGGATGAAGTGATTGCACTTGCACATGCACTTAGTTGTAATGTGTTGCATGTTATTCCCATTGATAACTCTCTCTTTGCACGGAGTACAGTAACCATAATGCACGATGTTAAACATGAAATCTTCATTTTCAAAGGAGGATAAAGGACAATTGAAAAAGATAAGAAATATATACACACACACACATATATATATATATATATATATATATATATATATATATATATATATATTCATGTTCGGTGGGCATTTTGCACATAAGTGCAAAACTTTAGGGGATATTTGCAAAACATCATGTTGACTAACGAAAGAATTTGACGGATGGAGTAAATTGATTAACGTTGTGCAATTTCAGGGGGTAATTGAAATTTTGTTAACGTCAGGGGGGTAATTGACAAAACTTACAATTTCAGGGGGATAATTGTCTATTTACTCGTAATTTATTTGAGTTGAGATCCTCTCCATTTATCATTCTCTTCATTTTTTCCATTTGAAAAGATAAAGACACAATTTTTTTTGAAAAGGTTATACAATAATTAATGATGGTAGTTCCCGTGAGTTTAGCTCAGTTGGTAAGGACAAGCATAATATATGCAAGGTCCAAGGTTCGAATCTCAGACACCACAATAATTAACGATGGTAAGACTCATTTATTGAAAATATTTTTTATCTTTTTTTGTGTTTATCTCTCTCCAAGTTGTATATTTCATTTACTTTGACAGATAGAGAGGATATTTACTCAATTTATCTACTCTTTGTTAACATTTATAAAAAAATAAAAAATTTAAATACATTGAATAACTAATGTATCTTTTCTATAAATATGATTGAATACATTAGTTATTCAATGAACTTAAAAAGTTGTTTTTTATTTATTAATGTGTCTGAATATAGTATTTTTTTTTTTTGTATTAAAACAATTTGGTGGAGTGATATAAAGAGTAACGGAGAATTTAGTGAACGAGTAATCACGGTAATTTATTGAAATTTTAAAATAGCTTAATTACTTCATTAGCAAAAATACCACGTTAAAGTAGTCAATCAATTTTGGTGATATCAATTTTGGTGATAACTTGTTTGTATAATGATCGATTTGATGGTGAATAAACAATTATGATAATAAATAAGTACATTGAAATATTGATATGATAATATAAACGAAACATTTTAATGTAAAATATTATTTTGTCTGACATGATGCCCTATTTTTAAAATACGATACATTGATGAAATACTATTCCTACTCGTTATATATACTGAGAATAAAATGACTATTACTTAATAAAAAATGGTTAGATATTTTCATTTAAATAATAAAAAAAAAAAAAAAAAAATCTTCAATTTTTCACCCCAAATGTTTTCCGTCCACAAATTTGATTAATGTTTTTAAGTCAAAAGCATTTATATCTTTTAAATTTTTCAATAATTTTTTACAAAAATATTTAAAATATTGTAAATTATATGCCAAAGAAATTAAAATATTTTAACAAAACATGAATTAAATATAAATTTTAAAGAGAATGCTAAACAACGTCCTCGGAGGATTGGTTAAACAACAAAAAAATAATTTTTTATTGAAAGTGGTGTAATTATTACTTAATCAAAAGTCAAAACTTATATTTTCAAGACAAATTTTCTATTTATAGATTCCTTAATCATTGGCCTTGGGACATTGGTTAGTAAGACTCAAATTTTAAATGTCAAAAACATAAAAGTTCATATTTAAATCATGTCTTGTTGGAGAAATTCTATTTTTTTTAAGGTATTCTTATAAGGGTTTGTCTAACATGTGCAATATTGCACATGTTAAGGTAACTAAAAATAGTATCTTTTCATTGAAAACCAACAATTATTGATTAAAAGTTACATGTTTAATATAAAAAACACAAATTCCAAGTCAAAGTTACTACTTTAAACTTCTTAACATGTGCAAATTTGCACATGATAGAAAAACTCTTCTTATAATATTCTAAAAAAACAATAAACAAATTAAAATTTCAAATGGTATATATAAATTGACTTAAAAACAAAGAACAAAAGAACAAAAGTGATGATAAAAAATTTATGTAATCAGTTGAGAAAGCTACTCAATCCAAACACCTCTAATAAGGGTGAACAAAACCTGTCTCGATATTGCATGCAAGGGGTCGAGTTTGACCCGATAAATAAAATATACAAGAACAAAAATAAGAGACACGTGATGGACCGGATTAAAACATGGCTTGGTTTGAGTTCCCTCTCTCGTCCCAATATAGTTTTAAGACACAACCGTATTTTCAATTTTATTTTATAACACTCTCACATTCCACTCTTTTAGGTCATATATAACTAAGCTTAATTGTCTCCGCGAACTTAGCTCAGTTGATAGGAATAATGCATAATGTATGCAAGGGTCGGGGTTCGAACCCCTGACACCCCACTTTTCCACATTTAAAATGTGCGAGTCTTGGCCACTAGGCTACTTGAAAAAAAAAAAAAAAAGCCTAACTCATCATTGATAAGCTTTTGACTTATAGTATTTCTTAAAGGGGAGTGTCATAGACACTCTCTAACATTCATCTTTTTATTTGGTGAAATCTATGAACAATACTTGTGTCACATTGTTACTTTAGAATAATAAATTCATCATTTTTTCTTTTTTTCAAAATAATTGTCACTTTAGAATACAAATACAATATTTATTATTATTTTCTATTATTATATCCTTATTTATTGAATTTCATTCTACTTAACTACTCCACTAACTACAATTAATAAGAGTATTTTAGTAAATGATAATAATTTTACCATCAAAATCAACACAATTAATCATTTCCTTAATAACCGTGCATAAACCTTAAACGACTTAAATTTAGAGACGGATGAAGTATTTTAAACGTCTTAACATGTGCAAATTTACATATGATAGAAAAACTCTTTTAGTATTTATTTATTTTCGAAGAATGCTAAAAAGTGCCATCAGGGTTAAGCAACCAAAATAAATAAATTTGTTTATAAAAAATGGTATAATTATTACTTAATAAAAAGTCAAAACTTATATTTTCAAGACAAATTTTCTAGTTTCTTCAACCATTGTCGTGGGAGCCTTGGTTAGCGGACCAATCTTTTCCAAATAACATGGAGAAATCCCACAGACCACGTGGGCATTAGGCAATTTAGTTTGAAATTTGAGTTGGAAAGGCAAGGGAGCATGGGTCAAAAGATACATTCATCACGTGATCACATTGGGTATGGTCGTGGACTTTATTATCCTCAATAGGCCTAAAACTAGTCATTTCGTGGTCCATAATGCATCCCAATTTATGGAAAAAAGTACTCTGTTTCAAAGTCAGTGTCCTAACTCCTGTCCCAAAACACGCCAATGTCACCTCTATCTACCCCTCACGTTCAGCATGAAAACCCGCGAAACTGAGAACAAAACGCTATCGTTTTATTCTATCTAGTTTTATTTTCCATAAAACTTTGGTTTTTAGGGTTCTTTCATCACACTGAAACGGCGCAGCAGCATTGTGAAAACTCGATGGACGACGTTAGAGCAACCTCTGCTTGGGTCGCTAGTCACTCCTCTCATGTCGTTGTTGATTCTTCAGGTTCATTCTTCGTTCGACTAATGTTGTTTATTATATTATATTTTTCTCATATTCAAATGCGTTGTGTTTATGCTTTGTGATTATGTGGTTTTTCAGGGATTGAGAAAGTAGTGAGCACCATTGATTCTATTCCGAAAGTTGAATGGGATTTTGAAGGGATTCATTATTTTGATAATGGTCCTCTCACTGTTCAGTACTTGTTTGTTTTGGATGCTTTGAACTTTTGCTTCTGGCCTGGTACGTATGTAGTAATTTTTTAAGTAATCACTTACGAACACTGGACACGACACTGGTAAAATAAATTAGTAAATTGAATGCAATTATATTTTCATGCCTGTGTTGGACGCTGACAACACCGGCATGTGGAACATGTCTTCTATCAGAAGTGTATGCGCTTAGTTTATATTTCTTTCAAGTGTAGTGTAGGGTGTTGATGGTCCCCTGTTTTTTGCATATATAATGTAGTTGCTACTTTTCTGAAATTTATTTGAATTTATCTGCATATTGCCTGGTTATTATGCAATGAGTTCATTGGATTGGAATGTTCCTATATAGAAAAAAGGAGACGTATTTTCTCATTACAAGAGTTTGGTTTTTAAATTTAAGAATATAGATCTGTTTGGATAAATAGTTTAATTAAGCACTTATAGCAAAAAACACTTATCATGTAATCATTTTTATATAAGCTATTTCTATAACAAAAGATACAATAAATCACTTTCATATAAGCAAAAAGTTTTTGTCACAAGTTGTCCTGAAAAGCTTATGAAAATACGTTAAAAGTTGTTTATGGATGTGTCATAAGTTGTTTATGTAAACACTCATATAATCTCACAAGTGTTTATGTCTGTATATAAGTTCAAATAAACCAAGTCAAACGGGTCACAAGAAGAATTTTCTTGGTGTTACGGCGTAAATGAGTTAATATACCTGTAGAATGAGTTGTTGGAATATAATGTGAATATGAAAATAGTTTGTGAATATTCAAGAAGTTGCAAATTTGGATTTCCATATCTGTGATGTTATTTTTCAAAAGCAATTGGTTTGGACATTTTGTCCACAACATTTTGGTTCCTGTGTATTGCTTTATCCATATTGTGTGACCAATTGCTGGAGTGGCTTCCTTTATTGACAAATGCTGCCGCTTTCAAACATATCCATCATCCTAGCATTTTTAATCAACGATCATTATTATATATCTACACTTTTGTATAGTATATTTCAATAAAAAAAACCATAGCAAAACTCAACTTTTTGTACTAAAAAGGCATTGAAAAAACATTCTGATAAAGTGTCAAACTCATACATACAATTGCTTATACACTGCTTTTACTGTGCTAGACACAACAATTATTTTATTACGTGGGTACAATAAAACAGTTTTTTACAATGCACCTTTTGGTAGTTTTTGACAGTTCTGTATGTCCAGTACATAACAGAATCAACTGGAGGTAAGAAATTGTGCTTGAGTTTTACCTTGAGATAAATGCTTCTCTCTGTTTGATTCTAAGGGAGATTAGGTGGATATCGAGTTCCTTATTTTCTTTCATTTGTTGATCAGAAATAATCATAATATCGTATAGAACTATTGTATTTTGGTGTTGAGTTGGAGTTTGAACACGATGGTTTCGTCTGATCCACATAGCAGCCTTTACATAATGAGAAAAGGTTTTGATTGTTGTTGTTGGGTGTGGTGCTTTCGGGTGTTATTGGCCGTATATTAGGATGATTACCATGTCAGTTGTTTAGTTGGCATTCTAGTTGACAAATACATGAAATAGGATTGGTGAAATATCTTGTAGTCATAGGATTTTAGCATATCTTTTTCCCTCTGGCTATTAACCTTGGCATTCTTTCTGTTCTTTTCAATGATCACTCTTTGCTCTTGTTTGACAACAGATAAGGATTTGAATTATGATAATTTGGCATCTGGGCTAAAGGCAGCTCTTCAAAATGATAAGTCTGCATTCGATGCTGACCGTCTGCAAAAGTATACTGGTAATTCTGCTTGGACCTTGCATTTCCTGTATGCAAACTTGCATCTTCATGCATAGATTGGTTTGGAACTGACAATTGAATGCGTTAAACTTCACCTTCAATTTAGTTCATGTTTTTATTATCAATTAATATTTGAGACTACAGTTTGTTAAGATTATTCAAGGGTGGGTAGTTAGGTGCAGAGGTTGTTAGAGCAAGTGATGGTACATACAGTTACATATCACTTAGTGGTAGGTAATGAGGTCTCAGGACTGTGAACAGAACACTGTAAAACCTGCATTCATAGTATGCCCAGTTTAAACGCAATAGTTTTGCTTAGTACATATTTGATTGCCTTTAAGTGCTTGAGCAGGAAACACAGTCAATTTGTAATTGCTCGTCTGAGAGTACGATATCTAATCTTTTTCTTCAAGTGGCAGTATTTTCAAAAAGATGTATCGGCATCTCTGTTTACAGCACCTTATGGTGGATTTGCCTGCTTTCAATGAAGAACTACTTTTCCCATAACACACTAACAGATTCAATTCATATTGTTAGGTCCACAACTACGTGAGCTTTTGAATTGGCCTAGACCTCTTCCGTTGGAAGATGAACGCGTTAGGTTACTTCATGAGGTAAAACAAATCATTGCTGCTGAAGTTACCTTTAGTCACAGTTATATGCAATTTTGTAAATGTAACTATGATATTAATAATTGATAAGCATCTCTTAAAATGTTATAATCATATATCTAATATCGTTCACTTCTATTGCTAGGTTGGAATTGAACTGGAAAAGAATTTTGACGGAAAAGCATCGAATCTTGTTGAGCAGTGTGGAAAATCAGCTATGAATCTTGTTGCCCTTGTTGCACGTCATTTTCCTGGTAGAACATTTTCTTCTTTTCTTGTCTTTTATTATTTAAGTTCTCAAATAAATTATGACCAATTTGTTTCACTAACCCTTGTTATGAAATATTCTAGGCTTTAGAGACCATTCAGTGTACAAAGGCCGTCAAGTATTTTTATATAAAAGAGCTCAGATATTTGCAGCAGATTTATGGGGTGCATTTGGGGGCCAAGGATATGGTGAGTTTAAAGACATCAGCTCTCTGACCATAATGGCAGACTACATTGTTCCAGCTGTGCTTCAGCAGCTTGGCATTTTAAAGTTCAGTCCAACACTTGCCAGTACTATCGAGGCCAGTGGAGAAATATGTCCAGGGACTGAGGAGGAAGTTGAACTTCGTGCTTGCTCTATACATGCTGTGGAGAAAATGAGGGAGCTGATAAGCGTAAAATCAGGAACACCGGTGAGTTCTTTTCTCTGATTGTATCTCCTCCTCATTGTTCCCCATGTTCAATGTATAGAGTTCATCTTTTGAAGTCTATTCTATTGAATAAATAAAAAGTAAACGACAATTGACTGGTGATTCCCTTTAATTGTCATGCAAGGAATCATTTCCTCTAACATTCATTTCCAGTTGTTTATTTATCGAAGTTAAATTTGATCATTCATGTAAAAATTGTATGAAGTAGCAACACATTTTAGAATTTGGTAAATGTATCAGCAGGAAAAAGTTGCATACTTTTGTTGCTATTGCTTACTACGTTTTATGCCAAAGTTGTTTATCTTGTCCGTTGCCATTACTCTTCACTTCACTAATTATTTTTTTCATTTCACAGTTTCACTATCTTTCTGACTTAAATCTGGTATTATGGCATTTCAGGTGCTCAGTGTGGAGCTGGATCTTTGGCTCTGGGCTACTGGAGTTCAGTGTGAATCTCTGAAGCACCACCGAACACTTTCAATCTATTATTAAGCATATGATATATGGTAGCACACAGTTATCAGCAATTTAGTTTTAGAACAAGAACATTTTGTCTAGTTTAAGGTAACTATCTAAGAAAAGGTGAATGACTGTACCTTTGGTATTAGCTTTTGTAATTTTGAAAATGGGACACAAGACTATCAAAATTATTTTAAATAGCAGTATAGCTTTTGGGACAGCCAAGTTTGCATCAGCTTTTGAATGCTTTCGAAAAAAATTCTACAGAAGAAAGTGGTACCTTAGCTTTTGGTTCGGTTCAATTTGATTTAGCGGTTTTGTTTGTTTAAATAGTCCTAATAATTGATTTTCTTCCCATATTTTTTTTTTTGAAACGAATCCTTGTATGTTTTTTTTAGGGAGAGAACAATCCTGGTCAGTTAATAACATGATTTTGGTAAAATTCGGTATAAAAAAGTTGGTTTGAAAACGTACATTTCAATTTTTGAAAAAGTTATTATGTTGTTAGTTTGAAATTTAAAACCAGTGCACCAAATCTCTAGCGGTTTGGTTTGATTTGAGACGAATCAATAATGGTCCAGTTCAGGTTTTCTGAACTGTGGTATCAGGGATTTCTTGAGGGGCGGAATCTTGCTTAATAAGTACCTTAAATTGCTCAATTGATCAGGTTGTAAATCTTGATCGACATTTTTTGTGAGTAGAATCCGATTCGACATTTTAAGTCTACATGTCTTGGCTAAAAATAAAATGTCAAAATTGTTAAATCAGAGGTCATGATTGAAGTTCGAACTCCGGCACCTCCAGTTATGTTGAGTTTATAATGCCTTTGCCATTTCATTTATAATGACGCTACAAAAAAAATTGATATTTAATGTTGCTGTAAATTGTTATGAAAGTACGAAAATATTGAATGAATCATCATAGATGGTGAGTTTTACGTACAAATCTATTATAAAAAATATCAACATTTTATTCGTCTATTATTAATCAATAACAATATGTCGTTCCTTCAAAAAAAAAAAACAATATGTCGTATAATTTGTCCCTTAAAAAAATGTATAATTTTATAAGAAAAAATTCTGCAGCAAAGAGATATACCTCCAGATTGCTTAAATAGCAAGCTAAAATTGCTCCCTCCCTCCCCCTCAACAGATAACAAGAGGTAAATATTTACAATGAAAAAGAGAAGTAAATGATGGACTTGAAATTCTTTAATTTAAAATAAACTTGTATATACAATGGTTTAAGTTGAAATAGATTTTTTCCCCTTTTTATATTAGTCCATAGTTGTTATTTTTCCGCTCCCTAACTTTTTTTTGGTTTTCATCTCTGCTGCTATATACATATACATGTATATACAATGGTTTAAGTTATGTTTGCTTATATATAAGACCAAAGAGCGTGTATATTAAATAACAGTACTCTAAAACTCCACAAATATGAGCTATACTTTTTTTCTTGTCAAAAAAAGTATGAGCTTGGTGTTGTTCACCCACCCAGAATTATCAGCTTGGTTTTTACCCATTTAAGCTCCAAATGATGAGTGGGTAACCCATGAGATGTGAGCTTATTATCAATAATAACCACCTTTATTTCTCTGACAGTCTCGCAAAGTTAATATTATGCTCGTGAACATTCTGCAGATGGGGTTCATTTGACTACAATGGTTATATTAGTAGTAAAAGCATTATTGTTGTTGGCTGGGAAGAGTAACTTCTTGATTACATTTCTGCTGAGATTGACTCTCAGGGCAAACAAAACAAAGTTATAATTCTAAACATACAAAACTTTAAATAAATCAGGTATTTGAACACACAGGCTTGGTCAGTAATCTTCTAACATCCATGAAAGTAGATGTCCTATTCTTACAGCATACCCAAAAATGCAATGAAAACATATCCTTTTAAGTCATCAAAGGCCATTTATCATTTTCTTCATCTCAGCAGACCTCCTAGCATCTGGTTCTTCAATTGCTCTCTCAGTAAGCACGTGCTTGATGCGGCACATTGACTTTCTCACCTGATTTCACATAAATTAAATCGACAAAAATCATCGATAACAGTGAACGGTTTCCCCCCAACCCATACAAAGTTTAACATTCTACATTCAATTTCTCTCGCATGTTCTAAAACAAATAGTGTTCACCAAAAGTTGATAAAAGCACCACCGCTGCGATTTCCTATATCAACGTCCACATAACTAAGGGTAACAAAAACAACACGAGTAAAGCAGACCAGGGGTCAAAAGTGAAGAAATACCTTAGGTAAGCGCTCCGGGTTTGGAAAGCGCAAGTTTTGAGCTTGAAGCATTTGTCGTTGAGTCATCAACATATTCTTTTCTTTTAACAACACATACCACAACTTATGAAGGTCATCCCAAGATTTCAGACGCAATTCAGAAGCCTTCCAACTCCGACCTAACAAAAATGGTAAAACTATAAGAAAACAAAGTGACGAGGAAAATCATAATTTTTTTTACAGGTGATGTGTGGCTATAATGAAAACCAGTGAGATTTTTAATTCCTATTCTAATGAAAAGAAGAGGTGCATATTTCATACCATAGACAACTGGTGTCTCGTTATCTCTGTCTGCCTCAAAGAACTCCGGAAGAGGGTTTCTAACAGCACCAGCTGTAGTGGAATAATGTTTTGATCTGGCAGCAGCAGCAAAGAATGTTTGTCGAAATGCTCTTGCCAAAAACATGGCTGCAATGCCAATCAGATTAATTAGAATACAATGTAAGAAGAAACCAGAATTAACTTTTCTAGTGATGTATTATTGCATATGATCTAGTCGCAAATGAGAAATTGCATTATTCTGAATGTGACACTAATGGTGAGTGGGATGAAAATTGGAAAAAAGTGCAACCCTAGAACCAAAAACCCTAATGACAGAGGCCACTGTTCATATTCTTTTACACCCACACATGTAGGGATCGAGTTGGGTTTTATAGTCACAGAATTAGTATTGGTCATCCATCCCACTCAGCTCTAGCACACATGAGTGAAGGCCAAAAAGCTCACAAGGCCTTGTAAATTAGGGCCAGCTCGCTAAATTAAAATGACAAAGGAGAATTAATGAAGAAATGAAACTCTAACTTGAGAAAGGCAAACAGAAAAAATTTGATACCAATCACCTAAGTTTCATTACTTTATAACTAGTAAAGTATTATATCAAGACATAATCCTATTTCATGAGATGACAACTAATAATTGATATATCCTGTCCTGCATAAGAAGCAGGTGGTACTTACTGCGGACAGAAAGCTAAGGAGTAAAACACTAGTAGAAAAAAGGCAGCCTATTCAGAAAAGTCAGAAGTTGATTGTGAGGCAGCATACCAAAATGAGCTAGTTGTCTGCAGATAATGATCAATTACATTCATGGTTGGCAGTTGGGGGCCAAATGTTGTGACTCAATGATAGTGTCATTTAAAAGTTGTGACTCAATGATAGTGTCATTTAATTTGCAGCTGATTAGTAACAATCATAGGTCATCATGCCTTTCTACAATTTTTAAAAAAAAAATATGAAAGCAACAAATAATGTATGATAATGTACATTAGTTGCTCCTCTGGATATAAGAAATTGTCTATTAATTGTCTATTAACAAGATGACACTATTTTGCTTTGCTTATATAGAATGTAAATTAGATAAAAGTGCCACAGCAACGTCCTTTCTTTCAAAGTATTTGCATATCCAATTTAAAACACAAACTTCCAACCTAACTATAGATGCCACATAAGTCAAAACAACTCAATTCGAAGGTTGTCAAGTACTAGGTATGTTTCTAAATATGTTAGCTTTGTTTAATAAGCTACCCTTTTGCCAAAAGAAAAATGAACTTGTTTAAATTTAGAAGCCAAAGAATAGTGGTGGATCTTGCTCAAAATATTGGAAGGAGTGGAAAGTAATAATTAAAATATTATAACTGAAATTCATAAAACTAATATATAGTCATCTTTGGTCGGAAGCTTTCCATTTGAAAAATGCATCAATTTTCTTATGTTTAACTATTTCGTTGCTCTTACAAAGTGAAAAATCAATTACTAATAACATAAAGCAGCAAGAAATTCAACAGAAACTCAATAAAGCCAAGGATGATGCTCTATTTTTCAGCACAAAAAGAAACTCAATTGCATATTTCCTCACAACTTGACACCTATTCAACACCATTGAGATTCTTGCCAACATCTTCAACTAAAAGTCTTACTAAATTGCTAATCGACTTGATAAAAAGAGACATACAATTATACTAGAAACCCACATAACAAAAAAAGACACCAAGAATTGGGGATCCTTTTATTCATTTAGACTCCATCAAACTGCTACACTTCATAAACGGACTTTGTACGGTGGTAACCCACTGTTTGTTCAAATTCAGATGCAAATCCCACATCAATTTTCTAAACGTAGCAATATTAGTATATCTGGATTTTCTACAGCTTAAACCTCCCAATTAAAGAATCATAGTAATTGATACAAAGAACAAGTAAACAGAGCATATTGCGTAGAAAACATAGCACAAGAACGAAAGAAAAAATGATCAAAACGTAAAAACAACAAAAAGGAAACAAACTACAAACTTGACGAGAGATTTCATGAAATTTCTAATTCCTTGCTTTGAAGGCTTGTGAACTATATGAAAATTAGGTTTATGTAAAATAGGGGGAAACTCAAATTTGTTGTAGAACCTTAAAATTGATCCTTTCAACCTATAATCTAACCGTAAAACAAATAAGAAAGAAGAACAAAGAGAACAAACACTAGTATTAGTTTATGAATTTGATATTTAAAGCAAACACTAGTATTAGTTTATAACTTCACAATTTAGATCCTAGTCACTGTACTAAACACTACAGAATAGAGAGTAAATAATAAAAATTCGATTATTTCAAAATTATAAAGGATGAAAATGTGAATAAATGATCCTAATTTTCATTTGATTCACATTTAATGCATAAATGAAAATATGAATAAATGATCCTAATTTTCATTTGATTCACATTTTATGCATAAAAATGTGTAAAGCACTATCATGAGATAGATAGATGGATAGATAATCTTGTTGTGTGCTACAAACTAATATATCTTAATCCTAAAGGTGCATCTCTCAAATAAACATGAGCATAGTATTAAAAATTCAATTAAAACTACCAACTTTAGTGAGATATTAGTAGGCAAACAAGCACCGATACTTTACAATGAAGACATGTCTACTGTCCGGCATTTGTTGATATCCAACACCAAAAGATATTGACATGCGTAGTTACTTACACTTAATCACTTGCACCGACTCTAATTACAACCGATGTCGGTGTCTACACTACATTGATTCATATGTAGCAAAAGGTGTCAATTTGGTTGCTTTTAGTCAGATTAATGGGATACCACTGATGCTATGGCAGCAAAGGCATTCAGAAATCATCGTTAAAGTGAACCAAATACATTCATCCTAAAAGGCGACACATTATGTGCGAAAGGCGACACATTACACCACTTGGGACAATTATCAAACACCTAAAAGGCAACAAATGAAGTACAAAAATTCATTCATCCAAAGCCAATACTTGAAATCTAAGCTTTTCAACACGTAAATAACACAGAGAGAAATACACATTCACTCAACAACAAAAATCGCCTTTGAGAAAAAAAAAATCACCCAAAATTGAAATTGATGAACTTACTTAATTGGAAGAAGAAAACGAAAATGAAGGTTGAGATTGAAGGAGAGAAAACTTGAGTGAGTGAGAGAGGAAACGTGGCCGTGAGAGAAGTGATCACCGGCGGCAACGAGCAACTCCGGCAATTTGAGTTCAGTGCTCGTTTCTGATGGAAAAAAGAGCTTAGCGAATTCAACTTGGTGAATGATGATGATGAAGATGGGCTTGTTCAAAAACAATGTAGATTGGGCTTCTCGTTATATAATTTCATCAATTTCTTTTCAGATAATTTCTTTTCCCACCATCCCGTCCTTCTCGTGCACCCTCCAAAAACGAAAAATATAGATTTCAAAGTATAGAGACTAAAATCATGTTTCAAAGAAAAAAATCAGATCAAAGATGTATTTAAATTTTATTTGTTAAAACAGACTTGAAACACGTGTGTATACAAGTTGCAAGTGGAGTAATTAAGTTGAACTTATGTAGGATTGTTTAAAATAGAAGTGTTGTGTAGCATAAAACAACGAAGACCGAATGATCTACAAGCAAAATAAAGTGAACACTTAATGTGTAAACTAAGAATTTAACATTGGAACTTTAAGGTACAAAATTTTAATTCGTTCAGAGATAAAGTTGTAAAATAATTGATAGTGTCACTTTAATTAATTCAAATTTAACTTTTTCCCTGTTTTTAATTTTATAAAGAAAAGTCCAAATGATTTAAATATTTTTGATCATAATGTCTAAAACCTGTTTTGTACCAAAAATATATATATTTTGGACCATATACCCCTAATCTTTGAATTTAAAACTCATCATGTCAACACTCTAATGTACAAGTTAGAAAACCTTCAATGATAAATTATTTAACTAAATGAGTCGGGCAGTTAAAACAAAATAGATAAACTTCATCCCACCATCATTATTTTTGAAACGTAACTATGTAAAAATATTAGTGTGACAGTGATTTTTTTAAATTGAATCTTTAATAAGTATTTATATTAAAATATTATAAATAATTTATGTGTATATGTGAAATCCATTTAAAAATATTTTTTAATTTACTATCATTGTGATGCTCCTATATCATTCAATCACAATTCTTAAAAACTCTTCATAAAAATTGCTAATTAATGTCTCCGGGGATAATTTAAGAGAACAAATATAATATAGGTATCTTAAAAAAAAATTTACAAAATTAATATCTTTAAACTTACAGAGTTAAAATTTTAAAAATGAAAAAAAAATATTTTTTTTGTTTCTTTAACTAGTATTCAAAGGACATTAGTTATCATCACTCAATCTTTATCACCTTAGTAAATAGGAAGTGTAACCTTTTTCACAAGCAAGCGAGAAAGTCTTGCATAGATACAAACACAAATAAAATTATTTGGACACATATACAACAATGAAAAAAATTAAATGATAAATAAATTAGTCGCATCATCGTTAAACCATTTTATCTTTTAAAAAATAAGTACTTGTATGAGTATGTTCAAATTTTTTGTATTTGTGTTTGTCCCTGAGAAAGTTTCTCCGACTCCAACCAAGGATGTGCCGTATGCCACTGGCTTGTTCTCCTTTATTGACAGCTAGCTAGCATCACCCTAGAACCGTACCAAACATTTCTTTGCCCAAAATCTCGAAGCTGATATAGTTGCATATATCAATAGTACGTATGTACTCACTAAGGTGATTCCTTTAATGTTCTTTAGTGTACCTTCACTTTCAGAAATCAGGTGGAGTTTAAAAAGTTGTGGTTTATGTTTTGACATCTACTGGCTGCAACCTTGTTTAATTTTTTTATGTGTGTTATTTAAACAATCATTTATGTCATAATTTTAGGTATAATTATAAATTTACGAAAAAAATATTTATTGATATAAAAATCAAAACAATAAAGAGAGAAAGTAAAATATAATGTAAGTATTAGAGAAAATTATTATAGAAGTTGTCACAAAATGGGTATACAACATTTCTCTAATAAAAATTGTGTAAACATCTGGTGATATTTTATTTTACAAAAAATATGTAGTGGTATCAGATGTGAATAAGTGTAGATGTAATTAATGTCTTGTTAAATGGGTGAGAAATTATCTATTTTTAGCAAAATGTATGATGGTTTGATTAAATAGATGTTCATGAACTCAGAGATGTTGATTGATTTGAAGAGGAAAGATGACCAAGAAAGTTACTTTATATTAAAAACATGGGGGACCATAACATCATCATGTAGATTATTTCTGGATCAAAATTGGACTCAAGCTAATCCAAACGTATGTTGATAGTACATGGACCCATCGATCGGAATCTTTAGGATATTGCCTACATTTTACCATGATTGAAGTTGTTTGTCTGTCTCATGAACAAAGACTATTGCTCTTACGTGATTGATATTGAAATGATCGAGATCAAACAACTTATGTTGAGCTTGAAATTGAAGGTATCTACAAGCATTTTGATGCTCAAGTAAGTGTGAGATCAAAGTGTGTGAGGTACTGAAAGGATACAAGTTGTGTATCTTGTGTTGGTGGTGAAGGATGCCTTTTATAGGCGTTAACAATAAGTCTGTTTGAAATTGATTAAGGTTTGTTACGATCGACGATTCATCGATGTTGGATTCCTAAGACGTTAGTCGTTGAGGCATTACAAAATGGTGAAATCTGGTGTATTATCATTGATGCGTTTTATTTGATGTTGGATATCCGTGATTGCTTTTCGTATGAGGATGTGTATCTTAAGATTTTTGGCGGAGATATAGAGTCTCACGTGATCCTGAACCATGGATAGTAAACATGAACTACATATAAGGAGTTGATGCCTATTCAATACATAATTAATTACATTGTTAACCAATGAACCATGATCAACATTCAAAACCATTGTCAACAAAAGACAATCTGGCTCGCAGGTTGGTTCTTTATCAGGCTGACACTGCTTGTGTAGGAGGATGCGGCAGCCAGGAGACGGCGGTTCATTTCATTTTGCGTTGTGACATCTTCAATAGCTTATGGCACCTCATTTATAAGTGGGTTGGTATTTCTTTCATAGCCCCTGATTCGGTAGCTGATCATTTTCATCATTTTGGTCGTTTGGCGGGTTTACCGCGCTATGTTCACTCTTACCTCCAAGTGATTTGGCACACTACTGTTTGGGTCATCTGGAAGGAACGAAACAACCAGATTTTAAAGCGCAAAGCTCAGGATTTGATCAAGTTATTAGATTATGTCAAGTTTATGTCTTTTTCGTGGTTAAAAGCTAAGCTGCTCACTTTTGCTTTCAGTTATAATGACTGGTGGCGGAATCCTATTATGTATGAGTGTTAGGGAGTAGTCGTTCTTCTATTTTTTTCGGTGTGCTTTATGGCAACATACTATTAACATTGTATTCCTTTTGGGTGGTTCTTTCTGGCACACCTTGTGCGAATTGAATCACTCTTGTTAAGTTATATTTCATTTTGACTTCTTTAAAAAAACATTCAAAACCATTATAATCTCCTTGACATGTTTAGTTGAAGAGAATGGAAGGAGGAAATGATTATTTTAATTTTTGGTGGATTTGTTCTTTTTTTTTCTTTCGGAGGGTATAGGAAAATGGAGCAAAAAGTTTTTCAAGTTAATTTTAGCTCTCTTCCAAAAGTAGGATATCTAGAAAGGAAAAAATACTTGTTTAAATTCAAGCGTAAATACATTTGTATTTTTCAAGCGACCTTAAATATTATAAGAGTAAAAAATATAAAATAATTTTACATTTTTTCTCCATTAAAATCTTTCCTCCACCTTCAACCACACACAAAGCAATTTAAAATATTATGTTTTTCATTCAATACTAAAATAAATATAATCAACGGTTTAAAAACCATTATACTCAATTACTTTTTGTCAATAAAAATAATTTGATATGTTTTAAAATTCAAATATACATATTTGAAGAAAATGTATCGAATACTTCACTATATCTGTTAAATTTTATGTATATTTGAGTGCAAGAATAAAATACATGTTCGTTATAATATGTTTATGCGTAGACAGATAAATTATGAGGGGGAAACAAAGACAGAGAATGGAATAAGTGACCTAATGTTTCATAAAAATTCATAAAAAAGAGAAAGAAGAGAAGCTAGGTCACCGCCTATATGGAAAAGAAGACAGGTTGCTAAAGTCAACAAAGTGACTCAGAGATTAGTCAGCAGGCACGAGTTGCTGCAACATAATCCATTGTAAGCGAATATGACGGAATAAGAATATTTAATTTAAGGCAAAGGCAACTCATAAGCACTACTTATGTTACTGCTAATAATAATAATAAGAATAAGGGTTATGTTAACAAATGCTCCGTCCCGGGACATTGGATAAAGAAATCAAAAGTAAAAATTTTAAGTTAAAAAGAACACTTTTTAAGCTTTTAATGCAATGACATCACAACTTTCAATGCAAGATACTACTATATTTGACTTATTAACCGGTGCCCCGGGGACACGGGACACTGGTTAAGATTTCCCTAATGATAATAATAATAATAAGAGACTACATCATCATATCACTATTATAAACAAAAATCAACATTTAAAATTTATCTATTAAATGATATATGTAGTCTATAATAACGACTATATAAATCATTAATTAAATGAATCTAAAATGTTGATTTGTGTTATAATAATGATCGACAGGCGTACATGACAAATAAATAAACTAGTAAAAACAAGAGTTACTAGTATTTGGCCTTTATTTATCGACCTACTATCAAAAAAAATTAATGCATTTTGTAATCAACTTTAATGTCTATAACCTCTTGTTGATTAGCATTTTTCACACATCTTTAACTCTTGAATCCACTGAGTCGGGAAGCAGAGAAATAGATCTAGATATTTGTCTGAATTGTCCGACACACCTCATATAAGTGTTACATAGGTGTCAGACACTAGTCCAGAGAGCGTCGAAGTGAAAAAGAAAACAACTTATTTATGACACTTGTCCGACACGTGTTTTGTGAGTGTCATAGAAATGTCAGATGTTGATGTGTGTCGGACACCGCAACACACCTAATCTTAAAGGTGTCTATACTTCATAAATGTTACAAAATTACCCATATTAGTAAGGATCTTATAAATGTTAGAAGGTGAGTGTTACTAAAAGCCATGTAGTAGTGTAATATCATATCGAACACTTTAGCCATCACCACAATCGTGGATAGTAGTCCAACAATTCCTACCATGGTTCGAGAACTATACCTCATATCACAAACTAAATAATTTGACTTTCTTATAGCAATTTTAATGTCCAAACTGCTACGTACGCTAACAAATTGTGTTTCCTGACCCTGCATTGCATGCGCAAAGCCCTCAATCATTGGTGCCTCTAATTAAATACTTTTTTTCCCTTGATCAAACGTTAAATACTTAAATTAAATACTAGTCAATATATTAGGTCCTCTTCCACTTCTATAATCCAGATTTTTAATTCACATCCTTACAGCCTTGCACTAGGTTCGGGATATATATTTTTAAGAGTCGTACTGTACATGTGCACTCCATTCGGGGTCGTCGTAATAGCAAACAAGTAGCCACGAGCCTATTTCTTAAGTATCTTTTTTGACCAATACTTTTTTTTAAAGTAATTTTTGACCAATAACTTTATAGCACTTTTTTTTAAAGACTTTATAGTACTCTTTTGTGAACACACCATTTGGGATGGATCATAAATTTAGGGGGACAAAATTGAAGGTGTGATTTAGCGGGAAAAAAAAAGTTTAAATGCACAATATTTAAAAGATATTTACAAAATTATCAGATATATTTAAAATTATAAAAAAAAATTAAAGAATATAAGAAAGGTGAGAGTGTTTTGAGGCTTGCATGAAAATGAAGAGTCTAAAGCAAATTTTGAATACATATATAGCGGCAAAAGAAAACGTGAAAAGACAAAAATACAAGTGTATGGAGATGAATTCAGGATGAAATCGCGACAAATCAACCATTGGAAGTGTGCAACCAAAATTGCAGACAATATTCAATCTTTTCAAACGAAATTGCAATTTGGAATCATATATTGAGAATATTCTATTTAAGGATTAATTAGGGTTCTTCTATAAACTTAAGAAAAAAACCTTGCTTTCATTTTTCGTTGTTTTAAGGATTCTAGTTAAGTATTAGTGCAATTAAGCCTAAAAACATAGGTGTTTAAGATCCAATATATTAAGTAAAAAAAGGACCACTATACAATATCGTATTAAATTCACAGGAAATTATATATAAACAAAAAATATTTTCATACTAGTATATTTAAAAAATAAAATAATCGGGAGGACTGTGGCCTCTGCTGATCCTGCTTCTAACATCATCCCTGCTTTTTGTATCACATCAACCTATTTATACCTTTTTATCTCAAGGGTTACATCTATTAAGATGTCTATCAAACATTTTCGGTTCAAAAAGTATAACCAATGAGAAAACAAATTAATTTTTAAGTAAATTATTGCACTTTACTCCCCAATATATGTTTAAATTGTAATACCTTTTTCTAATGTTAAAATACTCCCCTTCCCTCGTGTGAAAAATAGATTAGAGAAAATTAGACGCTTACTTTCACTGAGAGATGATTTGAGTTAAATTTTCATCTTTTCTCCTCTTCAAAATATATTTTATCTTCTTTTGTGTTAAAACTTACAACGCTCTCCTTTGTTAAAGATTTTAGTCGATTTTAATACAATCAAACTATTAATGTACGTATTAATCACTATTTTTTACTCGCAGTACCTTAATATAAACTACGAAGAAATACAATATAGAATAAAAATCTTGGAGAATTTACTAAATTTAATAAAAAAAGTAATTTAAAATCAAAACTAATAGGCCAAAGATTTGCTTTAGTCTCTCAGAATATGCTCACAATCCAATTCAATCTCAACAAAAATAGTACCAGATTAGTTTATGACATTTTCAAATGATGAACAAATTAATCCCTCTGTCAGAACGAGTCAAAACTAACAAATGAACTAATTTATCCTCATATAAGAGATGGATAATAAGAAGAGAAATGTGCTCCTTCCAAGTTATTTCCAATACAAGGTACATCCCCCACACAAGGCATCACATGTTCTAATTTTTCTAATGTAACATTTGATCTATCTTTCTTCGAAACTGCGTAATAAGTTGCTACATCCTGTGAGCTCTCTAACTCTACGTAATATTCAAGCTCTCCGTAGCTTGAATATTCCTAATATATATTTCCTTCGGTCTCATGTATAATTAAGAAAATATCTTTTTTTAGATTAATTGAATAATTAATGTATCTGCTCTAGAATGAAGATCAGATACAATAATTATTCAATGAAGTTAAAAAAAATATTTTCTTATATATGAAACCGGACGGAGTAATCTATAAATACTCAATTAATTAAAATGAAATAACATTGTTTATTTTTATTAAAAACAACATAAAAACAATTCAAGGACTAGAAAAAATTGAAATTTTTTATTGTAAAAGAGTATTATACCGTACTCCATTCTCTTCCACAGTGAGTGACCCATATATAAAAAAATTGTATTCAAATAAATGATCTTCTATTTTATTTATTTTAATACAATATTAATTATCGTTTTCAATTTTACATTCTAATTAATACTTATTCCTTCGCTTCCAATTCATATATTTCATCTTACATCTTTTACTGTAATACTTTAAGAATAATACTTAAAATCACTTTTCTTTTTCTATAATTTATATTTTTTTATCAAGATTTAAACACTCATTTTAATATACGTAAAATAATCAAATGATACCATCATAAACTTAACTCAGTTGATATGAACAATAAATAATAAATATAAAGTCCAGGGTTAAAATATCTGTCACAGAAAAAAATTTAATTAATCAAATGGTGACTATGGGAGGAAGGAGTAATAAACACCATTATAGCCAAAGACGAAAAGGAAAGTCACACATCAAATACCGAAGCTGAAAGAAAGAGAATCCAACGGTGTAGGAACATCCATCCGCGGAAACACGGAGCCGCTCACGCCCAAGACCTTGGAATCTCACCCTTCCATACAATACAAGCAAGAAAGGTAAGCTTTGCACCACACTCTCTCTCCCAACTAACCTAACCCTAGTTAACTCCTAACCATACCTCACTACCACCCACTCATTCTCGTTCTCTAGTTTCCTCTTCCTCTCTCCTAACTAGTGTTTATTTATACCCCATTTGCACTTGCACCCTAGTTCCATTCTCTTCTCTTCCATTACTTCCTCTTCTCCTCATGTGAGGTGTATTTAGCAACTAGTTTAGATAAAGAAAAATTATAACACTTTCACTCATTTAGTGCTTTTAGCTTTTAACTTTTAACCAAAGAGACATGAGTTGCAACGGTTGTCGTGTCCTTAGAAAGGGTTGTAGTGAGTCATGTATTTTACGCCCTTGTATTCAATGGATCGATACCCCTGAAGCTCAAGGTCATGCCACTGTCTTTGTAGCCAAGTTTTTCGGCCGTGCTGACCTTATGTCTTTCATTTCTAACGTCCCTCTACCACAGAGACCCGGTAAATAATCTTTACATTATTTTTTACTTCTACTGTTGTCAGAATCACACTTTGAAATAAGCTGCTAGATGAACTAAACTAACCAAGGTTTCTTTTTATGTTATGCAGCTTTGTTTCAATCTTTGTTGTTTGAAGCGTGTGGAAGAACCGTGAACCCTGTTAACGGTGCTGTCGGACTTTTGTGGACAGGAAACTGGCACGTGTGTCAAGCGGCGGTTGAAACGGTGCTCCGCGGCGGAACCCTTAAACCCTTACCGGAGTTTCTCGGTTTAGACGCTCTTACTTCCACCGTTGATGACTCATCTGAAGGTGAAGTCACGTGCAACGACGCGCGGAAGATCCGAGATCCGAACCAGAAAGTCCGGTTCATGAGTTCCGGTGGTAAACGCAAGCGATCAGGTGGTGAAGTTTTGAAGCTTCCGGCGACGACTGATCTTAATCTCCGGTTGATGCCACAGAGCGCGTTGACCAACGGTTGCCGGAAGGAAATTCGTCGGCCGGGAACACCGTCGATGAATTCTGAGGAATCTGTAACGACGGTGACATGTTTGGAAAGTGGGATCGGAGGAGATAACTACGTTCACGACGGAGACCGCAAAGTTCTCAACCTTTTTGTTTGAGAATTTTAATTTTCTTTTTGAGATTCGTGTTTTTTGTTTATGGATCGTGCAATTAAGAGGTTACTCGCACGCTATTTTTGTCTTTTATTTTTGTGTTGCTTCACCGGCAATGAAATCCGGTGAGATTTTGTAACACACCGGCACAGGATTTTTCTCTGGTTTTTGATAAACAGGGAGAAAGATGAGGGTTCGTCGGTGATGATTTTACTTTTTTTTTTTTTAATCCATCAAACATGTTACGACGAACTATTTAGGCGTGACATGAATATTATTAAATAATTAAACCCTAAGAAGAAACATATTTTTCTTTTCTGTTCTTTTATTGTTGTTTTTGTTAGAGTCTAGTTTGGTAGAGTAGTAGTTATTTATCAAAAAGAAATTAGAATAGTAGTATTATTACTGTTGAGAAATTTTGGAGTTGGTTTCTAGTAGAATTAGTGAACTTGAGTTTATTTTTAAAGAGTCATGTTACTTCAACATTTATTTATATGATAAGTTTTAGGACAATTAAAATTTTACAAATAAATAATATATTGACATAAAAACCAAAATAATAAAGAGAGAAAGTAAAAATATAATATGAATATGAGAGATAAAGTTATAACAAAAATTGTCAATAAATGATTGTTTAAATATCATTTTACATTTTTAAATTATTATTATTACCCATGGGCTATGGCAATAATTTAGTGGCTAATAAGTAACCGAGTTTAATTTTTTTTTTTGACCAAGTGATTTTGAGTTTAACTTGTTAATAAACTTCAATTGAGGTAAAATTAGTCGAATAATTGAGTTTTTTGTCAATTGGTGGAACATTTTGTTATACCAAAAATACTTTCAAATGTGTAGTGTGCATTGGTGAATAAGAAAGCAGGTCTAATTGTTTTTTTATTAAATAGATATATTTCAATAAAGTTAAGAAAAAACCTTTTGTGTTAAGACTTAAGAGTACAAGTATTGAAGAAAATATTATGTCTAATTGTTTTCAATAAATAGATACATTTCAATTAAACTTGTAAAAAAAAAGATACATTTCAATTAGTTAAAAAAAATTGAGTTGAAGCATATATATAATTTTTTTCAAGAGAGATAAAAGCATTTCTGTTACTTTTATTGTAATAATCTTTGAGACAAAAGTTTCAACTTTCTAATTGCCTAAACACACTTGTTTGACCTCCTCCATATACAATGGGCACGTGGGAGTTGCGTGTGACTCATTCTTGTGTCATTGCCACTATCTAGTATCTACAATCTACCTGGCTTCAATGCAGAGCAGATTATCCACCCTTTGAAATGTTTTAAAGTCACGTTGAAAAATCAAATTTAAAAATATTATGTTAAAATTGTGTAGTTAACATCTCAAAATTCTCTAAGAAAAACCATTCTTAAATGTATTTTTAGAAAATTCAGCAAAAACATTCTTTTTCAGCTTCCTTCTTAATTTCTTAACAAATGTCTAAACAAATGTTAGCAAAACTTAATCATTTGCTACCATTAACTTTAGCAGAATTATGACATTAATATGAATATGTGATTTTGTTCAACCCACAATCATACTAAACATGCATTTAACCAATACAACATAATTTTATGTTTGTTTGGAAGCGGACTGACAAGTCTCATTTTCTACTATAACATTATGCCGTCGTTTGATTCATATAATTAACCCTGTTTAATAGGATAATGCTTGATGGTTGTTGCTGTTGCATTATAACAAGTGAATAACCGAAGTCTTTCAAAAATTAAAAAGTGATTAACCGGAGAAAAGGAATGCTGAATGGAGAAGGAAGCATAGCTTGTTAGGCGACGTTTGGAGGATACAAGGAGGCGTACAAACTACAATTACAGACTAGGAATCAAGGAGCTACGATAAAACCTGTTGATTGTCTTTTGTCTCTGTCCATTATTTGTCTTTATGGAAGCAAAAGGTATGATTTGCGTCAGCTTTGAGTGTTGGTACTTGGCACTCTTTATTAAGAAGTATTTCCTCTCTAATCTTATTTTTATTTATATTTTTATGACATATAGACAAACGTTAACATTTACATGTTAAAGAATTCAATGCAAGATATTTAGCTTATGAGTTGTATATTTAATTTTTTAAAGTCAAAATATATTTTTATGTAAAAATTTATTTTTAATTTTTTTAACAATTAACATGTATTCTTCATGTATAAGTTATCACAACCCTTACATGTATTATCGATGTAAAATATATAACAAGGGATGGTGTATCTGCTTGTGCAATGACGCTCAAGTCAATGAGTGGTTCAAAAGTTATGTGGTTATGATATGGATAAGAACTGTCACACCTGATCCAAGACTAAACATGGGTATAAATAGTGGACAAGTTGAGTTTCAATGTCAAACCTTAACTTGTCAGTTGTGTCTGAGGGTACATACATGAGCAGCTTCCGGTCTCAAGGGAAAGTAACTCTCGACGACGTTAGCGTGAACAACCCTTGAACTGGTGATTGACTCTCAACCTACACTGTAATCTTGTGGATTCTAAGGCTTATTCATCGCGTGTTATCGTCTGCTTAGTGGATTCGGGTGATACTCGAGTATAGTCGGATTGGACCTTAGGTTAGACCGAAACAAAAGTGAAATCTAATAAAAATAAAAGAAAGCATGTAGATGAAGAAAAAAAGCCCATAAAATTATGTAGCTTTTAATTTGTTGTAAAAAAGTGAAAGAAAATAAATATAAAAAAATTTCTCATGCTTTTTCTAATTTAGTAGAGAGTGAAAAAAAAGGTATACATTACAAAATAACAAAATGACCTTAAATAAAAGTGTGTTTTTTTACCTAGGTAAAAAATATTAAAAATGTTAAGCAAAAGTATTAATATCATAGTATTCTAATTAACCTCTCTTCCTTCCTTTTCTTCCCATTTTTGGAGGAAGGGATTTTTTATGCGAGACACAAAAATTGTTGGGTTAAATATGTTTTTGATCCCTATAAATATAACAACTTTTTGTTTTAGTCCCTCTAAAATTTTCCTTTAACTTTTAGTCCCTATAAAATTTTCAATCACTACTTTTGGTCCCTATTTTTAAGTTAATTTTAGTATTTTTTTTTAAGGAAATTGTGCAGAAATGTGTAGAATATTGCAAAAATATTTCACAAAAAAAATTAGAATTTTTTAAAAAAACATAAATTTAATATTAATTTTTAACCATAAAAAATATAAAAATTCATATTAAATTTATGTTTTGTTAAAAAATTCTAAATTTTTTTGGGAGAGATTCTTATAATATTATGAATTCTACATATGAGTTTACTTTAAAAGAGGGACCAAAAGTGAAGATGGAAAATTTTTGGAGGACTAAAAGTTGAATGAAAATTTTAGAGAGACTAAGACAAAAAGTTGATGTATTTATAGAGACCAAAAACATATTTAACCCAAAATTATTTTTTTTCCCTCTATCTCTCTTTTGCAACACACAAAATGATGATTAGTATTTTCCCCACCTTTCTTTCCCTTCCCCACCTTTCTTTCCTTTATCGTTCTCCTATTCAAAACAAATCATAAATGAGGTGGAGGTGGGAGCCACTTCAACGCAAACCATACAAACTACAATGAATTTTGCTAAATTCTTGGATAATCCAATTAGTACTTGAGAAAAGGAAAATAAAACCAATTTGAGGTTGAGTTGAATTGAATGGAAAGCAAGTGCAACAAATGACTTTTCTTTCTGCGATGCTGCGTCTCGCCGCATTTGCCATGGACCCCACGGAACCTTTCCCATTTTTAAAATGAGGTTTTCCCCATACAGTTCACCTATTTTCCACTAATCTATATGAGAAAAAATGAGTAGACTTTCTTTTATTAAATTAAACAAATAAGCAGATTTTTTTGAGTGATGATAAATAGATTTGAATTATAAGGTATTTCCTTCATTTTAAATTTTGGGCCGTTTTAATATTATCTTTTTGGCCTAAAAGAATAATTTTAATTTTAATATATACTTTATTTTCATTTTTCAACTATAGAATATTTATACTCTTTACATTGATAAATAGTAACCGTAAAACAATAAATTAAGAAGTTCAAACGTTTAGTAATTTTTTTAGGGAAAGAGAAAGCAAAATGTTTTAGGCCAAAAAAATTGGTCTGAGCAGTAAGGAATTTGGTCTCCTTAAACATGTTGTCAGATGTTTGATTCCTAACCTCAGGTGTATGAAAAATTTTGGTTCAGATAAGAGAACACACCTTATATATCCGTAAATTTTTCGACGGAGTTTAGTGCGGCACTAAAAACTTTGTATCAATGTATGGCCACTTTAATAAAAAAATTGCATCCCTCTTCTAAAATATGGTTGAATTCTAATATGCTCGCCTAAGTATCAAATAAGAATTACATAAATTTAAGCAACCGTTTAAAAATAAACGTTTTCTTTATGTGTAACTTTCAATGTTAATGCAAAATAAAGTTGATCATTTTTTATTATTATTTTATTTTATATTATGAATTTATCTTCAATATTTTTTAAATATTTTGATAACTTGTCTTAGATTTGAAGTTTATCCTGTATTGTTTTATTGTTTATAATAGTATTTAAAATTATATACAAATGATATTCTGAATCAAATATATGTAATACACGTTGTAGGAGTATATTTATACGTCCAATTAAATTATGTCAAACAAATATTTATAAAATTATTTTAAGAATTTATCTAAAAAAATTATTTTAAAAACTAATCTGTGAAAATGATAAGATGGAGTAATTTGAGTAGATGTGTGTGTAAAATTGTTTCAAACCGTAAATTTATACAATAAAATCATAATTTTTTTTTGAACAAATCAAAATGGAATATATTGCTCAAAAGAGGAGAACTTCACCCCGCACAAGATGTGCTAAAGTGGTGAAACATCCAAAATCTGTTACAAAGACCGGACACAAAAGAAAAGTGCCACCACCAAACAAAACCAAACTCAATTACATGACACCAATACAAGTAAGTGGGTATCTCCACCAGTCATGAAAACCAAAAGCTAAAGGAGCATAATTCGACGATAGCCATAAAAAAAGAGACCCGTTTCACCTTGTCCAAAATACTATAAGGATCGGTTACCGTACTTTTGAAGATACAGTTGTTTCTATCCTTCAATATTACCCAAATAGAAGCAAGCCATATAACCTTTAAGTAAGAGTATGAAGCTCGTGACAATCCCGCCAACTGAGTGAAATGAATGTAATGATCTTTGATATGCCCTGGACAAACAAATGAAAATCCAAGGCAATGAAATATTAAGAGCCAAACCTGCCGAAAAACACTGCATCCAAGAAACAGATGATCTGCCGTCTCGATACTACCACACCATCCACCACACAAATTATCCCGTGGTTGGAGAACAAGTCCTCTCACCAAATTATCTCTTGTCGGAATTCTATTTTGAAGAAGACGTCATGCAAAAATTGAAACTTTAGCAAGAACAAGTTTATGCCAGACATTGTTATAGTCACCATCAACCATCAGTTCTTCAGCAGAAGTTAGAAAACGATACGTCCCAACAACTGAGTAACCGTGAATAGGATCTAGCAACCACCTCCAAGAGTCATGAATATGTTCCTGCAAAATAACGTTAGCCAGCAAAGAAAAGCACTCCCTCACACTATCCTCCTCCCACGCCATCAGCCGCCTCCTCCAACCCCAAACAAGACCTCCTTCGCCTCACCCCAATCTAGCCATATCCTCCACCAAACACTTCTTATGAACTGACAACTCATATAAACGACTGAACTGAAGCTTTAAAGGTGCTCCATCCAACCAGTTATCAGTCCAAAAGAAAGTATTTCTACCATTCCCTACCACCCTCCTAATATTATCATCAAACCAATTTCCAACCCCGACCCCACTCCCTCCCTCACGCGACAGATGGTTCTCCACCACATAGAAGAGTCTCTTCCCCCTCCTGAATACGACCTCCCACCTCTCCATATCTAGCCATTAAAACACGGTACCACAACCCATCCTTCTCCCCTAACAACCTCCAACACCATTTCCCTAACAAAGCTACATTAAATTCCCCCAAACTCCGAACCCCCAGACCACCACAAATTTGAAGGTGAGAAAAACCACAAGAAGGGGGGGTTGAATTGTGTTTTCAAAAGCTTTTCTTTCTTACGTTCTGAAAAACTGTTCCAAGATTCAGAGTCTGAAATAGTTCAGAGTCTGACTTGAGTTCAGAGTCTTGGTGCAGCGGATAATAGTAAGAGAACAAAGAAAGAAAGAACACAAACAATTATACAGGTTCCTTCCACAATCCGGAAGTAGTCCTGTCCCCCTTGCACTTCCAAGGAGAGTTCCACTAAAATGTAATGTCGGATTACAAGTTGCTCAATCACACAAGAACGAGACTTCTCAATGCTCAAGGACAACTCCAAGAGACTTCTATGCTCAATCACACAAGAAAGAGACTCCTATGCTCAAGGACAACTCCAAGAGACTTCCTTTGCTCAATCACAACTGAAAGAGACTTCTCTTAACAATTATAAATAATTGAATAAGGTTTTGAATACTTGATATACAATCAGAGATATTCACAAAACAATACGAACAGAACAAACTCTGTTTTTCTAGACACTTGAGAATTCTAAGATATGAACTATTGTAAGAATTCTCTAAGTTGTTGATGTGTTTAAGTTTGCGACGTTTTGCACAGAG
>Ga0228711_1001002_pt1 | contig 39427 bp, 18 predicted proteins | sample MedpolnodulmetaG_2_FD_177996 | JGI IMG/M metagenome (GOLD analysis project Ga0228711, IMG submission 177996) | Root nodule microbial communities from Medicago polymorpha collected in Santa Monica, California, United States - brown nodules | ecosystem: Host-associated > Plants > Roots > Nodule...
TAAAGCAAAAACAGAAAGAAAAAAAAAAAACTAAGTTTATCAAAGTTTTTTTATTTGTTCTTCTTAGATGTATATATTCACAAAAAATTATTGCAACTATTTTTTTTTTGATAAGGCACAAAAACACTAAAAGTCAGGATTTTGGGACCTGAACCCATATACACAAGAACATTACACCAAAGCCAAACTAATGCAAAACAAACAGAAGCATATCAGAATTCTAGTGTGTAACAACAACTTTTAGAAGCTTTGGATATACTTTTCTACAAATATTTTGGATTGCTTTTGATCACACCCTTCTTGGAACCAGTTTGTATGTGCTCCCTACTTGAGTTTTGGACCATTGTATCATTTAGTTTATTGGAATCTTTCTTCTTACTATACTTCTTCTGCCTTCTTGACATAAAAGGAGTAAATAAACTCCCCTCCTCAATATCTCCTTCAAGGTTCTGCTCTTGATCATCACTTATATCTGTCTCTTCATTAACTACGTCTCCCCATTGAGTTCTTAATATGCTTACACTCTTCAATGCAACAGTACCAGGATTATTTGCCTCTTTGGATAGAAGTGAAAAATGTTGTGTTTGGTCTTAATCAAGATGGAGCTTCTGGTCCAGATGGATTTGGTGCTTGCTTCTTTCAAACATACTGGGAAATTGTCAAGAAGGATGTTTTTGATGCAGTTATCCAATTCTTCCAAACTGGTTGGTTGCCTCCCAATTACAACTCTAATACTCTCATTCTTATCCCTTATTATCCAAATGCAGATAGTATTGACCAATACAGGCCCATAGCTCTGGTTAATTTTAAATTCAAAATCATCACAAAGGTCCTGGCTGATAGACTATCTCATATTCTTCCAAACTTGATCTCAAAAGAACAAAGAGGTTTTATTAGAGGTAGGAACATCAAGGGTTGCATTGCTCTAACTTCAGAGGCAATCAATGTTCTTAACAAAAGAAGTTTCAGGGGAAACCTTGCCCTCAAAATAGATGTTTCAAAAGGATTTGATACTTTAAATTGGGGTTTTCTCATAATGTTTTGAAAGGGTTTGGATTTCATCAAAGTTTCTTCTCTTGGATATTTTCTATTCTACAATCAGCCAATATGTCAATCTCTATATTAATGGTTCTCAGGAAGGATACTTTAAATGCAACAGAGAAGTGAGACAAGGAGATCCACTATCTCCTCTACTATTTTGTATAGCTGAGGAAGTGCTGGGTAGGGGTATCACCAAACTTGTGGAAGAAGAAAAGGTTGACCATATTAAAGCTTCCAGATATGCCAATATTGCCTCTCATTGTTTCTATGCAGACGACCTCATGGTTTTTTGCAAAGATAAATTTCAAGTCTTCAAGCCCTAAAGGAGTTACAAGATATTCCAGATGTTCATGTCAAGTAATGAATTTGAATAAGTCTTCCATCTTTGCAGGGGGAATTTCAGATGCAAGATTGAATCAGATGGTGGATTTATTAGGTTTTTCAGTGGGAAATCATCCATTCACTTATCTTGGTGCCCCCATTTTTAAAGGAAAGCCAAAGAAGATTTACTTTCAACCTATTGCAGACAAGATCAAGTTAAAGCTTGCTAACTGGAAAGCATCTTTGCTCACTATAGCCGGCAGGGTGCAACTTGTGAAATGAGTTATCCAATCAATGCTTATACACACAATGAACATTTATTCTTGGCCTGTTAGCTTATTAAGAGAATTGGAAAGATGTATAAAGTTTGTAGTGGGGATGTTTCAAAAAAGAAATTAGTAACTGTGGCATGGAAGAAAGTTTGTCCTACATATGATGAAGGTGGCCTTGGTTTGAGATCCCTTGTCACTTTAAATTTAGCCACTAATCTAAAGTTTTGTTGGGAGATGATGCATATAGATGAGCAATGGGCACAGGTGCTGAGAAGTAGAGTTGTCAGAGATCACGGTTGCATTCATTATCATGTCACTAGTACAAAAAACCCTTTTTAAGTCGGTTAAAAAGGGATTTTTAAGTCGGGCGCGCGTCCGACCTTATAGCTCCCGTCATAAGAAGTATTTTCTTTTTAAGTCGGATTTAACAACCGTCTTAAGGCATCATTTTGTAAGTCGGTTAGAAAGGACTTTTTAAGTCAGGCACGTGTCCGACCTAATAGCTCCCGTCATAAGAACTATTTGATTTTTAAGTCAGATCTAACAACCGTCTTAAGGCATTATATTAACTTCTTAAGTTGCACGATTTTAACGGACTTAAAAAGTTCATTTTTTTAAAAAAATTTAGCCTACATGCAAAATATGCACCATTTTTTTCCTGCAACCATTTTATTTCCACTGCATACATGCAGAATATCTCTTTTTAATTGACAGAATATCTAATGTCACTAACTTGTAGTAATAGAAAGATACATTGAAGAGTAACCCATAACCAAAATCCAAATGTACTAATTAAATAAATCCATAGAACTATAATGTGATACGAAAGTTAATATTCACTGCAGTGGCAGAGTAAAGAACATGTTAAAAACCGCAACTGCTAAAAAAAACATGTCTCGTACTAAGATGACTCCGCATTTGCTTCAATAAGTTCCATAATCAAATTTTCACAACTTTCTTGAATATTTTTTACTTCATCCTTTTGAAAGGGAGTTGAATCCACAAATATCTGAATAAATTAATGTTGACATAATTTTAGTTTATCAAATAAACATGTAAAAATAAAATTAATTAATTTATAATAGTTGTTAAAAAAACTTTGTACGTAATTGCATCCATGAACCCACAACACCACCGGATACAATGTTCAATATATGTAGCATGACAAAATATCCGCTCTCGTAACAAACCGATTGCCTTCAACTCTAAAATTGAATATGATCAAATGTGACCGTTTAGTCGGTAAATACTATTCAAAATAGTCGGTAAAACGATATTACTATATTATGTTTTCTCGCTCGTTGTAGCTTATTATAACCTTCCAAAGCTCTACAATTATTTGTACTTAATCGTTAAACTTATATCACTAAACATATCACAGTTCATGTACAATAAATAAATTGAATACTTACGAATCAACAATGGCTGATATTTTTTTATCTGTCGGCTTCTTTCCAAATGAACATAGAAAGGTTACCTCGCGCTCTTTAGGATTAGTTATGAGCAACTGCCAGTGATGACTACAAATCCTTTTTATTATGGTCCATGTGTTTTGAATGTAGGTTTGAACACTAACATGGTCATTTTGACTAACAATGTAATATGGATCAAGAAATCCGTACATGCCACTTTTGCCCAATTCAACACAACGACGGTGTAGATACCTAAGATAGTGAAGCAAAATTACATTATAAATAAGTAATTGAATGACTGTTAAATTTACAAACAAAATATACTTACGTCAGCCACACTTGCAAAATAGTCAAGTGTAATTCTTTTTACCCAAACACAAGTCCATGATATCGTCCCTCGGTAGCTCAATATCAATCCCACTATGTTCAGACTTAAACTTCAAAGCTTGTTCCATATACATTGCCTTCACTATCAATTTTTGACAAATAGGTTCCGACTTTTTTGGTGGAACATCAACTTTCATAGGTATATCAACATCCTAAACCATTATGATAAAACATTACACATGTCTAAACAGTATCAAGTGTAAATAGTGATAGACATAAATATAATAAATACCTTATTTGCAATAACTCACAAAAGTGGGCATAAGTACTTGAGCCTTTGCATCTATCACCTTGGTAACAACCACTCTAACCATATCATTAGTTAACACCTGATTGTGTATAGTGGGCCCTAGGTTGTACACATTAGCATGTGCCACCACATTACTTCTTCAATCAATATACAATTCACACTCTTCTGGGATATCCTCTTCATTATCTGGCATCTGTGGAACAATAGAGCAACTACCCTTTGTGCTAACATGTTCAGTGGTATTAGGAGATTAAATTGGGAAATTTTGATTTTGTTGAGAGTTAAGAGACTGAAGCACGTCCTATTTAATCTTCTTAGTCAAGGCTGTTAGTTGGGCATCATTGATAACAGACGGGGTAGAATGAGATTTTGATCCAAAGTATTCTCGAATTCCCACACCTCGACCAACAGCACAAACACGACAAAATGGTAGACAAAAGAAAACATGAAGGGGAAAACAAGATTTTGTCTTTGTGACTACAAATCATTGTAATAGGAACATAAGCAAAGGAAGTGTTGGTTGAGACTGTGGATTCGTTGAAGACGATTATTAGATAAGGTAAGAAAAGTTTATGTAAAACCAACCTGCATCATCAAAAATAAATGTTTGTTAAAATTAAACTACCACTGAACGATGAGATTAGATTAGAAAAATAGATTTACATAAAATAAGAACAACAATCCCAAGACAAAGAAGTCTACTCACTCATGTTCATCGTAGACAAAGAGATAAGAAAATAAGAACAACAAAATAAGAACTTTGATTCAAAGAAATAATTGTCACAAAGAATTCCTAAGAACAAAAGATGGATATACAAGTCTGCTAGCTCCTCTATTTATAGCCTAAAGAGCAGCCAAAAACCCTAGAAAAGGCACTAGAATATTCCACAAGGCAACCCATGAGCTTTAATTCAAGAAAATATCACTAAACAAGAGGTCTGGAGCCGTGCATGGTCGTGCCTACAGGGCGCACGACCGTGCCTGAAGAATTGGGCAAAAGCAACAAAGGGTCGTGCACGGCCGTGCGTGTGGGAGCACAGACCGTGCGCAAGGTTCTGGTCAGCACAACACGGTTTGAACACAAGGGCGCACGGTCAGTGCATTTGCAGGCACGACCGTGCGTGATATATTTGTAGAGGATCTTCATATTTTTCGCCTCAATAAGCCATGAATCATGCTTGGATCCTTTCTTTCCTTAACCATGCTTCTAAATCCCTTCTTTTGCTCCAAGACTTGATTTCACCATATTTGTTCATGAAATTAAATAGCAAACAAATTGAAGTACCAAAGTTCTAAAAATTAACTTAAAAACAAATAAAATCCTAATAAACTTGACACTTAAAAACACTAAATTATTGACTTATCATTTAAGCAGTACTTTCTTATTGCGTAAAACACCTGAGGCGCTTCTCTATTTCAACCAACCAACTTGAATACGATGGTTTATTCATTTATCCCTTTTATTTCATTTTAGGTTGAAAACATGTTTACAACTTGAGGAGAATTTCTTCAATTTCTCGATGGTTTTTTTACATGAAGATATGCAAAGCATAGTTTAACAACTCGTTTGGTGCACATGATATATGATATAAATAGGATATCATAATGAACGGGATAATGATATGATAGGATAGTGGCAGAATAGACATTTATCATATCATGTGTTTGAGTAAGGAAACATGGATCGTAAACAATTGAATAGTAACCCATCAATGGTTATAAAGAATGGAAGCACACAAAAGGTAGATATGCAGAGAACAGGGTAGATAGAATTGTTGTAGAAAATGGAGTCAATAGATTTGTGATTGGGTGTGAGTCGAAGGAGGTTGAAGGGTGAGGAATAGAAAGCGCGCTTGATAGCTTTATGTTATCAGGCTACTAACCCACCAAAAACCAAGGATTAAAATTAAAAACGAGAGATAGGATAGGATTAGGAATGGGTTAAAGTTATCCTATCCTATTGGTGCATCAAACAACGGATATAGATAGGATATGATAGTTTTATCATATCCTTTCTCTCCATCCTGCACAACAAACAGGCCCTTAGTGTCCAAATTGTTTCATAAAATGTTTAGGGAAGCTATTGGATTCAAATCCAAACCCTATGATTTCTGTTGATAAAATTAAAAAATGTTTTTTTTTATTTATTTAAGCATGGACAAAATGGTAGACAAAAGAAAACATGAAGGGGAAAACAAGACTCTGTCTTTGTGACTACAAATCATTGTAATAGGAACAGAAGCAAAGGAAGTGTTGGTCGAGACTGTGGATTCATTGAAGACGATTTTTGGATAAGGTAAGAAAAGTTTACGTCAATACAACCTGCATCATCACTCATCATCTCTACGTTGGAAGAGATTGGTAAGAGAGTGAAGCTGAAAGTAAAGAAAAAGGCTGCATGTTTGTTAAAATTAGACGAACTTGATTTAAGTAAGAAAGGAATTTTTGTCTATTGATGCTGAATTATTGCCTCACTTTTTATTCAAGCAAAAGAACCACCATAATAGTTTTTGATGAGGCCTGTAGTCAAAGCACAAAGTACTCTTAGGCATAGTAGTTGTTCTTTCATGTTTCTCTTAGGTACTAGGAAGAGCAATAGTATCAATATCTACATGTTTCCCTTTATCACCTCATGACAATGTATCAATATTTGTTAGCAGCACTGTGTCAGAGATATGTAAGTTTCATTATGTATTAATTAATGTACTGTATCGTGTAATATGACATGAACACAAATTCATATGTTCACAAAGATAGATTTACATACCTTTTAGTAATATGGATATCAATTTTTGTGATAAGATATTAAGTATATCTCTAAAACTGCATTATGTTAAATGTGTAATATTGATTAACAACTTAAAGCTTCCTATCTTAAACTGTTTCTTGAATATTTTAAATGTATAATTCCTTCAATAATTTTTTTTTTATAAATTCTGGTATGCTTCCCAACTTAAACTGTATCTTGGCTCCACCACATTAAGTTTAAAGCAGGCTTCATGGGAAATAGATCCATAATTGATTCTGGTCCATACTCCTTAACGAGCTCTTCCTGTTCCACCACCAAATTACACTCAAATTAGCAACAATCTTGGAAAATAGAGCATTGAGAACCACAACACAATACTGACAATTAACTTCTTTACAAACCAATATCAAAAGCTTTAAATAAATAATTGTATACATTCATGTTAGGATTCATAAGCATCTTAGTATATTTAATTGTTTCTCATACAAATATTAGAAAACAAGATGGCCTTTTTCTAATTCAACAAATATTTTCTCAAATCAAACAAGTATCTTATTTATTGAATGATATAAATTTGAGCAAATAAGATGGGGAGTTAAAATGATTGACCTCAATAGAATCGTTTTCAGTGGTGAGCTCGAAACATTTCTCAGAAAGCTGAGCGAGCGTTTGTGATAGGACGGAATTTTCATCCTTAAGAGTATCTATCTTTTGAGGTAGCTCTTCACATTCTTGCTGAGAAGGCACAAATGAAATAGAAAGTTAAATAGATCATCAAACAAACACATCTGTTTTATTTAAAATAAACCAACGTCTTTTTATTTTAAGATTTTAATCATATCCAACCAATCATGGTCTAGTATGTACCTGTTTCTTTATCTTTGATCTTTTAGCTGATTTCCTGTTTGACAGTCTTTTTCTTTCCTTTCTTATTTCATCAACTTCCTGTCAAAAGAAATGCAACTAAATAGGTAATGCTAGACATTGTGCATGAAATGCAACTGAACTTAGCTAGAAGGGATTTACTTTCTGAAATGTATACACCATACATATTTAGCTAGAAAGTTGGCCACACACGAAAACTGATCATACATAGTATGTCGGTGCCACATATCATGTTAGTAATTTTGCCACCTCCATTTTTCTAAGTCTATGTTACATCGACACTACAGATTGAACGGGTGTCCTAGTGTTTCACTTGTACTCTATTTTCTTACACTTTTGGTTACAATTAGTCACTTCTATTTTCTTAAATTATTATTGCTGTCTATGTGTCTGTGTTTATGGTTATAAAAAAGTCTTGTTCTAACACATGGTAGTCTAGACTTATTGGAAAAGACCAAGTCCCACAGTGACTACATATAATGCATAGTAAGTGCTTATAAAGCTCTGTCTACATGTTTAAAATATATATATATACATATATATATATATATATTTATTTAACTTAATAAATGCTTACAAACCATCTGGGACTGTCTTATGAGGTTGGGTTAATTCCAATATCAAAGAGCGCCTATATCTGGTGTTGTCAATAGTAGATTACACAAAACGACTGGCAGTTCATCCAAATTCCGCTAGGAGTCATTGCTACTGCGCCGCTATAGCGGCTCGCGTGTCACTAATGACTCAAAAGAGTTTTTACAAGTTAACTTCAATAAAGACTGGTTGTTCTTCTAGTGTAGCTAATTCTCAAAAAAAAAAAAATTATTTATGCTACAAAAAAGCATAAAACTTTATAATACCATATTTTTTAGTTTAGCATCAACATCAATTTCAGTGTCGGATTCCTTGATGACTGTCCCCAATTCTGAGCCAGCCCAGGTGGAATTTCTACAAAGAAACAAGATGCAAGACTGTTAGACACATGAAATGCAGTTCATGTGTTTTGTATTAGTCACCTTCTGAATATTCAAATTATAGATCAAAATAAAGCATGAATTCTTATTATAAGATAATCAAAAGAAAAATCCATAATCTTACCATCACCAATAATCATGTTAGATCTCTGCTTCATACTTAAAGGAGAATCCTGCCAAAGAAACTATGTAATTAGACATTTTTGCCGAAATTTTATATAAACTACTCATTTCCTAAGTGTTCTAACTTCTTAAGATAACAGTGGCAGAATACATTACATTCATCAACCAAATTTATATAAAAATTAATCGATAAACATACTTTGTTACTATCATCTTGATCTCCATCTGTTGATTTCTTTTTTCCACTTGCTGCACTGCACACATAAAGGATTTTGTTAAGGCCATGGAAAAATTCTATTAAAAATGTTTACAAGAAGAACAAGAACAAACTGTACCTCATTAAGGTTCCATCCCTATCATGTTTTGGTGCAGAAGACTGGTTTCCATATTTAGTCATTAAACTTAAAACAGGCTCTGAGTTTATAGGACCTAGTTTGTTAAAATCTGGGTTTCTTTCGCGCACAATTCCTGAAAAAGCCTGTGCAGCATCCTGACAAAAATGCATAAACATTAGTATATGAATATACAAACTCAAACACAATTAAGTATGGAAGTTTATCTAAGATGAAGAAACGCCCATTGAATCATTTGACTAGTAATTCTTAAGCACCCCCAACCCCACCCCTAAAAAAATATGAAAATTCCTCTAAATCCGCTAAATATATACTAACTATAGTTTTATAGAAATCATGATAGAAAAAATAAATGAATGAAGTGCAATGAATTTATCAATTGAAAGGTTTTGACCCACCTTTGCTACACGAGGATTATAGGAGAGCTCCGTGGGATCATGTAGAGCATCACACTGAAGTAGTGCATTATTTGCCTACACCAAACAAAAAAGAGTGTGAAAAACAATCTAAAAACCAGGTACGGATCCTTTTGTCGTAGTTTGAAAACCAGCTGGCAATACAAAGCAGTAATATATGAAATCCATTCTAAAAACCTGCATAGTTGTCTCCCAATTTGGCAGAATAGGTTTGTTTGGAGTTTGCTGTTAGAGAGAAAAATCAAAGTAAAATAGATCATATCAGCTATAGCAGTCTGCACATAAAGAAAACTAGTTAAGACAGACATAACATGATTTACTGACATCTTGCGGAGCCAAGATATCGTAAGGTCTTCCAAACGGATTGGATTCTTTCTTCCCCATCGAGAAACTTGTGAATACCGTAGCTTCCTGAATAAATATTTTCTTTTAAATCAAACGCCGAGATATGGTACATAACACGAAAGAATATTTGCAAACTGAATTACACAATCCACTATCAACAAGGAAATTCACTATTCAATTACACAATCCTGTATTCAATTGAAACTGAATTTTTGAAAATATAAAACATATACAAAATGATTACAGCATAGTCATGAATTTAAAAAAAAAATAAAAAATTAAATCTGCTACTATTTTCTTAAATCTTAAACATCCAACTCGACGTGAAAAGGTCCTGCATCCGGTGTTCATCTCTAATGAAAGTAAAATCTAACTATAAGTTGTTTTTGGTCAGCAGGTAAGTAGAGTCTTACAAATAATTGTTCCAGACAGGTTGCAACTTGACATCAATCAATAACAATAAGGAAAATAAACCTAAAACTTTAACACATAATAATTTAAAAGCAAATAGAATATAAAACAAAAAGGATGAAAGTTACCAGAAGCAAAAGTGAAGGAGTTGGCAAAAGTGAAGTGAACAAACGGCGAGAGAATGTTTTTAGGAGAAGAGAAATCCTTGTGACTTTGTAGGTAATGTAAAAGAACAAAACTGTGCATTTTTTATGTGCTTTTCGATTAGGGCTGGACAAAATTTGTGAAACCAGCCCAAGCCACCGGAACTGCATGGCCCGTTACGAGTCATTCGGGTCAATAGCATAAAATTAGCCCAACGCGTTGGCAAAAGTTTTCGGAGGAGCAAATCCAGCTCAAAGAAAATTGAACCCAGCTACATAACATTCTTTGGTGAATAAAGTCAAAAACAATGGAAAAACTACGTACTCAAAGATATCTACGTTGTAGCATATGCCAGTATGGAAGAAAGAGCCGAACGATCTTTTTTTTTTAGGGAAAAGAGCCAAACAATCTTGAAAAATGATAAAATTGACAACTATTTTGATGGTTTATGATTTTTTGACATTCCAAATATTTTTGTTGACAAAAATAAAATTCAAATTAGTCTCTTATTTTTTATTGCGCAGAAAAAATATATGATTCATTGTAATACAAGAACAAATTTGTCTCTATAAAAGAATGCCATGGATCAATTTTAATTTTTTCAGGCTCAAAAAATTGAGGGAGTTAAATCCGTCGCTAGTTACATTACACACAAAGGTGTCTTTGACCCCGCAACAATTTCTATTCTCTTCGCCACATAACATTCTTTGGTGAATATACTTGATTTCATATAAGTAAGTGAATTTCTTCTTTTTCAATGATGCTAGAGTTTCATTTTTTGTTTGTTTAACGTTGATATCTTATGCATTGTTGATTTACATTGTTGAGGTTAAATTAAATTCAATTTAAGTAGGTTCATGTTAACTTAGTTTACATAACATACACAAACTGAGTTTACATGTACATACTTAAAATAAGATTACATATAATCATTCAACAAGGTTGAAGAGGTTAAAACAAAATTTAACTTTTAGTATGTGCACTTATACTCAGTTTACACGACCAACTTAATCTAAGTTTACACGACCAACTTAAACTGAGTTTAAGCATGTACACTTAAACTTTGTTTACATGAAACTATGTTTTGGAAGAGGAAAGAAGAAAGATGTGTTAATTTTCTGGTTAAATGGGTAAAATTGAAAATTAAATTTTATTTAAGGGTAATTTTGTCATTTTGAAGTGTAACTAGGAATACATGGGTGTAATTAGAAACATTCAAACAATTATCTCTTAGATGACAAATACCCATTTTTTTTACCACTTTCTCAACAAATTTACTTAGGAGTGACTTTGTAATAGATCTACAGATTATGATATGAACAAATTTGTTGAATGTTCATATTATCATTCTTCTAAAGATCACGAGGGATAAAGAATTTTGAAAATATATTTTGTTCGGTCTCAATGTACCCCTCTTTCAACTAAGAACAATATTCATAGGACACAATTGTTGTACTCTCCTGATTCTACAACATTAAAAACTAGGAAGAGAAAGAGTAAGGTACTATTTTAATCATCCCTATATGTTTTTTTTATCACCTCATGAAAGTGTATCAGTATTTCACTACTAAAAAAACAAAAATTAGTTAGGGATATTTAGTGAGGGAAAACGTGAAATCCCTCTCTAATTCCGTCACTAAATTTTGCGACCAAGAAATTTGTGAGGAATTTCATTTTTTCCGTCACTAATTTCCCTCTCTAATTTTGCTTTTTCTAGTAGTGTTTGTTAGCACTACTATGCTAGGGATATGTAAGTTTCATTATGTATTAGTTAATGTAAACAACAATATAACTGAAATGTTACTTTGTTCACAATTCTCTTTTGTTTGTAAAATATGTTTCTGTTTTTATTAACGCATAGTTATTTCAGATTTTTTCTCGATAATTATTTTACATAATATAAAGTATATATTTATTTATCTATCTATCTATCTATGATCGATCTTCTATACTATATTGAATTATAAACTTAAGTTAAGCTTATGCTTGGATTGTGCCTTTGTGGCAACTCGATATGACATCTCCGCTATCTTTTGAAAATTACTCTCATCTCTTTAAAGAATAGTAATAATTAAGTTATTGTTAAATTCATGAGTTATAGAAGATCAACAACCATAACCAAATAAAAAAAAAATATTATGGAAAAATTACATTCACCTCCCCTGAGGTTTATGAAAATGACACTAACACCCCCTCTAGTTTTAGAACTTACACTTACCTCCCTTAAGTTTTCCACAAATATACAAACACCTCCCTGCTACTAACTCTGTTATGTTTTCCGTTATATTTATGTTTTGTTCACGGATGTTTATACACTTCTTATTTGTATGCTTTTACCATTATGTTGCTAAATTGATTTCTAACACAGTGGAATTTTGATTTGATTAACCTAATGAAAGATGATTTCAATTAAGAGAGTAAGCATAAAAAAAATGGAATCAGCGGTATAAATAAAGGATCAATGACAAATAAAATTGATGATTAGATGAGTTCCAGCAGAATCGTATAATCAATAATCACAGTACAACATTTATAAGGATAAGAGTGGAAAGTTAAAGATGTGTGGATCCATGTGAAATTAAGGAGAACCCTGTGGTTTCTTGAATGTTTGGAATACCTTTGATCCAATATACATTTCTACTGGGCTGTGGTGGCTGCTGTTATGTTTAGGTGCTGCTATCATGGTATTTGTGAACAGTAGCAGAGGTGATTTTCATAGTTTTTTTAGGTTTCGGTGTTAGCTTGTTGTGCTCTTTAGATACTGTCACGCTAGCTGTTTGGGTTTTTTTTTGCGCTTTCTGTTGGTGGTGGAAGTGTCATAGTCACAATATACATCTAGGTGGTGGAAGGAGTTGATGTCCTTAGAGGAGATGGGGGGCTCAAATTGGTACAAACAAAGGGTAGTGAGAAAATTGGGAAATGGAAGGAAAGATAGTGTTTATGGAAGGATGTTTGGGTCGGAAATTCACCTCTTCATGTGATGTTTCCACGCCTCTATTCAATCTCAAACCAAAATGAAGCAATGGTGGGAGATTGCATTGTGTCTTAGAGCCAAATGTGGCTCAAAATTCATCATGCCATAATGCCATAGCGCCAACATAGTGGAAATTTCACAACATGTTCTGAGTTAAGGATTTAGACCAATGTGGTGGTTTTGGCTATGGCATGCGAAATGGTAGAATCCATTTTGCATATTTTTGTTCTCTAGGTTCTTGATTGATAAATCTAGGTTGTGTTGTGTATGGTTCCAAACATAAGGACATCAACTTCAATGATTTAGTTACTAGATTTCTTCCAGAAATGTTTGCAACTTAAGAAATTTCACGGCTTTAATTATTGTAGAAAATTTACCCCTAAATATTCCGTATCCATGTACTGCACAGTGGTATTGTCGTAGAATCTTTGCACAATGATAATAAACCAATTCATATCGCATGCCAGATTTATTATACTTTTTCCCAGGGGATTTATAGTTTTGAAACAAACTGTAATGTTTTATTATTGACTTGGAAGTTATAAAGAGATTATGGAAGCCTACAGGAGATGCTGACTTATATATAATCAAAAGTAACCCGTAACTATAGTAAAATAGGCATAAGCAGCCGTATGGACTATATCTCTGAAAAAGGTTAATCCTTTTTGCCTTCGCTTTTCAGAGACAGTTTGTTTATTCTGTTGCAACCATCCTTCCATATCAAATACTTGCAAGAAGAGAGTTAGAGAGGGCATCTGAAGCAAATGAGTTCACACTATAGCATAGAAAGTCACAATTGAATGGAAAGGACTCTTGCAAATTAATTGTCAAGGCGGCTTCTTTGCTGATCAGCTTGAGAACCTAGCAAACTCAAGTGTACATACTATGGTGGTATTTAATTCTTTTATTTTGATTGTCTATTTTTATTTTTTTTAATTTATGGTTATTGTGCACTATTTAGGGTAACTCTCTATAACTTGCTTAGGTAAGAAAAGGGAATCGTTCATGTCTAAAGTTTTTCCCTTTTCTTGGGTTTGAAAGTAATAGAAGCAGCTCACACTTGTCTATTCCAAGAGAAGACCACTGTAGTAGGTATGCATTTTGATATTTAGACTCATTTAGGATTTTTTTGCAAAAAAGGATACTTCCATTGTTCAGTAACCAGCTTCGCACACCGGATAGCTATCTAAGTGATACGTACCAATTAGCTGCTGCAAGAAAATAAGCAGAGTTGAGAATCAAAATGGTAAATGAACCAAATTCTCATGTTTTCAGTATTTTTTTATTCATAGAAAACATAAGATCTTTGTTTTGTATAAAACTACATTGGATTGACTATGTGTATTGTGGAAAGGCTGTGAACTGAAGAGGCAGAACACTGCTTCTGGTAATGATACACCTACTTTTCACATTTTCTGCCCTATCTTAGGACTTCTTATTCTTCTTTATTTCGGTTTTATGCTTCTTACTTATGTACACATTTTATGCTTCAGATGAACTCATTATTTCAGTTTATGTTTAAGAGGCTAATATATTATGCTTTTTGTTGTTTTGGTAAATAATTTGCATATCATCCTCCTCAAACACTCCTTTTCAGTGACTTGGCTCTTCTCCGGTGAAGATCCGGTGAGGTCACCTTGGTAACATCTCATTTTTTGTTGTTTCTGTCCAATCGATCAGATTCATCACTCTTCTGGGTGATTTTCTTCTTGTTTTCACTGAAGTCTCTTCTCTCCGGTGAAGTTCAACTTCTCCGGGAGGGTTTCTGGGTTCTCCGATCGTAGCTGTTTTCACTCCGATTTTGTCAGATGTGTTCTTCTATGGCTCCTATTATCTGTAACTAGCCATTTTTCTCCTCGTCGGAGCCGGCAAAATCGAAATCGTTTGCACAGGCTGTTTCAGATATGTAGTTTGATTTAATATGCTTCCCATTGCTAGTTTTATTTATGTACTGTCATTCTACCCTTGCATACATTATCAATGTACAATTCTTCTACTCATTGATATTTTTTCTAAGAAAAATGATTGGATACATCATTGCTTAACACGCTTCCACTGCTTACACACCATTGCTTGACACACAAAAAACAAACGACTCAATCAAATTGGTGGTGACTAAGAGTATTTGACCTGTCAAAATGTCTGAAAAGTTAATTGTCTCTTGAATAAGGTCAAATTAAAACTAAATCTATGAAGCATAACATCTTGAAAAGTAAAATAAGAATATCTTGCATGACATCTTATGGCTTTTTGGTTTGACAAAATATGGAGTATTTTTTGTAGTGTAAGCATGAGCTGTAATTGAATTAGTATTGTCCTTTGACGATCGGGATATCCTGGATACTCCAGCACAATCAGACCAAAAGCAAAAGGAGAATGATCTGTGTTATAACTTATAAAAAAAACAGCAACATCCTTAAAATGATTCATGAACGAGAAATTTCTGTTGACTTTTCATAAAACGAATTTATTTGATAAACAAAACGTAGGAAATATTTTTTTATAACATTTTCATAAACTATTATCAAAGATTTGTTTTATTTTGATAATTCAATGTATAATAATGATGATGATAAAATAATGAGAATGACGAATGGAGAGAGAAGATTATATAAAATTTTGAAATATGTGTAGGTTTTTTATGATAAAAATTTAAAGTAAAGTTTTTTACACTGTTTTGATCATAGTTTTAAAAATTGAATCGGACCAGCCGGTTGAACTAGTCCGACCATGAAATTGAGGGGTTAAATTTACTAGAGATCAAAATATCTTTATGGAAAAATGTTCAGACAAGAGTTCATGTATTATGTACACATTTATTAAATTGTACGTGCGTGATTGATATACGGGAGCATGTAATTTATGTAATTTGTTCTGGAATGTGAAAAATTGATGTATCCAGTTTTAAGTTTAACGCTTATGCTAAATATTCTAGAAAAATCTAGTATATGCGCTGCAGATTTAAAAAGTTAAATGTAATTTGTTTAAACTTCAGACCAAATACATATCACTTTTTTTAATTGTTTTTGTTTTCTTTTTAATCTTTTTTATATAACCTTATATAGAAATTGTTTTATAATGAATTTATTCATGTTCACATTGTCATAAATACATTCACATTCAACTAATTACATGTCATAAATACATTCACATTCAATTAATCATATAATAGTGATATATAAATACCCTACTGGTATTGAACTTCTTGTGAAATACTAGTTTCATGGTTGTACTAATTCAATGCTGGTTGAGGCTTACATGGCTTTCATAATTTTATATCAATATTGGTTTTATCTTCCCACACCTTTGTTTTACCTATTTAAAAAACCGCCTTCAAGAACACTATATGGATACCCTCTAATCAAATCGATGAAGTACCAAAGTGCCACCAAGTCTTAGGTAATTTTTTCTTTACTTAAATTGCATGTTATAATATATGTCGAATTATTATTACTAGTGTTTGTGTTTTATTTTAGTTTATGTTTGCATTTAGTTATCCATAACATACATGAACAATTTTTCTCTATCTAATGATGTTTATACTACATATGGTCACAAATTTAAGAGAAAAAAAAATCATGTTTATTGAATAATTGATTAATTTGGCCTATAATATAAATAAGATATATTAATTATTTAATGAACCTGAAAAAAATAATTTGCTTATATTTTAGACTAAATGGAGTGTTATTATATTATTATATTAAATGAAATGCATGTATTTTTTTTTAAGGGAAATGCATGTATAATATATATTCAAACATAATGAGTTTGTGAATCTTGCTATATTTCATGATAATTAATTTTCAGATAATAGTATATAGTAACAATTTGACCTTGTAATCTAAGTGGACATGGAGTTGAAATTTCCTATGAGACGATTGTAAAATAGTCATTAGTATTAATATTATTAATAAATAATATGTTTTCAAATTTCTTTTTTAATTAATTATTAGATTGTATAAATAATGTCTCAAAAATGCAACTAAGTTGGTGGGTTAACTGCATGAACATTTTGATATGTTGGAGCGTGAGTTCCATTCCGTAATTCCTCATTTTTCCATATATAAGAAGTGTTATTCTCACACTAGACTATTTGACATAATTTTTTCAACTAATAGTTAGTTGGTTTTGCAAATTTATCTTTGCAAGCATAGGTCACGAGCGCCACATAGGAGTTTTTCTTGTCTTGCAATGAAAATTTGTGCGAAATCTGGTCGGGTCAGATGGACGAGCTCGTCCGTGGCGAATGTAGTCGCGTCGTCCCGCGCCCAATGGTGTTTCTTGATCGTCACAGACATGGAAATAATTAGTAAAGCACATCAGTGGAGCATAAACCAAAATTGAGATAGCAGCAGCTGGAGAAGCAACAATCGGTTGGACTTCCATCTAATCATTCTATGTAATTGAGAAAATATTGTATTATCACATCATTTCGAATAAAAGTTTAGTGATATAAAATAAATAAATTTTAGATAGTGCAACCACAACCTATTGAAAAAAATAAATATAATTTCATATTAATCAAGAAATATTGTATTTTTCTCTTATTTTATTGAAACAGTAGAAAAAAGAGCAAAAGACTTGATTTATCGGTCAAATAGACAACAATTTAATTAGTTGATTATAAATTATTATATATGATTTGTAGTTTCCAAATATACTTTATACTATTATTTGATAAATAAAAAATTAAATTAGTGTAGTTACTGGTGCACGATACATGAAGGATATCTATTAAACGATTCATGCACGAGAAATTTATGTTGACTTTTCATAAAACGAATTTATTTCTTTTCTTTTTTTTTTAAGCAAAAGGAGATAGACTTAGCAAGAAGCTAAGCTGCCAAATATATTAAACCAAAAGAAAGAGAAAACAAAGAGAAGGAGGGGGGGCCAAACCGAACCTCCTTAGGAATTAACAAATCTAAAGTTAGGCATACTTAACTTGTTTTGCACAAAAAAAGTTTTGATACAATCAGGAACATCTAGCCAAACTGTTAAATGAGTAGAGGATAAGCCTATGTTTGCTAAAGTGTCAGCACATTGATTCCAATCTCTAAACACATGCGAGACAATAAAATTCATTGACTTGGTTTTAATGATGCAATTGTTCCACCTGTTCTTTATCTTCCAAGGAACATCAGAGTTGTTTTTGAAGGCATTCACCACCAAAATAGAATCAAGTTCCAGCCACAAGTCCCTCCAATTATTTTGATGAGCTATGTCTATGGCTCTCATTGCACCGGCTAGTTCAGCAAAATAAGCATTCTCAGGACCAACATTCTCAGCAAAGCACAAAAGAAAATCAACATTACTATTTCTGAAGATACCTCCACATGAAGATGTGTGAGAATTAGAGGAGCCATCAGTGTTACAGTTAATCCAGTTGGTTATAGGGTGGTGCCAAATAACTTCTATAATTTTTGGTGCATTAGGTGGATGAAGATTGACATTAAATTTCTTCATGATGACAAATTCAGTCATGCAAGAGGAAGCTGCAGCCTTTGTGTTGTTACCAGATAAGGAAGTAGCAGAAATAATTGAGGATATGGAACTCCTCCAATGTATGATTTTATCCTTAAACCTACTTTGATTTCTAGCATACCAAATAACATTAAGAAGATTAACAAGGGCAGCAGTGATAACTATTTTGCATTGAGGACTCCAAGATCTATTGCAAAGGGACCAAATATCTTCTTTTGTTTGAAAGTGTAAATTGCAATTGAGAGTTGAAGCTAACCAGTGCCAAAGTTTCTGAGCATATGTGCATTCAAAGAAAATATGAAAAGATGACTCACAGTGTTTAAAACAAAGAGAGCAGATAGAGGGTAAATGACATCCTCTAGAGATCAAGTTTTCATCTGTTGGAAGTTTGTCTAGCATGCATCTCCAGACAAGCAGTGATTTGGAAGGAGGAATATCTTTACACCAAATGAACTTTGCCCAATGCACTTCTGGAGAATGATGTTTCTTGAATATATAGGCATCCTTGAGATTCAGCTCACCTTTGGGATTGTGTTTCCAAACTAACCTATCTGTAACTTGTGAAACAATCAACCTCAGGTTTGGAAGAATGTAATGCACATTTTCAGGGATATTCCACTGTTGATTTTGAATATAACTATCAAGCATAGGAGGGAAGCATAAAACGAATTTATTTCAAACGTTTTGTTTATCAAATAAATTCGTTTTATGAAAAGTCACCATAAATTTCTCGTGCATGAATCGTTTTATAGATATCCTCCATGTATTGTGCATCGTTATCTACATTAATTTAACATTATACTATAATGAACAACTACAACAAATCGTTGGCCTTCATCGTCAAAGAGTTAAATGCACTAAGGCAAGAAACAAATACAACACCACTACCAACAACAACAACTTTAACATTTGTTATCTAAAATTATTTCACTATATGCATAAGTACAAAAGAACCATGTAGACTTTCTGAATATGTAATATATTTAAATATGCTATTTTTGAATTTTTATAGCACATTCAAATGTACCGAATATTTTTTTGCAATTTTTAAACCTCTTCCCTAATCAACCGTTCAAATATACCAAATATTTTTCATTTAGACCTTATATTTTAACTGCTATCCTCTCTTCTTGAAAATCGATTTTTTTTTTTTTTGTAGGTTTTGTCTTAATTTTTTAGATTTTTTTTGTTTAATAGATGTTCTTTTACATTGACCACATTCCATATCTAAAAAAGAAACTCGAAGGGTAGTTCCAAGATAGAGTTCTTTATTTTTTGGTTTTATTTTTTGAAGGTTGGGAGTTTGAAGGTTCCATATTTTTTTAAAGGTTGGTATTAAATATTATATTATGTTTATATTTTTTTAATCTTATGTTTTAACCGGTGTTTTTATATAAACATGTTCCAACTCTATAATAGAATACTAAAGATTACCGGTAAAGTCATGAGTCCAAATTTGACATCTTTAATTTAAGATTTATCTTAATATTAACCTAGAAAAGAGGTTAAAGGATTATCTACAAAGTCCATTAACTTTTTTTTTTTTTTAATGTTTTTGGTCTGAAACGGAAGTTTAAATTACAATACATTATTATTTTATGAACTCAAGTATAAGATGTAAATAAATAGAACAATTTTTCAGTTAGAAAACATATAGAATGATTATCAAGGGGATAGTCGATTAGCATAAATTCGATTCTTGGATGGAATAATGCTTGGTCAGAATTTACTTATCGATCGAACTCTAGATTACTAGGGGCCCCACTCCATAGGCATAATAGGGTTTACAAAAAAAATCATCTATACACCCAAAAAAAACTATTTCTCTTGAATCATAAATAATAACTATGAAAATTTGAAAAATGGATACTCTTTTACATTCAATGTAATTTATCATTTCATTAAAAATACATCATCAAAAATTTAGAATTCAATGCAACTATAGCAGTCACCTTCAATTATTAGAAAGTAGAAATTTGACTTCATTTGTCCATTACATAAAATTAATTGCTGATCACAAACTAGGGGGAAGGATTTTCGCTACGGTTAGTTTTATTTTTTTAGGAGATTGGCAATATTGATTTAATTACATCATTTTAAACAAAAAAATTTAATAATATTTTGAGTTTGACGGTAGAGGATGTGGGTTCATTAGGGTGCCAACTTAGTTGGGAAGTCGTTGCTTCCCCTTGATGCCTGTCATTTCTCCTGGTTTAGCGGGAAAAAATTATATTAAACAAAAATTATTAAAATGATCCTAGTGGATGTTAAAGTTCTCATTAATTTGTTGTTTTTAGTGTTCTTACACTAAATTAAAAGCGTTTCTTGGTAAATCTAATTTTCGATTTAGATTTTTTTCTTCAATGAAACCAGACTCTTGCAATAGCCAAAAAAAGGCTTATATACATGTTTGTAAACCAGACTCTTGTCAAGAACACTTAACAATATCATATTATTAGAGACAATTTCAAGATAGGCAAAGTGTATGACTCTAAATTTACAAGGGTTAGCAATAATTATTTACCATTAAATTTGTATCATTTTACTCCACAGGTTGTTATCTTCCAAGATGATTTTGACATAGATATGTTGGTTGGTGGATTTGTTTATATATTAAAAAATTAAACAACTTCATCATAATAATATAATCTATCACACTAAGAGGCTATTGCTTATTCTATTCAGACATTACCGGTTAAATAACTACTATCGAAAAAAAGAGAGAGAGAATATGTTAGGAATAACTTCAAGGCCAAAATTGTTGTCATAGAGTTAAACCTTAATTTTTTTTCTCTCGCTAAACCAGGATAAGGGACAAGCATTAGGGGGAAGCAACGACATCCCGACTAGGTTGGCACCCGATGAAACCCCATCCTCTACCGTCAATCTCAAAATATTATTAAAAAAAGGGGAAAAATACAAGAGGGGGGATTACGCCAAAACCCTCGAAGTAAAACAAGAAACAAAAACATAAAGGAAATAGAAATAGAAAAAAAAATAACAACAACCGCCTACGAAAATCTCAACCTAGGCAAACCACAGCGGTCCGAATAAAAATCCGGCTGAAACTCATAAGGCAAAATAGACAACCAAACAACATTATCAACCGAGTGACCAATAGAAGCCAACCTGTCTGCACAAGCGTTACCTTCACGGAAAATGTGAGAGGATCTAACCTGAATACCAAGAGAACGTGCATTGTGCCACTGACTGCGAAGAAAAATCGGGACCAACGACGCATGTGCCAACACCATGAAGGAAACTAAAAAAACTAATCATCGGTTCAGCCAAAAAAAAAATAACAGGCCTATGAGACAAATAATAATTTTTTAAGGCGATTATGGTGTCCGAGTTACCCAAACCACGGACATTTCAGTACAAAACAATCATTGATCAGAAGAAGAATTACCACCCATAGAACAGGTTTTGTACGACTTACCCACAATGGTCTTCTTAAGGTGTTGCTTCTTCTTTCTAGTTAAAACCGGGAGGAATGGAGATTCAGAAGATTTTTTATCATAATCACGTACACAACGCCATAACTCCATGTCATGCTAAATTCTAGAATTACTGTGAACCTCTAGCATAGCAGTCCGCTCTAAACTATCCTCTGGGTCAACTTCTTGAGAAAACATTTCTAACCCATCAAGGGAACTCTCTACTGCCACAAGTATCACCAAAGCAACATCAACTGAATTAGTAATTAAGGGGCTGCTGCATGAACTAGCTTGCATGTCAGCATGCTCCACAAAAGCATCGTTTTGAACCTGCACAAATTTAATAGATACCTTATGCACATCATCATGCTTAACAAGTGATGAGTGAGGGACACGATCATGGGAACCCTTGGGACTCTCCCCCAGCTCCCGTGGGCTTCAATGATTATGTTCCACACCATCAAGAAGTGCAAGAGTAACATCGTCAATCGTGGGGATCTCCAATTCCTCCCGCGATGTCTGATGAGACCGCTCCACTTCCTCAAAATGCACGCCATCGTGCTCTACAGGGGAAACAACCTCCATCACTTGGATAGCACGTGGGAACTCCTCAGCAGAGATACAATCAAAAACATTGTGAAGAGGAAAGCTGAAGGAGCTGGACAACAAAGACGGACTGGGCGCTGAGGCTTTCGTTTGAGAAGAAGCCATTGTTAAAGAGACAATAGGAACCGACACCATCTGTGTAATAGATTTCATAGCTGAAGATGGGATAGAGGCCAAAATTGTCTGAGTCTGCGAAGCCAGTGATATAAATGCAGAAGGAACTGGAACCCTCTGAGTAGTAGTAACTGTGGAAGTAACAGGAATCAGAACCCATGTCCAAGAACTTCCATTGGCTGAAGTTGACGCCTCCACATCATGTTGTTGCCTTGCGAGTTTAGGGACATCAGCTTTGGCCACAATAGGTTGTTTCCCATGATCGTTCTTTGCCTTGTCTATTTGCGGATGTGTCCATCGACAAGTTGAGACAATGCATCCAATAGAGTAATAGTGATGAAAAAACAAAGGTCTCCTCTCGTATTGGACTTCCACTTTGAAAGTGAAGCCTTCCCTCTCTACTAAAATTTCATGATAGGCTCTCTTTGAGAGATCAATGTCAACTAATATTCGAGTGTAGTGCCCAAATGTAAGGTTCCGTGTCATACCATCAAGGATAATAAGAGTACCAATCACACTTGTGATTTCTTTTAAAGTTCTCTTCCGCCAATACTCTTATGGTTACTCAACCAAGCGAATCCAAAGTGATACATGTCTGTTTCTGATAAAGATATTTGAAATCCTTGGTCCATTGAGAAAATCGTAACGACCTCCTTAGTGATTCCTTAAGCCCAATCACTATTCTTTTTGGTATTCACCATGAACATTCCAGGGCTTCGGCATCTGGCAGTTATAGCAACGACCTCCTTAGTGATGGTGATTCTGATATCATTGCAGACCTAATTTCAGTGCCTCTGAATTCATCCAGACCCATCTTTGTTTTTGTCTTGCCCTCATTTGCCTTAGCTTCAACAATCTTCTTAAGTTATTCCCTTCTTGTAGCTTCCTCATCATATACCTCAGCCCTTACCCAGAAGTCGTTGAATAGTTTAGCATAGGAAGGACCATGTAACATTTCAAAGTATGACATCCATCCCTAAGTGTTGATGAATGGTAGAAGATCACACCCATTTATCTTTAGTGCTTCGAAGCCCACATCACTCTCTATGATCAACTTTAGTTTCTTCCTTAGGAATATGCATGGTTCTTGGTTTGATAACAAGATCATCACCAGAATCTACTTCCATCACAACAATTAAGGTTGAACTTAAACTTGTCGTGTTGAAGTTTTTAAGGTTCTATGAATTTTTTGCGAAAATGAGAGTTTTTGAGATAGAGGGTTTAAAATCAGAAAGTGTAGGAAGTGACATGTGAGGAGTGTGTTTGTGTCTTGTGTACGAAGTGAGATTGCAATTCAGCAAAAAGAATGAAGTAAAAACACCATTAATGACATTGGGAGCGCTAGACATAGACTAAACTCTTGGGGAAATAAATATGTGAGTTTAGGTGGGTGTGTGGTGCTTCTAAACTCAGTCTCGAACTCGGTTCCTATTTTCTATCTTACTTTCTTGAAAATGGCGGAAAGGGTGGTAAAGAAGATAATTCGTATTTAACGTGAGTTCCTTTGGGGATGGGTGAGAGATAGCAGAAAAGTTTTTTAGATTAAATGGAGGAAGGTTTTCCAACCTAAACGTAGGGGGGAGAGATAGGGGTTAAAGTTGCGAGGTTGATGGCGGTTGATCCAAGATGGTCATTCACTTTGGAATAATATTTTGGAAGACAGATATGGGCCTAGAATAGGATATGGCAGAAGTGTAATGGTCACAATATACATCTAGGTGGTGGAAGGAGTTAATATCTTTAGAGGACGTGAGGGGCTCAAATTGGTTCAACTAAAGGGTTGTGAGAAAATTGGGAAACAGAAGGAAATCTAGTTTTTGGAAGGATATTTGGGTGGGAAATGCACCTCTTCAAGTGATGTTTCCACGCCTTTATTTAATCTCAAACCAAAAAGAACCAACAGTGGGAGATGGTATTGTGTCTTCGTGCCTAACATGATGTAGGTGTCCTTTTAATTGGGAGAGAGATAAATAGGTGATGCGGCCTAAAGTAGCTTACATAAAATTCATCATGCCATAATGCCATAGCACCAACATAGTGGAAATTTGACAACATGTTCTAATTTAAGGATTTAAACCAATGTGTTGGTTTTGGCTATGCAATCCGAAGTGGTAAAATCCATTTTTCATATTTTTGTCTCTAGGTTCTTGATTGATAAATGTAGGTTGTGTTGTGTGTGGTTCCAAACATATGGATATGGACTTCAATGATTTAGTTACTAGAGTTCTTGAAGTGAGTAATGCTAGCAACACTCTCTTTTGAACACTCTCTCTAATACTCACTCTCTTATTGGTTTAAATCATTGCGGGTCTACTTTGAAAATTTAACCCACACAAAGTGGTGGGACCTACATTGATTTCATCCAATAAAAGTGAGTGTTGTTAGCATTCCTCTCTTGAAGAAATGTTTGCAACTAATAACTTTCCTAACAATAATGTTTCTCTTTCTTTTAGATTAATTGAAAATACATAATTCTATGCCATTTTTTGTATGCATCCCCTTGTTTCTTATTCATATTCTAATCCATTTACTGCACAGTGGTAATAAACTAATTCATAACGCATGCCATATTTATTATACTTGTTTTCAAGGGATTGATAGCTTTGAAACAAACTCTAAAGCTTTATTATAGTCTTGGAAGGTATAAAGAGATGATGGAAGCCTACGGGGATATGTTGACTTATATAAAATCAAAAATGACCCATAACTATACTGAAAAATGCATAAACAACAGTATGCATAAACAACAACCATCCTTTCCATATCAAATACTTGCAAGAAGCAAAGGCATCTGAAGCAAATGAGATTACACTAAAGCATAGAAAGTCACAATTGGATGGAAAGGACTCTCGCAAATTAATTAATGGTTATCAGTCTGGTAGAAACACCCTCATGTTAATCGATAAGACGGCTTCTTTGCTGATCAGCTTGAGAACCTAGCATACTCAAGTGTACAGGGCCTGAGATTAAAGAACAAACTCTAGACGAAAATATGCGATTTACTACGGCCAAACTCGTAGCTATTCCGCAGCTAATTTCTAGTAAACTCATTTAGCTAGGGATATACTAAGGAATAACTATTGAATCCGCCGTAGTGTGGATTGAGAGACAAATTTGCTAGGATATTACTTCTTAGTAAATCCGTAGCTAGTAAAACTAAAATCCGAGCATATATTTAGTTAGTCTGCAGCAAAAAAGCATTCAAAATGAATTTTCCGTAGCAACATAACTATGACTTCTTAAAGCAATTTCACAACAAATTTACAGCAACAAAACTGAGGACATTTCATAGCATTTTCGCAGTAAATCTATAGCAAACTAAAACAAAATTGAATAAAATTTAATGCCTATCCATAACCAATCCTTAACAAAAACATAAATTTGAAACTATAGATCACCTTTTTTAGTAAACATGTTATGGTAAAGTGAGAGAGGCAGAGGTAAAACACAAATAAAAACTATTATCATTGCTCTAATACATAGTAACCTCGAGAAGACATTGTCATTAGCTATTCCCATGCAGAGCACTTTCTTAAGCCAGAATTTGACCATAGCATCAGTCCCATTGACCCTTAGTCTCAAGATATTCTTCGTTGGAAACAAGACTAGGGAACTTCCATGAAAATTCATGCAGAATATCCAAATCAGCCTAATCAAAAATTGAAATTGAAATAGAATATGTTACAGCAACTCCTTCAAAAAAAAGGCAGGGGATAGAGTACGAAACAAGTACAGTATAGGAAGTATAAATAAGCTTGGAACTTAATAAATCTCTCCTCTTCTTGAGGAATTGAGGTTTTTCTGGTAACGGGTAATTTTCTTCCACAAATCTAAGAAGCAATTCCCGAGGTCCAGAAACAAAGTCATCAAGTTCAGAACCCTTTACAAAAAAAAAATCGAGCGAAAAAACTGAAATGCAGAAAAATATTTGTTTGTATGGAAATGAATACATAATAAAAAATACACACATATTTTGTCACAGCTTCCTCAGTCCTTGCTTCGCCAGCACTATGAAGACCAATGACTACACATTTTCCATCAACTAATACTTGCTTTGCTAGTCTTAGAGTAGCAGGTACTTTAGCAGACATACACATGTGTCTAAAGAAACGCTGCAGAGCCAAGAACATATTTAGTATAGGGACAAGTGGCACATCAAAACAGAGACTGTGTATTCAGGCACCACTTAAATATTAATACCTGGTGGCTTGCCCAGTATAATTGCCATAGTTGACTAGTGTTAGGCTTATCATTTAGGAAGGCACTAGCTGACAGCAATTCTACACGTAATTCTGCCCAAAATTCTGCTGCCTTTTTATACATGTCCTAAGAAGTTTCATACAAACAATAAGGTCATCAGTGATTCTTGAATTTTCTAAAGCTAGGACCAACACAAATTCATCAATTGTCCACAAAAGTTTTCTGATTTGAGCGGTCATGTTTAAGTTTTGAATTGCTTTCTCTTGATTCAGGTTGATTCTTATTAGATGTAAAATGTGATAATTGTACCTATTTGGTTAGGATAGCGCAAAGCAGTGGTGCTTAATGGTATCCTTTTTTTTTCCCTTATATTCATTGATGTATATGACTATTGGTATAGAAAAGTATAGGAAGAGGGGAAACTAGGCACACAACATAAGACCTTCTAGTAGACGCGGATTGCTTCTACAGCTCAAAGCATCCCGTGTTGCTTGGAGATGTTTAATGTCATCCATTTCAAGTAGCATTTCCATGTAAGTCATATTTTTAAACCATCAACACAACCTCAGACACAACGAACCAATGTTGCCACGAAGAGATTTCAATAATTGGTATTGGCTCAAATTTAATAATTAATTAATGTATGACTATAGGCAGAGGTATATTTATAAGATGTTTCAGCACTATTTTTGTTTTGTCTATATTTAAATTCTGTGTTAAGGTGACAGTTAGAATTATTTCATTGAAACATTTAAGAGTAAATAAACTGTATGTAGGATAATTAGACGTCTGTCAGTTATGAAGATGTTTGTTAGTTATCGCGTGTAAGTAGAAAGAAAGGGGTATAGAATGGCATCTTGTCATTTGAGAGTAATAGGGCCTTACTTGTTCTGTAACCAAAGGGGTTTCTTTCCTATTTTCCAGCAACAGGCAGGATACATATTCTATCAGAAAATTTACGACGCCATGAAATGTTGGTGCTAGGCGGAGTTGTTTGCACATGTCTTTTAGCATAAGCTCACTTTAGGCCTCAATAATGAGTGTTGAGCTCCGTTCTTTGCCAACTGTGAACAGACAATGAAAACATTTATCACACAGCGCGCAATTAGTAGAACAAGCAACTCCAGATATTGTACCTGTAGTCTACTTGGAAGACAATTGCGACAAAAGTGAGGCATCAAAAAAATCATTAATACATAAACGATACATGCTATGTACAGAAAAGTGAGGCATATCTGCAACTTTCTCAGCAGTATACGCTTATGGTCATGTCTGCAGAATCTAAGACTGACATTTTACTGCATAATCAACATTGCTATATTTTAAACTAGATGTAGGCCCCTTTGATTATATATTATATGTTGTTTACACAAGACATAACTTCATGGGAGTTTATTAGTCTAAGCATTGATGAATTTATGCTGCATACCATGAGATAAAATTCTAGCACATTTCAATTTGTATACAATTTTCAGAAGAAAAAAAAACAAGTGGAAAATTAGAAGGCAAAGTAAGTTCATAATAAATAAAGTAGTGTTTGAAGCTATGAAACAAGACATTGACTTCAGACACAAAACGTATGTGAACATTGCAACAAAAACAGCTATAACAGGAAGTCCTTGCACAGGAGTACTGTTTCAAAAAAGTACTAAAGCTTTGTTCCAAATCCCCATTTTCACATTCAGTTGGATTATGGACTGTGACATACTACCAAACAGAACAAGGAAAAATGCAATTATCTAGCCAACCCTTTAATCAAGGACAACCACAACCAATTAGACAACAAAAGAATTAGCATGTTTTCAAATTGTATCGTACATAAGGAACTTCTTATACCTGCTCCAGGTCTGACGATCCTAGTTCAACCAAGGCCACCAGAAACCTTTCTCACCCATCGGCTAATTCAAAGAACCACTTACCTGAAGTTAAAAGTACATTCATTAGAAGAAACAGGACAAAAAGAATATAATGTATACATAATTTCTAGGAAAAAGAAAAGAAGAAGCAAAGTATATGAGCATATATAACACAATGAAAAACACTCTCAACTACCACTTAAAAAACATGCCAGATCTCAACTTTAGTGAGCATATCTAAACAGATTATGTAACTTTGGCAATTACCAGATCTCAACAATACAATAATTGAAAACCATTGTGAAAGGACAATTACTCAGTCTCAGAGGGAAAGTAACTAAATTATTTATGTTCCCTCTCAGAGGTTGTGTTGTCGGTCACTCTGCATCAAATAGTCAATCGATCATTTTTAAAATGAATTCAGTACTATTATACTATATTAAGACATAAAAGAGAGGAAAGGACCTGTATATTTGAGTAGTCTAACCTCAAAATGCTTCTGCAGCACAGAATGGTGGAAACATCCTTATAGGAATATATGTGGGGCTGCCCCGGCCTCATGCTGCTGAGCTCATAATGGCAGAACAATCTACATAGAAAGGACTTCTCATTAGATTGAAGATCATGGTGATCGTCACAATAACCCGAGCTACGATTCATAAGAGCTCCAGCCCAAAATTAATCAGTAAACACAATATGTTAAATTTGTTAAATGCTGCAAAAGGAAGAAAGGGTAACAAAATACTAATAACCCTTTAAATACCATTAGATAACTTTTAGAAAATTATGTATTAGAAAACAATTAAGACTAAAGACAATCATGTTAAATAAATGGAGAGAGAGAGAGAGAGAGAGAGGTGTTACTTATCGGAGTTAGAAAAATTGTGGCAACATGGTGGAAAAACTCTATCTATCTCTCTTCGGATTGGATTTACTTTCCATGGCACTATCTTAGTAAAATTCACAAACTACATCCAGCCACAAACAAAATTGTCACATTTCAGTGCATGATAGGAAAATTTATCATTTATATAAGGCAAGTATAAAAGGAAAAAAACCGTAGAAAATAAAAGGCAAAATCAAAACCTCACAGAAGCAAGAACAGAACAGCAAATAAAGGCAAAACCAAAAAAATCTAGAAAACAAAAGGCAAAACCAAATAAAGTAAAAGTTTCAAACAAGCTAAGCCAAAACCTAAACAAAAGCAAGAACATAACAGCAGTCAGACCTTCAATAATTGTATAAACTTTAGATTATGTAGTATGTTGTGAGCCTTTTTGACACCTGAAAATATACTTTAACACAAGAACTTATAGGAACAGCAGTCAGACCCTCTTAAAATAATGCAAGTGACATTATTCTATCAATATATGTAATTGCAAGATAAATAGAACAACCAAACATTCACCACTGGGTCGTCTACAATACAGAAAATGCACATTTGAAATGTCTAAATCCATGCCTTAATACCACTAACTAGAATCCATAACTAGCATGAACAACAAGCACATAATTTTTATGAGCACAGTACAATTATGCCTAGCACTTTTCTTAATATACCAGAGCACTTTTCTGAGTCAAGGCTGCAACTAGCATGGCTTCACAAAAGTAAAGAGCACTCGAAGTAGATTATGCCAACAAGGGATTCTGAGATTTCAGATCCTTTTAGTTATAGTACCAATTCCTAATTAAGCAAGTGTATTAGTGAGTAGTGAGTAATCTATCTATCAATTCAAGAGAAAGTGCATAGTGCATACCTGAGCAAGATTCCATGGCCATGTCAGAAAGCAACACCCTTGCAAAGTTGATACATCAAGCAATGGAATCAATCAAATCCACAAAATTATTCGTTAATTAATTAATTTCATAAAAACCTAAATAATAATCAATCAATTCAAATTCTGAAACAATCATAGAATACAAGGCAGGTTACATGTGAAGGATTCGAAGAAAGTCACATAGAAGATGAAATTGAGGTGAAACTACAAAAGTTAGGGTTCTTACCGAAAGAAAAACACAAATAGGAAAATTGATTGTATTGGAGAGATGACAAATTGCGTGAATCATGTAGGAGTATGAGGTGCCGATAAACTCACCGAATGGAGCATCAACTTTGATAGATGAAGCATGGTGTTCGGAGATCCGGTGGTGATCGGAGAGGCGGTGGTGGTGATCGGAGAGGCCAAGATCGAGATCCGGAGTGAAGAGCATTTTGCGTAAGTGTTTTGCGAAAGTGTGCGTTTCAGAGAGAATGGTTTTCTTTTTTTACAAAAAAAAAAACAAAGGATCTATTTCATAAATAAATATATTTAAACAAAAAAAATGAAAATAAAACTAATTTAAGTGAAATGGTAGTTAATTATCTTTATATTACTACCATTACATTTCCTAGCACAGTCATGGTAGCAAATCTTAGATTTTTATTTCCTTGTTTTTTGGAGAATCAGGAACTCCTGGTATTTCCTTGCTTTCTGAGGTTTTTTATTTTATTTTGATTGTCTACTGTTTTTTAAATTCATGGTTATTGGGGTAACTCGCTATTACTTTCTTAGGTAAGCAAAGGAACTTATGGTATTTCCCTTTTCTAGGGTTTGAAGGTAATAGAAGCAGCTCACACTTGTCTGTTCCATCAGAAGAGCACTGTAGTAGGCATGCGTATATATAGACTTTTAGACTCAGAGGTTAAGTCATACTTTCATAGCCATATTAATGTTTGCAACATCTTCTTCTGTAACCCAGTAGCAGAGTTGAGAGTCAAAATGGTAAATGAAGAAAATTCTCATGTTTTCAGTATTTTTATTCGTAGAAAACATAAGATCTTTGTTTTGTATTGACTATGTGTATTGTGGAAAGGCTGTGAACTGAAGAGGCAGAACACTGTATCTGGTAATGATACACCTACTTTTGCACATTTTCTGCCCTATCTTATGACCTTTTTTACTTAGGTAAATATTTTATGCTTCTTACTTAACTAGGTACATATTTTAAGCTTCAGATGAACTAATTATTTCAGTTTATGTTTAAGATGCTACTATTTTATGCTTTATTTTTTTGTTGTTTTGGTAAATATTTTTACATATCAAAGTTTGGAATAATTCTAATTGAGTGCTAAATTTTGAAATGTTGTATTATGGATACCTTTAAAAGCTTGGATAGGAATGTAGAAGAGAGTGTGTGAATTGGATTCACTCTGGAACAGGGATCTCCAATTGTATTTTTCCCATCTTCAAAGCCGACACTTTAATACATTTTTCAAAAATGTAAGTACCGTGACACTATAATTTTCGATTCCTATTTTTAGGGACTTGACACATCTAATTAATTCAGTTTCTTGATGGTTTTTTACAGGAAGATAAGCAAAGCAGTGTTTAAGTGTCATAATTGTGTGTTATGTTGGATTCAAATTCTGACCCTAGGATTTATATATGATGATAAAATTAAACAATTTTTTTTTTTTAAGTTAAGTATTGACTAGAAACAAAGGTGATGAACTAGAAACAGAAGCAACACAAGTGTTGGTTGGGACTAAGGCTGCATGTTTGTTGAAATAAAGAAATAAAGAGAAAGATTGCTAAGAGATTATAAGAACATAGCTGAAAATAAAGACGAAAGGAATTTTTGTCAATCAAAACACAAATTACTCTTAGTCATAGTAGTTGTAATTTCATGTTGCTTATGTTTCCTTTAGGGTAGCCTTATTGTTATTTAGACCCTAGTAAATGGTCATGTTGTCTGATTATACAGAAATAGATACTAGGAAGAGCAATAGCAAGGTACTATTCTAATCAACTATACATGTTTCCCTTTATTACCACATGACACTGTATCAATATTTGTTAGTTTCATTATGTATTAATTAATGTATTGTGTAATATGGCATGAACCCAAATTCATATTTCTGGATTTTAAAGCTGGCTATATATATGTTCACAAAGATATATTTACTTACCTTTTAGTAATATGGATATCAATTTTTGTGATAAGATATTAAGATATACATCTAAAACTGTATACATTTTTAAAATCTCTAAAAGAACTGCATAATGTTAAATGTCTAATATTGATTAACAACTTAAAGCAGGGTCAAAAATCAAGTCCAGCACAAGTAAAAAAAAAAGTTAAATTCTGATATGCTTCCTATTTTAAACTGTTTCTTGGCTCCACCACAAAAAGCTTCAAGTAGGCTTCATGTGCAATAGATCTGCAATTGATTCTGGTCCATACTCTTTAACTAGCTCTTCCTGTTCCACCACCAAATCACATTCAAATTAGTAGCAATATTGGAAAATAGAGCATTGAGAACTACGATACAATACTCAGAATTCACTATATTATAAAAAAAAATTGAAAAGCTTTAAATAAATAATTGTCATCTAACAAGATGAACTTAGCTACATTCATGTTATGTAACTTAGATAATTTGTTGACCTAGCTTATTAGAAAGTCTGTAACAAAGAGAGATCCAAGGATATAGGGCCTGTTTCTTTTGGATTTTTTGAAAAAAAAAATCTATTATAGGATCAGAGGAGTGAAAAAAGAGGACAATTTTCCTATCCCTTTAGGATAATGAAGGATATAGGATAATGTCCCATATATTATAGAAAACAAGATGACCTTTTTCTAATTGAACAAAAATATTTTCTCAAATCAAACAAGTATCTTAGTTTAATGAATGATATAAAACTGAACAAATAAGAAGGGGAGTTAAAATGATTGACCTCGATAGAATCGTTTTCATTGGTGAGCTCGAGACATTTCTCTGAAAGCTCAGCGAGCGTTTGTGTTCGGACCGAAATTTCATCCTTAAGAGTGTTTATCTTATGACATTGCTCTTCATATTCTCTCTGACAAGGCACAAATAATGAGAACATCAAATGAAATACAAAGTTAAATAGATCATCAAACAAACACATCAGAAGTTAGATAATCAGATCATCTTAACATTTAATAATTTAAAAAATCAGAGTAGAAAAAAAAAACTATTTGGGACAGAAGAAAACTAACATCTTTTTCTTTTTACATTTTAATCATATGCAGCCAAAGTATTGTCGTATATACCTGTTTCTTTATCTTTGATCTTTTAGCTGATTTCCTGTTTGACAGTCTTTTTCTTTCTTTTCTTATTTCATCACGTTCCTGTCGAAAGAAATGCAACTAAATAGTTAGTGCAAGAAATGCAACTAAACTTAGCAACATTAGAAAGTTGGGTTGATAAATTGTGGTAACGTTTCACATAAAATATATGTTCTTACAAGTTGAAAAACTAACACAGGAATATGATACTAACTATGGTGGCCAACAAAGCTAAGCATATCTTGCAAGACTCAAGATGCAAAATGATCAATTTAAATCTATATGCATAGTGTGTCGGTGGCACATCTCATGTGGATAGTTTTGCATAATAGCATAATAGCTTAAGTTTTATTTATGCCACCTCCATTTTTCTAAATCTATGTTACATTACATTGACACTTCAGATTAAACATTGTCTGAGTGTTTCACTTTGTACTATTTTCTTACACTTTTGGATACATTCAGTCACTTCTAATTTCTTAAATTATTATCGTTGTTTACATGTATGCGTTTTATAGTTCTAAAATATTCATGTTTTAACACATGGTAGTCTGGACTAATTGGAAAAGACCAAGTCTCACATTGACTACAGATAATGCTTAATAAGTGCTTATAAAGATTTGACATTCCTCAACTATGAGTCAGTCTTCTGAAGTTCGGTTAATTCCAATATCAAAGAGCGCCTATAACTAGTGTTGTCAAGAGCAGATTACACAAAACGACAGGCTGTTCATTCAAATTCCGCTGCGCATCGTTGCTACAGCGCCGCTATAGCGGCTAGCATATCACAAACAAAGGTATAGTATTGGGCTACAACGCTGCCTATCACATATTTATTTGAGAGACCGTGTTAAAGTGACAATTTCCATGTATGTGGACATCATAATGATTCAAAAGGGATTTTACAAGTTATCTTAATAAAAGACTGATTGTTCTTCTAGTTTAGCTAATCCACAAAAAAAAAAAATAATAATCTTTTCATTTATGCTACGAAAACACATAAAGCTTTATAATACCATATATTTTAGTTGAGCATCAACATCAACGTCAATCTCAGATTCCTTGACGACTGTCCCCAAATTCTGAGCCAGCCCAGATGGATTTTCTACAAAGAAACAAGATGCAGGACAGTTAGCCACATGAAATGCAGTTCATGTGTTTTATACTAGTCATTCTTAAAATTTAAATTATAGATTATAATAAAATCTGACCATTTTTATAAGATAGTCAAAAGAAAAATCCATAATCTTACCATCCCCAAAATTCATGTTTGATTTCTGCTTCGTACGTAAAGGAGAATCCTGCCACAGAAAGGATAAAATTAGACTTCTTTGCCGAAACTATTATATAACCTGTACTAGAGAATTTTTTTAAAGCTTTAATAAACTACTCATTTCCAAAGTGTTCTAACTTCATTAGATAACAGTGGAGAAACACATTACATTCATCAACCACATTTATATAAAAATTAATCAATAAACATACTTTGTTACTATCATCTTGATCTCCATCTGTTGATCTCTTGCTTCCACTTGCTGCACTGCGCACATAAAGGATTTTGTTCAGGAATTGGAAAAATGCTATTAACAAGTTTACCAGAAGAACAAGAACAATCTGTACCTCATTGAGGTTTCATCCCTATCATCTTTTGGTCCAGAAGACTGGTTTCCATATTCTTTTGATTCCCCATTCATTAAACTTAAAACAGGCTCTGAGTTTCTAGAAAATAATTTGTTGAAATCAGGGTTTCTTCTGTGTACCACTTCTGAAAAAGCCTGTGCAGCAACCTGAACAAAATGCATACACATTTTGATATGAATATAGAAACTCATACACAATTCATTATGGAAGTTACTCTAAGATGAAAAAACGCTCATCGAATCATTTCACTAGTAATTGTAAATATACACTAACTATAAGGAATATGAATTCCATAGGAAATATGAAAAATCCATAAAGTAATATGAAAATTCCACTAAAGAAATATGCCCTAAAGAAATATGAAAATTCCACTAAATATACACTAACTATAAAATGAATTCCATAGAAAATATGATAAAAAAATTATTTAATGAAGTACAATATAACTATTAATGAAGTGAATAAATATGATAGAAGGTAATTTGAATAGACCCAGGATTGTAATAAGCCTGTTTATTTTAAATTTAAAAGAAGATAAAATGAGTCAGTTTTTTTTTTTTGTACATAAAAAGTGCAAGTTACATGACCAAAGATACCATCACAAATTGGTTCAGAGCAGAAAATGTGTTACACCTGCATAGTTGTGTCCCAATGTGGTAGCATAGGTTTGTTTGGAGATTGCTGCTAGAGAGAAAAATCAAAGTAAAATAGATTATATCAGCTATAAGCAGACTGCACATAAACAAAATTAGTTAACACAACCATAAAATGATTTACTGACATCTTGAGGCACCAAGAAATTGTAAGGTCTGCCAAATGGAATGGATTCTTTCTTCCCCATCAAGCTGGTAAAGCTTGTGAAACCTCGTAGCTTCCTGAATAAATATTTGCTTCTAAATCAAACACCGAGATAATGTACATAATGTCAAAGAATATATGGCAGATAATTGTTTATCAGGTTTGATAGGTTTAAATTTTGAAAAAACAAAGATTTAATATATAAATAAATACAAGTTATCTATTTCTTTTCAGTCATTGATACACTAAATTTTTTAGAATTTTACTAAACTAGACTCCTACAGTTACAAATCTCCCAATTTTGGATAAAATTCAAAATTGAATAGAAATTAAAAATAACCTCTGTATTCGTCTATATCCTTCATCTTCCACCAATCAAACAGAACACAATTTAAACCTTCAATTACACAATCCCCTATCAACAAGGAAACCCTAAAATACATAATAATCCTACTCAAAATTGAAACCAAATTTTTTAAAATTAAAAACATATACATCATGAGTACTGTATTGTTATCAATTTTTCCAAGAAAATCACATCTGCTTCTGTTTCTTCAAGTCTTAACATTCTGATTCCAAGAAAAAATAATGACTGTGTACTATTTTTTAAGTCTTAAGGCTCCGATTCCTAACAATCGGGTGTTCTTCAAATAATAATTGTTTCTTGTCAAAACTAAATAAACTAACAAATAACTGTTACGTATAGGGTTGGAACTCGACATCTATCAATAAGTAGAATAGACCAAAACCTATTTTACATAATATTCAAGCAAACAGAACATAAAAGAAAAATGTTGTAAATTACCAGAAGTGAAAGTGAAAGGGAAAGAGAAAGAGAAAGAGTTGACAAAAGTGAAGGGAACGGTGAGAATTGTTTTTAGAAGAAGAGAAATTGTTTGACGCAAAAAAAAACCTTTGTGTCTACTGTAACTCGCTCTAAAAGTAGGGCTGGAAAATATATAGTGCATTTCCTTATATGCTTTTCGTTTAGGGCTGTACAAAATTTGCCAAACTGGCCCAAATCAACCCGCACTGCACGGCCCATTACGAATCAGTCGGTTCAATTGAGTAAAACGAGTACCATGTGCCCCTACACTTATACCTTTACGCCTACAAATTATATAAATTTCCAATTTTGTCCTTTTGTCATTTAACTTAATTCCATAAAATATTTTTGACTAAAAGTGTTTCCCATTTTCCTCCAATTAATCCTAATATTATTGTTGAGGAGTACATGGATGCTCGTAGCAGAGAATTTCAATCATAGGTCACAGTTTTTCGTATCAATTCTCATTTTTGTTTTGGTTTTGGTTTTTTTATGATGATTATTTGATTAGGAACTTTTTGAGGTTCAAGTAATTGATTGTATTATGTGATGTTGTTGTGGCTTTTACACTTGCAATTGGATGTATTATTTTTTATCTTTTAAAAGATTTGTTCAATTGCTCTGAGTTTGATTAGGGTTGAAGGGTGGATGAATCTACATACATAATAAATTGTTTGACCAGAGCTATTGTGTTATGTTTGATCTATTACAAAATTAGATCTAAAACATTATGGTGGATACCATGGGACAGAGGAAGGAAAACGCTTAATCTCAATGTAACGCATACTTTCAACCCATTCTTCACAGTTTCTGTTCGAATAAAGCTTCCAAGCACTTATCAAGAACTTCACTTTGTAATGATTTCAATTCAGATTCTCTTCGGTTTGAGAGATTCTTGGAAGAAGACAAGTATTTGTCGCATCGCGTTTTCGCTAGTTTACAGATTAAATTGTTTGACCAAAGTTATTGTGTTATGTTTGATCCATTTCAAAATTAGATCCAAAACATTACGTGCATATTAAATAGTTTCTATGAAGACGAGAGCTAATTATTGAACACTGGAATTTTTGTATGTACTACATATATTTTGTAGGGGTGAAGTCAAAGGATGATAGGGTTAACATTGGAATATTTTTTTGGTGTGTATGGGTGAAGGTATAAATGTAGGGGTATAAGGTAAAATATCCTCAATAGGTTGGCAAAACTTGGGTTCGTCTAAATAGTGTAGGTCGGTTTTGGATGTGGAAATTCAGCCCACAGAAAACCAAAGCCGACTCCATAATAACTAATAGTAGAGAAGTTCTTTTTAGACCCCCTCAATGTCTTCTTGCCCCCCTAAAAAATATGGAAGAGAATATTTTGTGGATAAGAGAAGAGAATCGATGTGGCGACAAATGAACCATTGCATACAGTGTAACTCCCGTAAATAAAACCCAACATACTGTATTTTTGGTAGATAGACGAAACGACAAAGTCAGTATATACTCACACACAAGTTGCAGCGTCGGGATTCAAATCTCAGTTAGAGCATGTGGCCTAACAATTTCTACATTTTCGCTTGATAAAAAATTGCTCTTTTTTTTAATGGAGACAAATTTATTCTTGTATTGCAATGAATCAGGGAATAATTTGTGTCCCGGTATAAAAATATAAGGGACTAATTTTAATTTTAATTTTTTTCAAAAAAATAAAGTTGGGCTGTTAAAAGATTCTAAGTACCGAAATAATTGTCAGTTTTATCATATATTTCAAGATTGTTAGGCTCTATCTACCTGCATCCTGGCTAGGGGTGTGCATGATCGGATATTTTGACAAACCAAACCATATTCATATATAAACCACTTATATGGTTTTGGATTCCTAACCAAGACCATATTTTATTGTAAACCGGTTATGTAACCGGTTATGAATATGGTTATGGATATATAACCGGTTATTTTTACAAAATCGGATTATAAATGGATATGGTTTGGTTTAAAAAAATATCCGGATTATTTTAATATCTGAATTAAAAACCAGTTATTTCTCTTTCAAAATTGATTTTTAAAACCAAATTTTATAAACAAAAATCAAAATTTAAAACAACTTATTCAAAAAAACGCTTATCTTATACAAAATAGCTTATTACGATTTTTTTTTAAAAACAACTTATTTATGTAAAACAGCTTATTAGGATCTCTTTTTTCAAAATAACTTATTCAAAATAGCTTATTAGGATCTCTTTTCAAAACATCTTATTCAAAACAACTTATATGTGCAAAACAACTTATCAAGATCTCTTTTTTCAAAACAACTTATTCAAAACAGCTTATTAGGATATCTTTTTCAAAAT